>JGI2171J19970_10000224_pt1 | contig 27050 bp, 18 predicted proteins | sample DeeMarSWOR324_28_FD_19970 | JGI IMG/M metagenome (IMG submission 19970) | reverse complement strand
CAACGGGAGCATGCGCGATGAAGTATAAGGTTATCTTCCAGCCCTCCGGGAGAAGGGGATACGTCGATCAAGGGAAAAAACTGCTGGAAGCCGCTCGGGACCTTGGGGTGGACATCGAATCCATCTGCGGAGGAACGCAAAGCTGTGGGAAATGTCGGGTCAAGATAGAGGAGGGTTCATTCCCAAGGGATGGGATTCATTCGGCGGGAAACCNCCTCTCCCCCTTCACCTCCGAGGAGGGGAAGTTCATCGATGTTCAGGAACAACGCGCCGGGTATAGGCTGGCCTGTGCAGCCCAACTTCAGGGCGATGTGGTGATCTATGTCCCCGAGGAAAGTCGGGGTGGAAAACAGGTCATCTGTAAGGCACCCAGGGATATGGGAATCGAAACCGACCCGGCGGTCAAGGGCTATCATCTCCAGCTAGCGCCCCCTTCCCTTTCCGACCCTATGGCCGACCTGGAAAGGATAAAGTCAGGGTTGGAAAAGCACTATGGCCTGAAAGGCCTCGGCATTGATTATCCCGCATTGACGACATTGGGAGCCAACCTCAGGGCAGCCCAGTGGAGGGTGAGCGCTGTCCTCTGGATGGACCAAGAGATTATCGACATCAGGCCCGTGAATTTCAACTCCCTTTACGGCATCGCCATCGATATTGGGACCACTACCATAGCCGGCTACCTCTGTGACCTCGTGAGCGGGGAGGTCTTGGCCATGGACTCCCTTATGAATCCCCAGATCTCCTTCGGGGAGGATATCATGGCCAGAATCACTTACACCACGAACCATCCAGGTGAGGGCCTGAAGAGGATGCACGAACAAATCATACAATCCATCAACCGAATGGTCATCAACACCACCCAACAGATCGGAGCCTCCCCAGAGGAGGTCTATGAAATGACCATTGTCGGGAATACGGCCATGCACCACTTCTTCCTGGAGATCAACCCAGAATACTTGGGAAAATCGCCCTTCTGCCCGGCCCTTCAGCGATCAATGGATGTTAAGGCAAGGGATTTGGGGCTCAAAATTCATTCCTGTGGGAACGTGCACGTGCTCCCGATTGAGGCGGGTTTTGTAGGGGCCGATAATGTTGGAGTCATGTTGGCCCAACAGCCCCACCGTGCGAAGGAGCAAACCCTGATCATAGACATTGGAACCAACGGGGAATTGGTAATGGGAAATAGAAACGGCCTGTACTCCGCCTCGTGCGCCACGGGGCCAGCATTTGAAGGGGCTCACATAACATTCGGAATGCGTGCTGCCCCTGGGGCCATCGAGAGGGTTCGCATAAACCCCCAGGACTACGAGGTGAATTTTAAGGTGGTAGAGGCTGATCGGTGGAGCGACCAGTGCGAACCCGAAGAGATTGGGGCGAAGGGCATCTGTGGTTCCGGCATTATCGACGCGGTAGCGGAGATGTTTAGGGCAGGTATCGTAGATAAGAGCGGAAGGCTTCTGGGGACCATTCCATCAAGCCGCATTAAGAAGGCCGGGAAAGGGTATGCATTCGTGATAGCCAAGGCCAAAGAAACGGCCATCGGCCGGGATATAACCATCACGGCGGAGGATATCAGACAGGTCCAGCTGGCCAAGGGAGCTCTCTATGCAGGGGCCAAGGTGATGATGGGTATTCTGGGACTTAAGGAGATCGACCGAGTCATCCTTGCGGGGGCATTCGGAAACTACATCGATCCCGAAAAGGCCATGGTTTTGGGCTTATTTCCCGATTGCGATCCCAAGGAAATCACCGCGGTCGGAAATGCGGCTGGGGACGGTGCCCGCATCGCTCTCCTCAGCAGGGAAAAGAGGAGGGAAGCAGGGGACATCGCCAGGGCGATTCACTACGTCGAGTTGACCCTCTGTAATGATTTCCTCGATCAATTCACTTTGGCTATGCATTTTCCCCATATGAGAGACCCCTTTCCCCATCTCAGGGGGCTTATCTCCGAGGAGATGATCAACCTTTAGGGTGATTTCGGCCAGGATCACTGGGATGAATCCGGTGAGGAGGTGGAAAAGGTTTGCCTTAAGCTGAGATGAATGGACCCGGAAATACCATCGTCCTTATTCATTAACATAAGGTTTGATCTTGTCGAGATCTTATGCTAAAAGGGGATACCGATCCGATTAAAATTGACCAAAATCACTGGCGCCCATGTCTGACCTCATCCTTATAAATATAACGGGAGAGGGAAAAACCTACTCCATCAATAAGATCCCCTTCAAAATCGGAAGGGATGGGAAAAACGACCTGGTCCTTGAATCCAAGATCGTTTCCCGCGAACACGCCCAGATCAAGCGGGCCAAAGAAGGCCTGGCCATAGTCGATCTCGACAGCCATAACGGGACCTTTGTCAACGGTACGCGAATTAAGGAGGCCGTTCTGCGAGACGGTGATGAAATCCTTATAGGTGAAACGCTCATGTTGTACCAGGAAACCGTCGTCGAGGATGTTCACTTCTCTGAGGATGATTCCCCCCTGGACTCACGGTTAACCATCATTAGACCCGTTGATGATCTGGCAATACCAGGGCTACTCGGAGGAGGGGTGCAACACCCTCGCCCAAAGGATCAGCGGATTGAACAATTGGAAAGAAATAATCGGAATCTCATCATCCTTTACCAGTTGAGCGAAAAGCTGATCTCCCCAATCTCCTTGAGGGAATTACTGGCTACCATCATGGAACTCACCTTCAAGTCCATTGATGCAGACCGGGGCTTCTTAATGCTGTTCAGTAAGGGAGGGGACCTGACCCCGAAAGTCATTAAATTTAGGGATTCGGCCTCAAAGGCTAATGAGAAAATCACCATCAGTCGGACCATCGCTAATAGGGTCGTACAGGAAAGGGTGGCAATTCTGACCTCTGATGCCATGGTGGACCCCAGATTCAATCAGGGGGAAAGCATATATGTCCATGGGATTCGATCGGCGATGTGCGTCCCTCTCTGGAGGGGGGGGGATATCATCGGGATCATCCATCTCGACAGCTTTAGGCGTTCAAACCAATTCACGGAAAACGACCTGGAGCTCCTTATGGCTATTGCAAACCACGCGGCCGTCGGCATTGAACAAGCAAGGCTGAATGAGAAAATTCTCAGAGAGATGCAGATCAGGGGCAATCTCGAGCGCTTTCACTCGCCCGATGTGGTCAACACCATCATGGAAGAAAGCGCCGAGAAAGGAGGTTTGTCCTTAAAGGTCGAGGAGAAGGTTGCCACAGTCCTCTTCGCCGACATTCAGAACTTCACCTTTTTGGCAGAGAGGCTCAGCGCCCCGGAGGTAGCCTCCCTCCTCAACGAGTACTTCAGCATCATGACCGATATCGTATTCGAATACGACGGGACACTGGATAAATATATGGGAGATGCCATTATGGCCACCTTCGGTGCTCCCTACTCCCACGGAAATGACGCGGAAAAGGCAGTTTTGGCAGCATTGAAAATGCGACGGGAATTGAAGAAGCTCATGAAACAGAAGGAAGAAAAGCGCCGATTCCATGTGCGCATAGGTATAAACAGCGGAAATGTATTGGCCGGTTACATTGGGTCCACCAAAAGGTTGGAATATACCGTCGTGGGAGATGTCGTCAATGTCGCCTCCTATTTAGAATCAATAGCCGATACCAACGAAATCCTCATCGGGGAGGAGACTTTTCGGCAGGTGCGTGAGCGCTTCCTCTTAGAAGGGGCGGGCAAGAGAAAGGTAAAGGGGGGAATCAGCGAGGTCCGCTTTTACCGGGTGATTGGCGAGAAATAGTGAGGATATCCTTATCATGGGACGGTTCGTTAGAGGTGTACCGCTTATTCCCTTGATCCTATCCCTTTTTTTCTGCATCTCCTTGGGCCAAGTTGAAATGGACCCAAAGGAGAAGGATATCAAGAATCTATTCTTCAACCCGAACGTGGCCTCGGAGGAGATAAGGAAGGTGGTGGTCCTCTCCGTCCGCTCGGAGGGAGAAAGGGTGGAAGATGCTCCGAGCATAACGGACCTGCTGGTGGCGAAGCTGAGAGCGGTAAAGAAATACGAAATCATCCCAGCTCCAGACCTCAAGGACCTTATTGAAAAAAGGGGGATGGATTGGGCGAAAATTCATCATTACGCCCAGCTCTTGGAGATCGGTAAATCCCTTGATGTCGACGGGGTGATTATGGCCTCCCTGTCCGAGTATGGTCGGATGGGAAGTAGAACTCAATTTGGCCTAAACCTCAGGATGATAAGGATCCCGGAAGGCGATACTGCCTGGAGCATGAGCTGTTCCACGAGGGGAAAGTCAAAGGAGATGGAAGGGATTGCCAAAAAGGGGATTGATTCCATCATACGGACTTTGACCCATCGATGGCAATCGGAGAAAGCGACCACCGCCTGGGGAATCAAACTCCAGTCCCTTAAAACTTCGAGCAGAACCCGTTATATTACCGTTAGAGTTCCCAAATACGGAAAGACGGAAATCAAAGAATACATCGTGAGCCGGAGCACATCTGAATCCGGACCGTATAAAGTAATTAAACGCTTGAAACAGAGAAGAAGGGCTACCCAGTCTTTTAAGGATCGTGATGTCCGAGTAGGTTTGAACTACTTCTACCGCTATCGGGTTCTCACAAGAGAGGGGTTCCTCAGCCCGTTCTCTGAAGCGGTCAAGGCAATTTTAGCGTCAGCAACGGTCAAGTCCGGACCACTCAGCGGGAAGAAGCACCATCCGTGAGATTCAGTTAATCTGGGAGAAAGCCCTCGCTGAAACCGCTCCTGCACCAAATAATCATCTTCTCAGCTCGGAGAGCCTTCCTTTCACCTTCCTGCGCTCCAATTCCGTCAAATCAACCAGTTCCAAACATTTCTCCCACTGTTGAGAAGCAGACATCTCCTGTTCCAAAGTTCTGTATAACGTGGCCAACCCATCGCGATATTGATACGTGGTGGGCGAAAGTTCCACCGCCGTTTCGTATTCTAAAACGGCATCGGCCAATCTATCAAGCCGCTCGAAAACCTTACCCAGGAGAAAATAGACCCTCGGGTTCGCCGGGTCCAGCTGCAGCGATTTTCTGAAAGCCTCAATGGCCTCTTTATACTCGCCCTTGTTAGATAAAATCTCTCCCAGGTAGGCATACGCAAAACCGATATTGGGGGCGACCCCTAAGATCTTGTTGACCACGGGCAGAGCATCCTCGTATTTTCCATTCTTGATGTAAATTTGTGCCAGGAGGCTACAGGCCTCGAGGTTATCGTCGTCAAGTTCTATGGCTTTTTTGAGATATTTGACCGACTCAAGGTAGGCCCCCTTCTTCATGCTATAGGCCTTAGCCAAGAGGATGTAAGCACCTACAAAATTCGGATCTTCGTAGAGGGCTTTTGAAAGACTATCGATCGCCAGGTCGTATTCCCCTTGCTCCATGTTGGCCTTTCCGCGTCCCCAAAAAAGCTGCGACCGGGAGATCGTGTTGATGCAAATGGCCCTCTTGGCTTTCATGAATGCCCGAGCCCCGTATACGCCTTCCAGGTGTCCGACAACGGCTAGGTTGGAGATCCGATCTTCTTCGCCGACCTTATAGAGACCCACATATTCCCCCGGGGAAACCTCCTCCATGGGCAAGTTCCTTTTAAAATGACCCAGATCGAAGGTAGCCTTCTTTCCCGGTTCCCCCCTCAAGGTTACCCTTATCCTATCTCCAGTCAACAAAGGGGCAGTAACATCGTGAGAGATGGAGGTTATGACCGGCATCTTCGCCTTGATGAGGACGCTCTTTACCCCCAGGACAACTCTTTCCTCAATGGAGACCCTGGCGTTAAAAGATCGAAACCCATCTTTGTTAACTTCGAGCTCATATTCTCCTGGCAAAACATCCTTCCTCTTCAGGGGGGTGTAGCCGATTAACTTCCCGTTGAGGTAGACCTGAGCCCCGGAAATGATCTCCCGATCCCCAGAAATAGCCTGAACCTCAATTCCCCCAAAGGGCCAACATTTCTCTTTAGCTTCTTGAAAAACATCCAGGATTTTCGGAGAAGTCATGATGGGGTCCAACTCAAAGGTCGGATCCAGCTTGAGGATGTTGCAAAATTGTCGCCTCGCCTCTTCCTTTTTAGGAAAGGCCATATAGGCAAAGGCCAGCGTCTTGAAAGCCTCAATTCTCTTTCTATCCTGCTTCAACAGGGAAATAGCCTTGGATAGTTTATCAATGGAGAGCTGATATTCCCCGTTCTGGTAGGCCCTCATCCCCTCTGACAAGATATCATCTGCCGTTTCAGCCCTTACCCCTCCCCCGAGGGAGAGAACGAGTACCATTGAAAGGACAATGCTAACCCTCAAGAAAATCACCTTACGATAGCTTATTTCCACCATGAGGTTCTCCTTCATCCGGTGCCCTTTTATCATAAAGGGACCTTCCCTGTCCAGAGAAAATCGCAGCCGTCCCGATCCTTGACATAATTCCATGATTCTGGTAACCAATGCCCAAAGAGCCAACGAACGGGAGGGCGGACGTCATGAAAGAGGGAACTGTCATCTTGTTTATCTCCTTATCCTTGCTCATGGCACCGAAAATAAGCCTTGCCGGGAAGGCCAATGCTCAGGCAAAAGAATTCGAGGTGAAATACGACAAGGGTCCCTATGAGAAGGCAATGACCGCTGATCGATATCGCGAGGAATTGTTTAAAACGGAAAAAGAGCAAAAGGCCCTCAAGGATATCTATTTCGACCGCGCAAGGGAGCTCTATGAAGCGGCACTTCACGAAGATGAAAAAATTATCTACGGCCACACAAGCCTTGGATTTCTCTACCTATGGGCTTCCATGGATCCTTATCTGTCCAAGAGGAAAAGGCTCCGCGAGCAGGCAAGATATAGATTCATCAAGGCCATAAGTGTAAGAAAATCGCATTACGAAGCGTACTACTATTTGGCCGTGCTTGATACCTTGGAAGAGAATTGGGATTCAGCGCTCAACAATCTGAGGGAATATATCCGTTCGGAACGAGACGATTCCTACTACCATCTTCTCCTGGGCTACATATATGCTTCCACGAGGGCCGAAATGGCAAAGAGGGCCCAAGTGGAATTTCAATTAGCCAAGGAGAAAGCCACCGATCCAATCTCTGTCCAATGGGCCATCATGCAACTCAGACAGCCGCAAAAACTGAAAGGTATCCCCCCCATGAAGCTTCCCACCCGACCGAGAAGGGAATATTTCCCCAGGTCCGTCTCCATGAGCATCTATGTCCCCAAATTTCCGAATAAGACGGGACGCGAAGAAATCAGAGAAATTGGGGAGCTCCTCTCGACTCGGATCAGCGAAACGATATTCAGGAATAACCGATTCACCCTGGTTGAAAAGAAGGCCACGGAGAGAGAAGGCGACTATCCCCTCGGGGTCGACTCCATCCTCTTCGGTTCCATCATCAATGTAAACTTAATGGGAAAGACCCTGCTCTGCCACATTAAGCTGGTCTATCCAGAAGGCGGAAATATCCTCTTCTCAAAGGACTTCGAGATTCCCTATACGGATAAGCCTATGATGGCCATAAGCGATCGAGATATCAACAGAATCGTCGGTGAGATTGAAAAGAGCTTCATCAAATGCGAGGGCAATATTATCCAAGTCTCAAAGAATCATGTGACGGTTACCTTGGGGAGCGAAAACGGGATAAGGCCAGGGTTTAAGGGCTTGGTCATTGGACAAGCATCCGAGATCGCCATACCCCATACAAGGGAAGTCATTACCAATGAAATCTATCTGGGCGANATCCTGTTTGAACAGATTGAGGAGAGGGTTTCGAAGGCAAGGATCTTGAACCCGGGTCGAGTAACTATCCAGGTTAGGGATTTGGTGAGGACTAAATAACTGGGGCTACTCCTTCTTGAGCAAATCAACCACCATGGAATAGACCTCGTTGGGCTTTATGATTATCCTGGAAGACCGCTGCCTTCCCAGCTTGTCGTTCTTCACCAGGATTATGTGTTCCCCCACCGTGAGCTCAAGGGGTTTTAAGGGCGTCATTCCCATAGGGTTTCCATCGACGTACACATGGGCCCATGGGGTAACTCTGACCTTCAGCTTCCCCTTTATTCCCTCCGTTAGATTTACGCTCTTTTTCGTGAGCTCATTTGCAACGATTCTGACGGTCACCCCTTTCTCAATATTCAAAAGGGGATTCTTCAGGACCAGCTTGTGGATGCCCTCCTGTAATTGAATATTCGCAAGGGGAGTAGTTCCCAGTTTCTCCCCTCGATAGTAAACATCTGCCCAAGGCGAAACATGGAGGTTCAACTTCCCAAAGGCCTCTTGTAGCTTTACTCCTGAAAGATCCAGTGACTCGGAAGCCCCCACAGTCACCTCACCTTCCCAAACTTCATATCCTTCCTTTTTCAACGTTAACTGATATTTACCCGGGGAAAGACCCGAAAGGAGAGTCGGCGTATCGCAACCCATGTATTCACCATTCAGGAAGACCTCGGCCCCTCGAGGGGCTGAGGAGATTCGAATCTCCCCAGTTAGGGATGGCTCACGCACACCCTCTGTCAGTGAGGCTTCTACGGTCAAGGGTTTATCAGGTTTTAGCTCAACAGTCTGTGTCCATGGTTTGAAGCCCTCTTTTTCCACCTTTAGCTCATGCTTCTCTCCAACCGTAACCTCTTCAATCACTGTGGGCGTCGGAGCCTCAAGCATCTTACCATCGACAGAGACCAAGGCGCCAGGAGGGGTTGATTTGACCACGATGCTTCCAAACGCCCTCATCGTTTCGGCTTTTTTTCCCTCCTCTGCGGGCGAAAGAATCGGCCTAGCGGCGTCTTTCTCAACCGGTATAGCTACCCTTTTTTTTACCGTTACTTCCGAAACCCCCTCGCCTTCCGGCGGCTTTGGCATCCTATAATGCATCCAGTAAAAGCTTCCCAAAACCATAAACAAAAGGAGAGCCCCCAGTCCAGCCAGGAGCCCGTACCTTTTCCGCTCGGGGTAAAACTTCTCTCTAATCCCCTCAGCAGCGGTCATGGTGGTTTCAATGTCCGATACTTCCACCGCGGCCTCACCCCGATAGACCCTCTTCAGGTCTTCGAGGAATTCCTTGGCCGTGTGGTATCGTTTATCCGGATCCTTTGCCAGTGCCCTGGCAAGAACCTCATCAAAGTGTAAAGGTAAGCCGGAATCGATCTGGCTGGGAGGCTTGGGGTCCTTATTGACTATGTTGTAGAGAAGCGTGGATATGGTATACCCAGCAAAGGGCTTCTCCCCGGTCAGGAGTTGATAGAGGATAATCCCCAGGGAAAAAAGATCGGACCGGCCGTTGATCTTACTTCCCACGATCTGTTCAGGGGACATATAGCTGGGGGTGCCCAAAAAAACCCCGGCCTGGGTAAGGGGAGATGATGATGCTCCAACGGCCTTGGAGATACCAAAGTCGGTAATCTTAACCCTCCCTCCCTTGACCAGCATGATATTCGAGGGTTTGAGATCCCTGTGGACAATCCCGTGCCGATGGGTATATTCTAAGCCGTCGCAAATCTGGTCGACGATGTCGATGATCTTCTCCAGGGAGAAAGGGATTCCCTTTTGAAGCAGATTCTCCAGGGTATCCCCCTCTATATACTCCATGGCGATATAGGCCGTCTCCTCATCTTCCCCCGTATCGTAAACGACGATGATATTCGGGTGAACCAGTTTCCCCGTGGCCCGGACTTCCTTCTGAAAACGCATAACCAAGTCTTCCACATCCTTTGATTCCGCCAATCGATCTTTGCGGATCGTCTTTAAGGCAACGATCCGATCAATCTTGGGGTCGTACCCCTGGTAAACGGTTCCCATGGCCCCGCGACCGATTTCCTTAATGATCTTATATCTGCCCAGGGTTTCCTTCATCTTCGACGGATATCTAGAAGGGAAAATCTATGGCCAGACGATAATAAATCTTGGCTCTGGGAATGTCAAGGAATATTCACATCGTTTCCCCTTAGGTCCATAGGGGATGCATGATAAGGAAATCTCTGGATAATTGGGAAAACGAGCTCTGAGCGCGAGAACGCGAGGAGTGAGTTTTTCAGAGGTCTCGTAAGTTACCGGAGTTTCCTGATTTTTGTTGGTAGGATTTCTGTAACCATTTGACTTCATAACAGATTCTGTTTTTCTCGAGAGAACACCATTGTCCCTTCGCTTCAGTGCTTCCGAAGTGACCCTCTCGGGGTTCGCAGGCGGGGAATACTTACCCCTTCCGGCCTCTAAAGGGCCGGCTTTCCCCTTCCTGCTCACCCTCGATGGGTACCCCACTTCTCCAGCAGATTTCCCTCATGAACAACGGTGTTCTCGACAAAATTGAGGAAACTCCGGGTAAGTTACCCTTGACAGCTTCATATCCATGAAATATGGTTGGGAACAGGGGTTTCTCAGCACGGGGCTTTGACTCGAAAGATGGGCAAACGGAAGATGAGAACTGACCACGCGGTTTTCGTCATCATGGGAGGGGGATCGGGGACCCGATTTTGGCCCCTGAGCAGGGGAAAAAGACCAAAGCAGTTTTTAAATATCCTCGGCCAGCGCTCTTTGATCGAGGAGACCTTCTTGAGGATCTCCCCTTTGGCGGATGAGGAACGGATATACCTCGTGATAAATCAAGCTCAACGGAAATTGACCCGGGGGATATTCAAGGACCGAGGTGTTCAAGTCCTCGAGGAACCCCATGGACGAAACACGGCCCCCTGTATCGGATTAGCCGCCGTCCATATAAAGAGGAAATGGGGGGACATCCCCATGGCCGTGCTACCGGCGGACCATTTCATCGGAGATGGAGAGCTTTTTAGAACCACTTTGCGAGCCGGCCTCGAGCTATCTCAAGGGGGGGGAATGGTCACCATTGGAATACCCCCGACTAAACCGGAGACGGGCTATGGGTACATAAAGCGGGGAAGGATATACGACTCCGTCGGCGGACTCGAAGTATTCAAGGTAGACCGTTTTGTGGAAAAGCCCGATGAGAAACGTGCCCTTCAGTACATTCGGGAGGGAAATTACCTCTGGAATTCTGGAATTTTTATCTTTCAGGTGGACGTTATTCTCAGGGAGATAGGGAAATATCTTCCCAAACTCCACCGCGGACTTGTGAAAATCCAAGGGTTAGTAGATGGGAGTCGGTACTGGGGAACCCTGAAAAAGGTCTATTCCGAGCTGGAAAGCATATCCATCGACTACGGGATTATGGAGAGGACAGAGGAGCCCGTTTATACCATTGCGGGGAATTTCGGCTGGAGCGATGTGGGGAGTTGGCAGGCGCTCTTCGAAATGAAGGTCGATCAAAAGGATGCCAGTGGCAACATCGTCGAGGGGTTGACAACCATTATTGATAGCCGCAACAACTTTATCGTCAATCGGTCCGGAAAGGTGGCCGCTGTCCTCGGGGCAAACGAAATGCTGGTGGTCATTACCCCCGATGCTGTCCTGGTGGGGGACTTAAATCGGTCCCAAGAGGTCAGGGCCATCGCGCAAGAGATGAGGCGGAAGGGTTTGATGGAGTGGGTGTAGGCAATGAACCTCAATCCAAACGTATTCCGAGAGTACGACATCAGGGGGATCGTCGATCGAGATTTGACCGAGGATTTCGTCTATCTCTTGGGAAAGGGCTGTGGAACTTATTTCGCCAACAACCGGGTNAGGAAAATAGCCCTCGGGCGTGATTGCCGCTTGAGCTCTCCCTCCTTCCGAAACAAATTCCTCGAAGGGATAACGGAAACGGGATGTCATGTGATCGATGTGGGAGTCGTTCCTACTCCCGTGCTTTACTTCGCCCTCTTCAATCTGGACGCGGAGGGTGGAATTCAGATCACGGGAAGCCATAACCCGCCCGATAACAATGGGTTCAAGGTCTGCCTGGGCACTTCAACCATTTATGGAGACGAGATCCAGAAGATTCGCCACATTATGGAATCGGGGGAGTTCACCAGGGGAAAGGGAAGCATCGAGCAAAGGGACATCGCCCTCAGCTATAAGGAATACATCCTCCATCACCTCTCCCCGGGCAATGTGAAGCGAAAGGCGGTGGTCGATGCCGGAAATGGAACGGGAGGGGTAATCGCCGTGCCCCTTTATCGGGAGATGGGATTCGAGGTCGTACCCCTCTTTTGTGAGCCGGACGGCCATTTTCCGAACCACCATCCCGATCCGACAGTCCCAGCAAACATGAAGTCCCTCATCGAGAGGGTGGCCCTCGAGAGGGCCGATCTGGGGATCGCCTTTGATGGGGATGTCGACCGTATTGGAGTGGTCGATGAATCCGGAAACATCATATGGGGAGATCAATTGATGGTCATCTTTTCCCGCTCGATTTTAAAACAATTCCCCGGGGCTACCTTCATCGCTGAGGTCAAGTCCTCCCAGACCCTCTTCGATGACATCGCCAAAAATGGCGGGAACCCCATCATGTGGAAGGTGGGTCATTCCCTCATCAAGGCCAAGATGAAGGAGGAGAAGGCATTGCTGGCGGGGGAGATGAGCGGACACCTCTTCTTCGCCGATCGCTATCTCGGATATGACGACGCCATCTACGCAGGTGCACGGCTGCTCGAAATCCTCTCCAACACCAGGGGAAGCCTTTCGAACCTCCTATCGGGCATACCCAAAATGGTGAATACTCCCGAAATCAGAATGGAATGTCCAGATGACAAGAAATTCCGCATCGTCGCGAGACTCGCGGAGGAGTTCAAAAAGGAGTACCAGGTTATCGATATCGATGGCGCAAGGGTTCTCTTCCCAGACGGCTGGGGATTGGTTCGCGCCTCCAATACGCAACCCGTTCTCGTCTTGAGATTTGAGGCTTCTAACCAGGAGAGCTTGAGAAAGGCTCAAGATCTGGTCATGGAAAAGCTCAACTCCTTTCTGCAATAATCTATCCGGGACCCTCCCAAAGGGCCCCATCCACTCCCTCCGGAGTTTCCGGACTTTTAGACCATGTGTTTTCGTACTCCCTTGATAATCTTTCCTTTTTCGACGTTTGCAGGAGAACACCACCGTCCCTTCGCTCACTGTTCGTGTCCGTGTTCGTGAAGATTAGGACCGAAGACGGCGGACGGCAGACCGCGAATACCAGACCGCTGACCAACCAAAGAAGACCGCGGAACACAAAGACAGGACCGATGAAGGCCAACAAGAGCTCGTGCTGGTGTTCCTCTGTCATAACTCATCAGCCATTTGGATTTTGAACTTTGAAATTTGGCATTTTCCATCGTGTCCGTGCCCGTTGTCCGTGTTCGTTATCAGTTTTCGGTCATTTGTTATTTCGCCTCAAACCTCTAACCTCCAGCCTCAGGCTCTCTTTTCCCTTTGACATTTGAACTTTGGATTTTTAACCAATAAAACCAATCAAACTAATACAACCAACCAACTCATCAGCCATTTGGCATTTGAACTTTGACATTTGACATTTCTCCTTCTGCCTCCAACCTCTCCCCTCTAACCTCACACGTTTTTCCCCTTTCCGACTGCAGCACCGCATGGTATTCTCGGAGACCAAACCGGTCCAGGCGAATTACATTTTTGTACTCAATATACGTTATGGTAACCCTGCCAAATGAAAATCTCCTTTTTATTTACACTATTTATCACGTTTTTACGTCGATTGATACGAAAGAAGAAAGGAATTTGGTATTAATATTGCTCACCCCCTCACTGGGCTGGGGAAGGAGGAAGGCCCATGGACGATGCAAAAAAAAGGGTTATCTTATTCGTCCTTTTCCTATCCACTTCGCTGGCGATATTCTTCGCCTTTCTCACGCTTACCGCATCGGTTTCCTGACCGAACTGGCCCCTGTTGAATCGGGTAAAGCAAATCGCCACCCAGGCAACCATGATGACATCCGTGACCCCCCTGGTGCTCCTGAGCGAGTTCCTCACGATGACCACCCTGACCGATAAAATCGTCTACCTTCTCTTTGTCCTCTGCTATTCCCTCTGTATCTTCAGCTGGCTCACAAGGAAACATCCTGATATCTAGCCCTTTGGGGGATTTTCCCCTCCAGTGCGGGTTCCATAGTCGGAAAAGGGCTCGAAAAAGAAGGCAGAGGGTTACATTTTGGTTATTGACAAATCCCATTTCCCATGTCTTAATACTGTGGTAACCCTTTTGTACCTCCCGTGGGGTTACATTTTTAGCACTCATTTGGCAGGTAATTCACCATGTTTAGTATCTTGGTCGTTGAAGAGGATGTGGCATCATGCCACCAGATGGTGCAGGCATTGATCGACTCCGGCTATGAGGTGGAAATGGCCTTCAATGCGCAGGAGGCCAAGGGCAAGATCGAAGGCAAGGATTACGATCTCATCCTCACCCAGTTGGCCTCGGCGCAAGTCGATGGATACGATATTCTCAAAAGGGCAAAGGGGAAAAATAAAAACACTATCATAATCGTTATCACCGATAGAGAAGAGGGCCATTCGGCCTTTGAGGCCATCAACCGAGGAGCCCATGGGTTTATCGAAAAGCCTTTTAGCAGCGCCCAACTGATCCTCGAGGTAAAGGGGGCGCTGGAGAAGAGGAGCCTCTCCTACGACCTGGACTATCTGAGACATCAACAGGACACCATTTACGAGCCGGAAAATATCGTCGGCAAGAGCCCCCAGCTCAAGGCGTGTCTTGCCACCGCCCTAAAAGTGGCCAAGACCGATTTTACCATTCTCCTTACGGGGGAAACTGGTGTGGGGAAGGAGCTCATCGCCGGGCTCATTCACTACACCAGCATAAGGAAAAACAAGCCCTTCATTAAGGTAAATTGCGCCGCCTTACCCGAAACCCTTTTGGAGAGCGAGCTGTTCGGACATGAAAAGGGAGCCTTCACCGGCGCCATTAGCCAACGAATCGGCCGTTTCGAGCAAGCCAACGGTGGGTCCCTCTTCTTGGACGAAATCGGTGATATGAGCCTCAGGACTCAGGCCAAGGTATTGAGGGCTATAGAACGAAAGGAATTCGAACGGGTGGGGGGAAGCAGAACTATTAAGGTCGATATACGTTTCATTACCGCCTCCAATAAAGACCTGGGTAAGGAAGTTCAGGAGGGCAGCTTCCGGGAGGACCTGTTTTACAGGCTGAACGTTGTCAGCATCCGAACACCCCCCCTTCGCGAACGAAAGGAGGACATCATCCCCCTGGCTGATTATTTCCTCCGCAAATGTTGCAACGATTTGAAGAAAAAGTGTACCGCCCTCTCCCCGGAAGTCCACAAGTATATGCTGAGCTATCACTGGCCGGGAAATATCCGTGAGTTGAGGAATATGGTGGAAAGGGCGGCCTTGTTTTCCGATGGTGAAGTCATCCGGATGGATGGCTTCTTGATTGGGGAACCCCCCCCACGCCTTGAGGAAGGGGGAGAAAAGCACGTCATGCCCCTCTTTGAGGGAATGACCCTCAAAGAGGCGGAGAGGATGTTGATCCTCAATGCCCTCGAAAAGACAAACTGGGTTCAGAAAGACGCAGCGGAGCTCCTCGGCATCAGCAAGAGGGTGATGAACTACAAGATCAAAAAGCACGGCATCCGAAATCAGAGGTGGAGAAAAACAACATAGCCAATGTAACGGAGAGCCCCACTCAGCGGTCAGCCATCATCCCCTCATTTCATTAAGGATCCTCGAAATCACCCGGTCCTTGCCCTTTCCGACAGTGAGCAGCCCTCCTCTGTTTTCTATTTCATTTTTTTCAATTCTATCTCAATCATATCAGAAGCCTCTCGAACGCGCGTTCTGCATAGACAATAATCTTTTCGAGCTTCGTAAAACAGACGAAAAAAGGTAAAGATATCAATATATTAGTTCATATTCGGCCTTATTTTCCTCTTGACAATATGGGCTAGTCATGCTAGAAATAACTTTGATAAACCCTTGACGAGGTGATTTGATCTAGAGAATAGCTGGGGTTTCAAGTTTTTTTAGAGAATAGAAACGACTGAGCCAACCCATTAGTAATTGAAAAAGGAAAGCTACGGGTTAATCTCACAAAATGATGAGGTTAAAGGTTAGTTGCCGCAAATCCCCCCGGTGATTTGCGAATACAGTCGGGGAAATCGGCTACGTGTTAATCATGGCGAGCTCATTCCGACGGCTCGAAAGGGGAGGATTTCCTTAAAGGATTCGGCTTCCTTCAATAATTATAGCACGAGCATTCGTCCGGAGAAATTCAACAGTGAAATTTCTAAGCCCTGAGAGCATCCGGCATGAATCGTCCAGCGTGAAGGCCACATGGCTCCAAAACCATGAATTGAGAAAAACCTTAAGAATAGGGCAACATACTGAACGAGACGGTCCGCACTCCCAGGCGGCGGAGCTTTGTTCGTTTTTGGGTCAACCGAGACACGCTGAAATTATTACGGGGGCCTCTGTGTTCCCTGTATCTCCATGCTGAACCAAATTAAGGAGATTCTTCCTGTGCATCCTCTTCGCCGTAAAATTCTTCATAAAGCGTTCAAGCTGTTTGATTTGCTCATTATGGTATGCTCCTTTGTCCTGGCCGCCTGGGCAGTCTATTACCAAATCGGTCATATCTCCTTTGGCCAGTTCCTCTCCATTCGGGTCAAGGCACTAAACTTGGGACTCTTTCTTGGATTTCTTCTCGTGTGGCACACAGTTTTCACCCTGTTCGGGCTCTACCGTTCCAGGAGATTCTCCACCCAACGGGCTGAGATCATAGACGTCATCAAGGCAACCTCTTTCGGAACTCTCGCAGTATACATGACGTCAATCCTTTTCCGGATTAAGATGGTGAACCCAACCTTCGTTGCAGTCTTTTGGACCGCAAGCAGCGCCATCGCTATCGCGAGCCGGGTCATGCTCAGATACGCACTCGAGCAGGCAAGGATCCGAGGCCGAAATCTTCGGAATATGGTCATCGTCGGCACTAACCCCCGAGCTGTGCAATTTGCCCGAAAAATCGAAAAGAAACCAGAGCTCGGTTACCGCCTCACTGGGTTTGTGGATGATGAATGGGTTGGAATCGGAGAATTTCGAAAGACAGGCTACGCCTTGGTATCTAATTTCACTGATTTTCCAGCGTTTCTGAGAGACCGCGTGATCCATGAGGTGGTGATGGCCCTTCCTGTGAATTCATTTTATGAACCGGTTTCCCGGATTGTCACCATCTGCGCGGAGCAGGGCATCATCGTCAGAGTTCTTTCGTGCATCTTCAATCTGAAGCTAGGAAGGTTACAGACAGAACAGTTCGAAGACGATTCCGTGATTACCGTTTACACCGGGGCCATGCAGGGTTGGCAAGTTCTTGTCAAGCGTATACTGGACTTCACTCTTTCCCTTGTTCTACTCATCATTCTTTCCCCCCTGTTCTTTTGCACTTCCCTCTTGATCAAAGTCACTTCCCGTGGGCCGGCCTTCTTCATCCAGGAGCGAATAGGACTCAGCAAACGGAGGTTTCCCCTATACAAATTTAGGACCATGGTCCCCGATGCTGAGCAGAAGCTTTCTCAGCTCGAAAACCTCAACGAAGTCACTGGCCCCGTGTTTAAGATCAAGAATGATCCGCGCATAACACCGATCGGAAAGTTCCTGAGAAAGACCAGTATTGACGAGCTTCCCCAGCTCATCAACGTCTTGAAGGGTGACATGAGCCTGGTGGGACCCAGGCCTCTTCCCGTAAGAGATTATCACGGCTTTGACCAGGATTGGCAGCGCCGACGCTTCAGCGTTCGCCCTGGAATTACCTGCCTCTGGCAGGTCGATGGCCGAAGCACCATCCCCTTCGAAAAGTGGATGGAACTCGATATGCAGTACATCGACCAGTGGTCCCTATGGCTGGACGTCAAGATTTTGTGCAAGACTATTCCTGCGGTATTGAGGGGATCAGGAGCAACGTAGGTATCTTCACGTATCGATAAATAAGGACAGTTTTTTTGTCTTAAGATTAGACGAGGGTTGAACGCTTATTGACGAACCGATAGAGCGGCTTGTGAGGTTTAGAGTAAAGGCCTTAGGCTAAACCGATTGATGAGGAGGATACTTGTCAGCAGGACATTATACCGTTGATCGCGCGAGGTGGAATGAATTATTAGCTGGCTAAGGAGTCCATCGTTGGCAACGAAGAGGGGACAGCATACTATTTGAGGGTTTTGCTCAGAATGATATTACCGCTGAGGAAAAGGAGGCTGTGCGCAAACACCTGAACGGACGTGATCCGGAAACGAAAGTTAAAATCATCAAATTGATATACCAAACCTATTTACCCTACCAAGGAAGATATCCGCGGGTTTCAGGTCAGGCAAAGATTCTCCAGGAAAGCGGTTTCGACGTAACGGTTCTCGCATGCGACCGGGAAGGGTCCCACCCGGGAAGAGAAATCTTAGAGGGCATCCAAGTACAGAGAATCCCAGTTAAAACCCGGGAAATGCGGGGTCCGTTTAAACAAACACTTCCTCTGCTTCTTTTTTGGATTAAATCGCTGAAATGGCTTCTCATTCATCAGGTTGATATCCTCCATTGCCACAATCTCGATGTCTTACCCGTGGGGTGTTTAGCTAAGCTCTTGAAGGGATGTCGTGTTCTCTTCGACGCTCATGAACCGAATTATTATGCGCTGTGGCCCAAGAAGTGGAAACCTATATTGAAGCCCCTCAAAGCCTTTGAACGAGTCTCGGCAAGAAGTGTGGACACCATTAGCGTCACTAACCACTACCAGGTCCAAAAATACCAAAAAATGGGGGCGCGCCGAGTTGAACTGGTAGGAAATTATCCCCACCCCTGTTTAGGAGCTACCGAAGTTGACGAAGAGAAGTTCCTAAGAACTCACGTGACATTCGGGCGGCTGGGCACCATTTATCCCGAGATCGGTATTGAAGCATCCGTGGAAGCCTTTATCCGGATTATCGAGGTATACCCGCAGGCCCGTTTGCTGATCGCCGGGAGGGTAGTTGATAATCACAAAGAGGATTTTCTCCGGATGATAGAACCCATCCGGAATCGCCTTCAACTGCTGGGCGCCTATCCTGCCCAGAAAATGCCTGACCTTTACCGACAAATAGACGTTTCCCTTCTGATTTACCCCAAGAGCGCCTGGTTTCGAAACATTACGCCTCGGAAGTTCTTCGACTCCCTGGCCAATGGGGTGCCGGTTATTATGACCGATATCGGAGAACTCGGTGATATTATCCGATCACGAAAATGCGGTCTGGTGGTAGATGAGCAAGACAACGATACGATCTTTGATGCGATGGCTCGGATGATAGAGGATACCGTTTTGCGCAGGACAATGGCGCTCAACGCCTTGAGCCTGGCCACAACCGACTTTAATTGGAACACCATGGCGAGGCGCTACGTTGATCTCCATAAAGACTTGGCGATTCGTCAAAGGGCATGGGCTTAAATGAGGAACGGTATAGGCTTTGTTGGTTGGATAACGCTCTTTACCCGATTGAGGAATGGATGTGCTCAGTGTTCTCCGCTTTGCTCAGGCAACTGGAGGGAGGGGGATATGGCTCATATCCATTGACTGAAATCAAAAACTCGGCACGAGATGAATGAAGCGTCACGGGAACGGATATCGCTCGAGATAAGGGAAGCCATTTACAATGAAACCCCCGTCAGGGCGAGCCTGGAGAGTTTGGGTTACATTCATTGATTCCTTAGATATGGGGTTTTAGCAAGGAGGTATTGGGATTTGCAGGCCGAAAAATCTCCAAGGATGATCCTCCGTGATATATTCTTTGTGCTGTTTAAGAAGAAGGCGTTGATTCTAACCGTGTTCGTTTGCACCCTTTCTTTAATGATCTTTCTGACTTTTTTGATTACCCCTGAATGGAAAGCCACAACTAAGATTTTGGTCTTACGCAACCCAAAGCAACAGATGATCTTGTTCAAGGATTTGTCAGCTCCCGCCCCGATGGATACAGGGCCACTTGCGAGAGATTTGGTGGAGCTCTTAAACAGCAAGGCATTTGCTGTTGAAATTGTCAAAAAGTATAAATTAGATGAAATCAGGCAACGAAAAGTTCAATATCCTGAAAATACGAGAGATAAAATCAAGCTCCTCCTCGTTGAGGTGTTAAAAAGCCCCCTCACGTTGGCAACCAAGATTGGGTTGCTGGAAAAAAAACCTCCAAATTTCTTTGCCAAGGCCCTGGAGGACTTCATGGAGGATATGGAGGACATTGAGCTACAAGAGGGTACTTCAACCATCAACCTGTCAATCTGGGCCGAGACACCCCAACTGGCAACGAGCATTGCCAATACGCTGGCATCGATGCTGATCGACAAGACCAAGCAGTTCGAACGATCCGAGGCAGCAGACGTTTATAATTTTGCGCGGGTTCATTTGCAATCGGTAAAGGAATCACTGGAAAAGGCAGAAGATGAGCTGAGTGCCTTCAAAGAACGAGAACGCGTTGTCGACCTGGAGATGGAAAAATCCCTCAAGTTGCAGAGATTGGATCGATTGATTGCTGAGTACGACTCCAATAAGAGAAATCTAGCTGCCGTGGAAGCAAAATTGGAGGAATTACAAAGCCAACTTTCATCTCAACCAGAAAGCATCATAACCTCAGAGGTCACTGGCAATAACGTAGCGTATGAAAGGCTGAAGAACACCTTAAACGAAGCCGAACTAAAACTGGCCGACATCCAAAATACTTTGAGACATAAACATCCGGACTTTCTTGGCTTGAAAGCTCAAATCGAGCTCAACCGGCAGAAATTGCAGGAGGAAGAGCAGCGTGTTTTGCTGAATGAGACAACAGCGCTTAACCTGATCCACCGAGGTCTTCAACAGCAGATCATCGACGCTCAGACATCCATCATGGAGCTGAGGAGCAAACGCGATTCTCTGCAAAAGGCTCTGGCTGACGTGAAAAAAGAGGTCGATTCTTTGCCTCGAGAAGAGATCGCCCTGGAAAGATTGACCCGTACCGTTTCTGGCCTGAAAAAACGGTATCTCGATCTGAGGGATAGATTACTTGAACTGGAAATCCAGAAATTTACTGAGATCAGCCAATTCGATGTCAAGATTTCCGATCCCGCCTTCATTCCTGAGGGTGCTAAGTATGACCAGCCGCGATGGGTACTGAACTTGATCGTTGGGATGATTATTGGACTCTTTCTCAGCGTTACCCTGGCTTTTTTCCAGGAGTACTGGAGTGATACCTTGAAGACTCCCGAGGAAGTGAGCGACGTCACAGGGCTGAAGGTTCTTGGAACTGTACCCCCGATCTCTCCGAGAAAGGTGTTGGGGCAATTCAAAGGCTGAGCGTGTCAAGAGTGACCTGAAGGGAGGGTGCGAAAATCCCAAAAAATGAGGCTTTGTAACATGATCAAGAGAATCGGTCTTTTCATTCCCATATTCGTCCTCATTTGTGGTTGTAAGCCTTTAACGCGCGTCAAAGAAACGAAAATGATGGAGACTGGACGTGGAAACATACAGGTGGGCTCGAAGAGAGGCGAAGCCACGGAGCGCGGTTTTATCCTGGGAGTAGGAGATGAGGTAAAAATAACTGTCTGGAAACATGATGACCTTGATCGTGTCCTGAGAATCGATCCTGCTGGAAAGATATTTTACCCGTTGGTGGGGGAAGTTCAGGCAGCGGGGCTCAGCACGAATGAATTGCGTGACATTATCACCAGAGGGCTCGCGGGATATATAGTGGATCCGCAGGTGAACATCGAGATGCAGGTATTCAGAAGCCAAAAGGTATACGTCTTGGGAGAAGTGCGTCAACCAGCAGTGCTGCCCTTCCACGACCCTATGCATGTCCTGGATGCTCTTTTGCTGGCAGGTGGTTTCACACGGGAGGCCGATGAGAAGAAGGTCATCTTGATACGCTCCTATCCGGAGATGATGGAATTAAACTTCGTAAACATCATGGATTTGTTGAAAAAGGCCGACATGAAGCAATTGTTCGTGCTCCAAAAAGATGACATCGTGTATGTACCACCGAGTTTCATTGCAAACGTGGACCGTTTTTTTCAACATCTCAATACCATTTTTGCCCCCATCATCGGCATAGAGAAATCCATCGTCCTGGGGGACGAGATTTATAGAATCATGCAAGGTTTACCTCCAAGAAGAATTTACGCCTATTAAACAATGCCGTTGTCATTGTATGATCGAGCAGCTCGGTGCATATAACAAGCGCTTGCCCGTATAAAACGACGAAGAGATAGAAGTTGGACAAAGACAGGCTAAGGAAAGTACTCATTGAGAATTATCGGAAAATCATCGAATACATCACGGTCAGCGATCCGGGGATCAAAAACATCCTCGTAACAAGTGCTGAACCAGAGGAAGGAAGAACGACGACAGCCGCGTATTTGGCGGTTGCCTCAGCCTTTCTGAAGCCACACAAGCGGATTCTCCTTGTCGATCTCGATCTCCGTCATTCCCTGCTCCATCGGATGTTCGGCTTAGATGGTGAGCGCGGGATAAGGGAGATCATCGTCGACACACTGACGATAAAAGATGTCGTATGCAGAACCCATGTGGCCAATCTGACGGTTATTCCCGGCGGGATAGAAGCGCTTGACTTCCCCGAAGCCCTTCAGTCTAAAACTCTGATTCATTTCTTGAGAGATGTGAAAACTCACTATGATATGGCCTTTTATGACTCACCTGCAACGAACCGCTATGTCGATGCCCACCTCTTGAGCAGCCTCATGGATGGTGTGCTGTTGGTCGTTCGTTCGGGTCGATCGAAACGCGATGAAGTTGTCGCTGCCAAGAGCGAGATTCACTCTATGGGTGGAAAGGTGATCGGGGCTATCATGAATGATTTTCGCAATCCGATCCCCTCATTTCTCTATCGGCGGCTGTAAAGGATGTCTAACCGTCGAGGCCTTTTTGAAGCAACCGTGACACGTGAGACGGCAAGCATATCGTATTAGTTATTCCAAGCGAAATCTGCGAGAGGGGGTTTTCAATGGGCTCCAGAAGCAAGGTGATTGTGATAGGATTGGACGGGGCAACTTTTGACCTCATCAGTCCCATGGTAAGACGCGGCGAGCTGCCCAACATAGGGAACTTGTTGCAATCCGGCGTGAGCGGAATGCTTGCATCAACTTATCCTCCCGTGACTCCCGCTGCCTGGGCCACCTTCTCGACGGGGAAAAACCCAGGCCAACACGGCATCTTCGATTTTCGGGCAAAACCGTATAGCACCGACGCTACCGTGCACTTTACGAATTTCAATTCAATCAAATGTGCTACCTTTTGGGAAACTCTCGGAGACACTGGGCTCAAATTCGGTATCGTGAATCTTCCAATGACTTATTTACCTCAGTCACTCAATGGATTCTTAATCGCTGGTATGGACACTCCAAATGATCAGGTAAACTTCTCGTACCCGAAGGACTTAGTTGCGGAACTCCGAAGTAATGGAATACCTTATCAAACCAATTTCTTCCCACGGGGGCAATCGAGACCCAAGGATTTGAATCAATTGCTCGAAAGGTTTTTTCAGGTTGAAGAGGAACACAAAAATGCGTTCTTATACTTGATCCGCAATAAGACCTGGGACGTTTTTGTGGGGGTGTTCACACTCCTGGACAAAGTTCAACACTTCTTTTGGCATGAACATGTGCGCGGTCGACAACCCGGTGATCTGACAACCGGAGATTCCATTGACCAGGCCTACAGACTCATAGATCGATTTGTCGGCGAAATTGTCTCGGTCGCCGATCAGAATACCTACGTCATGCTTGTTTCGGACCATGGCTTTGGCAAGATAGAGTGGGTTTTCTTCATCAATGAATGGCTACGAAGAGAGGGATTCTTGGCCCTGAAAAAAAGAGACCCTTTTACCTTCCTTCACCATATAAGATTCCGTGGGATTAAAAAAACAGTCTCCCAGGTGCTGGATCGCCTGGGCCTCACGGGTTTGGGTAAGATTCTGCCATCACATGTGCTGATGATGCGGCTTCGACTATACTTGCCTGAGTTCAGGCACTCTGCCTCTACAGTGGATTGGTCAAAGACGAAGGCGTATGGAGCTTCGTGGGGAATCTATATCAACGTGAAAGGCCGAACCGCTCACGGAATCGTTGATCCTGGTCAGGAATATGAACGAACCAGGGAGTTGATTCAGGAGAGGCTTCAAAGGCTTACCGATCCGAGCACGGGGGAAAGACTTCATGTGAAAGCACTAAAAAAGGAGGAGGTTTATAGCGGACCTTATGTGCACGCGGCCCCGGATCTGGTATATGACTGGAAAAATTTTGCGGTCTTCCCCGACCATGCTTTCAGTTTTTCCAAGATATTGGTCCGAAGGAAGCATTTTGGTACTCATCATTCCGAAGGCATTTTCCTCTTGAAGGGTCCTGGCGTGAGACCCGACTATCGAATAGACGGATGCCAGATCGCTGATATTGCTCCAACATTGTTTTACGTGTTAGGGCAACCCGTACCGAACGACTTTGACGGTCAGGTGCTAAAAGACGCTTTCTTAAATGATCATCGCAAAACAAACCCCATCCGATTTCAAGAGCGAGCGGAGATAGCACTGCAACGGGGGGATGAAGATAAAACCTACACTGCTAAAGAGCTCGACATGATCGCCGAACAGCTGAGGAACCTGGGCTACCTCTAACCTGGAAACCCTCACGCTGATATGACGCTCTGCGCGCGCTCAGATTCCCTGAAGTTGTCCAAATCTTAATGAGCTTCAAGGACGGTCCGCTTGTAGTCGTTTGTCCGATCGAAACGATACGAAGCTCTCCATATAACACGGGAGATTAACCCTAAGGTGGAACGGTGATGGGTGCAATTTTGAATGATCCTCGCACTATGCGATCCTCCCTTTCTTTGGAACTTCTATCTGAAGCCGGAGCTTATCTCTGGCGGTTTTCCGCTGATGCCATCTGGAGCGGAGAATGAATCTAACGTATAGGCTCTGTCATGAAGGAGATGAGAAAAAGCTTGCCCTTTTTAATCAAGAGGCATGCGGAGGCTCTTCCACCCCTGAGTTTTGGAGGTGGAAGTACTTCGAGAACCCTGCCGGACCGGCGATCATTGCTCTGGCCGTGGATGGAGAAAGGATTGTTGGAAGGGTCGGGGAAATACCCGTCCGCATGAAGATAAGAGAAAGAGAGGTCCTGGCGGCTCAAGGGGTTGATACGGATATCCTTGAAGAGTACAGGAGAGGAACGGCTTTCTTTCAGATGGCGTGTTTGGCCAGCGAGAGGAGTCAGGCTTATGGGATATCCTTCAATTTTGGTTTTGCCGTAAAACTCACCTATGAGATCTCAATCAAGTCTCTCGGTTTCCATCACGCGGCGTCTGTTAGAAAGTGGGTCAAGATACTTGATCCAGCTCCATTTCTCAGGAAGACACTGAAAATCCCTCTCATACCCGGTTCGATGGAAAGGGGCATCAGGGGAGTTATGGCATGGAGGAATAAACGAAGGGCCGGTAAAAAAGCAGGGATTTCTGAGTTGAAGTCCTTTGATGAGAGATTTGATCGGCTCTGGGAAGAGGCCATTAAGGGTGAGGTTATGGTCGTTCGGGATTCGACCTATCTTAACTGGCGGTACACCAGATGCCCTGCGGCTGAATATAAGATTCTCGCCATAGAAAAAACGGGACGCTTGGATGGTTACATAATACTCCAGCTAATTGAGAGGGATAGTATCTTATATGGCTACATAGTAGATATGCTGGTAGCCAGAGGGCGAGAGGATTTTCTCCATGATGTTTTTCCCTCAGCTATTGAGTATTTTTACCAACAAGGCGCGGCCGCCGTCGTATGTTGGATCCCTGATGGCCTTTTTTTGTCTCATTTCTTGAAAAGCATGGACTTCCTGGCAAGACCCGTTAGCCATTATGTTATCGTCAAAAGTTATGAAGAGAAGGAGATTCCCCTGGATATTTTGAAGCAGGAAAAGAAATGGTTTTATACCTTCGGAGACAGTGACTACCTTCTCGCACGAAGGATAAGGGACCTTTAATCCATGGATGCCCCTCCCATTTTGAACTACCATTCCATAGACAATAGCGGATCCCCTATCTCCGTCGCTCCAAAAGAGTTTGAGGACCAGATGAATTTCCTTTGGAAAAGCGGGTACACCACCATCACATTACGGGAATATGTGAACTCCATGATGATGAATAAACCCGTTCCGTCTCGGGGCATTGTCCTTACCTTTGATGATGGTTACAAGAACAATTACGACGTTATGTTCCCAATACTAAAATCTTTCGGGTTTACGGCGACGATCTTCGTGGTGACGGGCCTGGTGGGTAAGACGGATTCCTGGAAAAAGGATGAGGGGATACCAGACCTCCCCCTTCTCTCTTGGGGCGAAGTATTGGAGATGAAGAAATACGGGATCGATTTTCAGCCACACAGCCACTCCCACCCTTTGCTGACTAATTTGACGCCAGGCGAAATAAGGGCTGAAATTACCACGAGCAAGAGGGAAATAGAATCAAGGATAAATGAAAGGGCGGAGGTCTTCAGTTATCCATATGGAAAATATGATGCCAAAGTTATTAAGATCCTAAAAGAAGTAGGATTTAAGGCGGCCGTAACTTCCCGGTTCGGATGGAATGATGAACCGATTGACTTCTTCAGGATTGAAAGAATCGGGAGCCGGTGGTTCAGAAAACATGCATGGGCTTTCAGAATGTTTATCGGCTGCTCAGGTTCTTTGATTTTGCTCAGGGCTGTCAGATGGTATGGAGAAAGAAAGGGCAAGGGGCAACAAGGAAGATAACGCGATGAAGATATCCGTCATCGTCGTTGCGTGGAATAGGAAGATTCTTCTGCAAAAGAACCTTCTTCATGCCTCCCAATTCAGGAATACGTTTGATGAGATGATAGTTGTAGATAACGGGTCTACGAATCGAACGGCTGAAATGGTTAAGGACCAATTCCCATGGGCAAAACTCATTCGACTCCCCAGGAATTATGGAGTTCTGGAGGCAAGAAACATCGGAGCGCTAAACAGCAACGGTGATCTTCTCCTTTTCTTAGATGATGATGGATGCTTTGATTTCAGCGCCCTCCGCTCCATGGCACATCACTTTGAGAAAGATAAATCGTTAGGCGTTCTGAGCGGGAGGGTCGTAGACCTCCCCCGGAAAGACGTGTTCAATCTGAGATTCGCTG
>JGI2171J19970_10000223_pt1 | contig 27152 bp, 23 predicted proteins | sample DeeMarSWOR324_28_FD_19970 | JGI IMG/M metagenome (IMG submission 19970) | reverse complement strand
ACTTCAAGATCATGTGAAATTAACACCATTGAAGTTCCATAGTGGAAGTTAAGCTGTTTGAGATAATTGAGGAGTTCATGTCGGAGATGGGCATCAAGTCCTGTCGTGGGTTCATCAAGGAGCAGAATGGGAGGTTGATGAATCAGGCCAACACAGATAGATACCCGTTTTCGCTCACCTCCACTCAGAAACCTTACAGGTTTATGCATCAACTCCTCATCAAAGCCCAAAATTGTAAGGAGTTCGATTGCCCGGCGTTTAATTTCCTTACCAGTAATTCCATACATTCGACCAAAAAAGTGAGCATTTTCAAGCCCAGAAAATGGAAAATACAAACTCTGATCTTCATGTTGGGGGACATACCCTGTTGCATAATGGATAGTTGAGGCTTCGCGCTTCACATCATGCCCCGCAATACTTGCTCCCCCACGGAACGGTTTTAACTGGGCTGTCATTACACGCAAACATGTCGTCTTCCCAGATCCTGACGCTCCAATAATCCCTAAAATTTCACGCTCGCGAGCATAGAAACTAATGTCATATAAAATCTGTGTACGACCAATCTTCACAGAGGTTTGATCGAATTCAATGATTATTGGTGACTTGTCTTCACTCATCCTAATCAAACCCCTGTTTCCTTCGCAAGTTCGCGAAGCCGTTTGAGCATATCTTCTAATCGATTCGCAGGCTCGCCCGAGGTAATTCGAAGTTTTTCGATACGGTCTAGTCGACGATCAGTCAAAGTCCATTCCATTTCACGAATAAGTGCATGAGTGGTATTCAGAGTGTTGTCAATATTTTCAATCATTAACTCATCCAGTGGTGGTGTTCGCATTCGTCGTCGACGCCGATATTGGTTTAACAAATATACTCCAACAATCAGTATTGCCAATATCGTGAAAAGGGCGATCTGTAGAGCCATGATGAATAGGTAATTGGGTTCTGGAGGTGGGGTAGGTGTTTCAGGGGCGGGTTCGTAATAGAAGTACATGAACGTTGTAGTGCTTGCATAGGTTCCCGGTAATGAGAAGACGATGATTGAGAAAGTTTCTGTTGTATTTACTGATTCATCTAACCCGGTCCAATTCGCGAATAGAAATGTGCCATATCGGCCACTTAAGACTTCGAAGGCAATGAAAAACTGCTGGGTTCCATTCGGAAAAGTATAGACGCAATACATAGTAAGATTCTCCACGCCCTGTCCTGTGTGATCTAATGCATCGATCACAAATCCAGCATCGTTACCAATAGTGAACGTTGACCCATTCCCGCCAGTCGAGCGAATATTGAGATGCATCTTATTGCGAAACAGATAATGAATTGTTTGGTTCGCAAACTGCAGATTTTCTAAATTCAGTAAAAGGCGATTCGAAAAAATGGAAGAACAACCGAGGACAAAGAGTTCTTTCTGACTTTCATTTTGATAAACGCCAAAGGCTGAGCCATTAACCCAGGCAAAGATATTGGAAGACCCCGTCTCAGTGAGTAAGGTGCCTTCTTCTGTAGAGATGATATTCACCTCAGTGGTGAAGGGGCTTGAAGGGTGTAACTCGGTTGTGTTCAGAGAGGTTACGCTGCCACCGATTTGGATATTATAATTTGTTAAAATCTGGTTCAATGTTGTATGATTGGATGAATCTGGATGGTCGGCAAGAATTAGAACCTTGTACCCGTCATCAATAAATTCTGATACAGCTAGGGTTTCATTTTGTGTAAATCCTTTTTCAGGGTCGCAGATGATTAACCCGTCAAAGAGGGAAAGAGTGGTAGAATTGAGCTCTGAGATAAGGGGAATTTCAGCTAAGTTCAGCTGGGCTTCGGCATACAATTCTCGAAGCCTAGAATAGCCAGTTAGTAGACTGTCACCAATTTCATCCAGAAGTGAAAATAGTTCATCGAGGTCCAAATCTGAGAAATCAAGGTCTTCAAGGTTCGAGAAATCCAATCCTTGATTATGGATTGAATCAAAAAGAATTACACCTTGTGGATAAGTCACATTAATTACGAAGGGCAGGGTGTGCTCCCACCCGTCGGAAGCGCTTATTACGAGATTCCCGTAGTAGGGTCCAGATTCGATAAAGGTCGGGATGAAGAATAGGATTTGTAATTGCGTTCCGATGGTAACATCATAAATGTCTGTGGGTGTTATTGTTGGAGGATTTATCCAATTCGTTACGTTTCGATCCATTGGTGTGTGTAAACCTGGATCATGATATTCAGTTATGCTCACTGAGAGGTGGAAAATGGGGGTTGAAGTGAGTAGTGTGAAATTGTAAATCGCATAATCATTGGGAAATCGGAGCATCATTGGTCTATACGGCAAATAGGAGGGAATGAGAAGCCGCATCGTCGGAGGAGAACTAATGAAGACATCCCGGAAGACAAAGTTATCAAGCGCATACAAATCCGTTGGAATGGTGGGGAGTATAAGGTCAAAGTCTAGGGTTGGAGAGACGATCCACCCAGCAAAATAGATGTCTTTGACTTCAGGAACCCAATTGACTACAAGTCGTTGGAATCGGAAAGGTTCAAAGATGCCCAATTGGAAGTAACGAGCAAAAATCGCCCCACCCATGGGCTGTGACTGATTGGTAAAGAAAGCAGCAATGGAATCCACTCCCTCATCACCGATATTCAACACAATGACAGACGTTTGATAGGTCGCATCAGTCATTCCAGTTCGGGGCGAAGAAGCTCGAATCATACAAAGGTCCGTCAGCGTAGTGGGCATCGTGGAGTATTCGGTTTCGTTTATACCATGAAGAAGGGCGGAGAAATTCCGACCAAATCCTAAAGTCATTGAAGTCTGTAAGAAACTCGTTCCCGTTGGCAAATCCCCCAATTGCCACTGTGTACCAAACCCCACTCCATCATCACTATCATAAATGCTATTCCCGTTTAGTGTCTCGTTTTGTAACCGATCACTAACGTCCGAATATGGTCCAACCTCAAAACTGGAAAATGGTGTTGAGGTGTTAACCCCAATGTACTGATCTACTCGAGATGTTTCATTCGGAGGAAGGATATCGGCATGTATGTAAAACAGCTGTGATGAACTATTGAAGAAACCTTGTTGAGTTGATGTATCGCTAGCACCTGAGAATAGGTCAAAATTCCACAAACTGTACAATCGTATATTCGTCACATTCTCTGTGCCAATGTTCACGAGGAAAAAGGAAATACGAAACGCATTAGCCGCTGGAGGCGTTGTTATCTGCCAAGACTCAATACGAGGGATTATCAAGAGATCATTATAAGACAATATTCCTGTGGCCCGAACATAATTTCCATAAGGTAGCCCTGTCCAATGAAATTCTTGTTCAACATTAAGGAATGCAAACGGGAGCACACTACTGTTTCCGACTGCAAGATAGAACATTCCCATCAGCATATGGAACATCGACATGTTCGTCACTGAACTTGAGGCAATAGCGGCCATTGCCGTCGTATACCCGCTCATAAGTAACGTGACATTTTCTGACAAGGACTCACTTACCAGTATGCCATAATAAGGTAAGCCCAGACCCACACTTCGCGCACGGAATGATGAGGGGAAGGGATCAAAAAGGGAATCCAGCTCGTTGTATGTTGTAGCGGCGTCCAATAAGCCTGCGCCTTCTAGATTCGGCTCATTAGATTGTGGATTTGCGCCCTTGCGCATGGCTATTGACATGCACTCTGGTGTAGCGTATCGACTTCCTTGGAGTAGTAGACAAGCTGTTCCTGCAGTAAGGGCTGCGGAAGCAGCGGTAGTGCTAGCTATTGTGTAATTTTCGTTAATGGCTGTGCCAAACTGGCCAAATCCAAACAAGTCAAAATCAATGTCTTCAGGGGAAATCGAAATGTTTCCAATATCTGTAGGTAGGATATTGTAAAGAGAAGAAGATATAATGTCGACACCTGGTGCGATCAGATCAGGTTTGGTGCGCATATCAAAGGTTGGACCACGACTGCTGAAATCAGGGACAGAGTTCGTTTCATGATCAAATGCACCAACGGTAAGGGCTACCAACGATTCACCAGGGGACATAATTGTCATGTGATTGGGTCCCCGATCTCCTGCTGCCGCGACGACTAGGACACCCTGTTCTGAAGCTATACGCACAGCTTCGGAAAGTGGGTCACCGGGCATTCCCAAGGTTGAGAACGGAAGAAGAATGATATCTGCTCCCGTTGTAATGCTCCATTCTATTCCTCGGATAACCCATGAGGAATAGCTTGTGCCATCTCCTAGCACAACTTTGGCGCTGATAAGTTGAGCTCCGGGCGCAATTCCTGTGTAGTTACCTTGTGAAGCGGCTCCCGTTCCAGCGACTAATCCAGCACAATAGGTTCCATGGCCATTTAAGTCAAAGGGGAAGGGATCCCCTTCAGCAAAGGAGACTTGAGCTAGGACCTTGGGATCATTAGTAGTTTCATTGTCATCCATATCATCAAGGTCAGGATGTGTCACATCAACACCAGTATCTATGATGGAAACGATCGTGTGAGACCCGTTGAACCCCTGATCATAAAGCGGATTAACTCCAATTATCTCACGGGGGTGAAGATAACCATTAGGCACAACCATCTGACTATGGTGAATAGAATGGTCACTGGTATCGAGATGGAATCCGATATCAGTCCATAATTTTCGAATTTCTGGAAGACCAGCTAATTGGTGTAAGGCGCCTACCGTGGTTCTGAGAGAAATGGCGTGCACAATATTATGGTAAATCTTGATATTCGTCAACGTAGCTTTTTGTAGAATCGCTCGTTGAGCAGCTCTCCAATCAGTGGTCTCAGATAGGCTTGCGATAATGTCAATGGGGAGATCCGGTTCGCTTCCCGATTCAATGAGCTCGAGTAACGGTTTCGAGAGTTTCGACTCCGCCTCATCAGTTTCCAAGAAAGTGTTTGCAAGGTTTATGGAGGCAAGGTCAGCTTGAATTAGGGGAATCAGAAGTATGACGGTTGCGAGTAAAAGGACCTGATATCTTGGTTTCTGAATCATCCCTTTCATCGTCTGTTGCCGCAAACTTGTGTTACACCTCTAATTGTCGTCCCGTAATGAGGATGAAGTAATCGGTCATGTCAACACCAATTTTAGGCTTGATACTCTTAACACCGATATCCTGTCCTTGGAATGCTCGTGAAACCCTTTCAGCCATTTCCATTAATGGTACTTCACTAAACACTTTGATTAGCTCACCACGCTCAAGAACATGGATGATTCCAGGAACATCTTTCAGAAGGGTGGCAATTCCTGGTCGAGGTTGATTCAAGATGATCCCCACTGCGTACCCTCCTCCAGGAAGAGAAGCTTTCAGTTCTGACGGACTGCCAAAAGCCACCATACTTCGCTCTCGCATGAAAACTCCTACTTTGTCACAATATTCGCCCTCTCCAGGGTAATGAGTGACTACGACCATGCTCGTATTGTATTCACGGTTCAAATAATCCAAATAATCCCACAGTTCACTTCGAGCATCAGGGTCCAGTCCTGAAGTTGGTTCATCCAGAATGAGAAGTTGTGGGCGATGCACCATGGCTATTGAAATCGAGGAACGTCGTTTTTCTCCACCCGAAAGGGTTTGAACGCTTTGATTGCCTTTTTCAAAAATTCCTAATTCACGAAGAAGAATTTTCCCCCGACGAACCAATTCCGCCTCTGGGATTCCATATTGTTTTCCAAATTCAATGATATTCTCTAGCGGTGTAAAGTTTTGATACATGTAACCGAGATCTTGAGGAACAAATCCAAAGATAGGTTTCACTTGGCTCCGTTGTGTTGAATTAATACCTCCAAGTCTCACTCGCCCGGCAGTTGGAATAATGTCACCGATGATGGCTCGAATAGTGGTGGATTTTCCTGAACCCGATTCACCAATTATTCCCATAATCTGACCTGAAGGAAGGGAGAAGGTTACATCACGAATAATGTCAAAATTATCATCAACGGTTACCGTTAAATTCTCTGCCTCGATGACTTTTTCGACTCGATCTCGTGTTCGGGCATAAGCAGGTGTAAACAGCATCTTTAAGGCTAGAACATCAGGAACAATGCTCATTAGTTCTCGCATGATTTCTGGAGCCGTTTCTCTTCCACCAATTGTAAAGACCTCTGGTGCAGCTCTAATCGCCGCTGATGATTGCGCCACCCGTATTTCAAGAAGTCCCACTCGTAAACGTTCCATTCTAGCGTTCGTAATAGTCCCTTGAATATCAACAGGTTGTCCCTCTTTGTCAATCCCCCAAATTCGTGCATCCACCTCAGTGTAAAGGATTAATTCTTCAACACGTTTCACTGCGTGGTCAATATGCTCGCCATCATAATAAAAATCATCATGAATGTTGCGACGTAACCAATTCATCAATACCAATTGTCGTGCAGATACTTCTTCGCGTTCAGTTTTATCAGAGCCAATGGTCAGAACCATCCCTGCTAAGTCTTCAGGTCCTTTTAAGATCGTATTGACGAGTAAAGCGATACGTCTGCGACCTTTTCGGCGAATATCCAGAATCCGACCTTCAACTGAAATATCCTGTTGAGTGGCACAAAGAACACCCGCAATCTGAGCATGGATTTCCCGATCACTACGTTGTTCTATCCAATCCAAAGTATCATCGAAGCGTGATCCCGCAAAGTAGTTCTTTTCAACAAATACCGGAATATCTGATAATTGCTCCATTCTCCGTCACCCTCCGCAACTAAGCTAGTGTCCGTTTCCTCCACATCACTATCATGGAAATAAGAGTCCCACCCATAATATACATCAGAATCCGAAGAATCTCCGGACCTTTCGTAATCAGAGGGAGACCCTTAAATGCCGTTTCTCGAATTAGTGCCATCCCCAAGTTCATGGGAAGAAAATCAGAGATAATACCTACATCAAGAAACATCCCGCTCAAAACCATCATTCCCAGTAGTAGGAATAAAAATCCCTGATTGGCCTGCAACCGGGAAGTAGACAATGACGAAATCACAACACCCGACACAGATCCGGCCAACGCCATCAATGAATTAATCACCAGGAGCGTCAACAAGTCTGTACTCAGTTCCAATTGAAATCCAATAATCCATAAGACAAGAAGAAGCAGACCCTGAATCATACCGATAATTGTATACGCAGCAATTTTCCCAACGACCACCTCAACTTTAGTTGTAGGCGTTAATAACATCCGTCGGAGCGGAATATCCCCAACAATTGACTGACACGAAATCAACGCAATTGCCATGAAAATACAAAACACCACTAAGAATGCTCCCACCTGTAATGCCCAAGTATCACCCTCGGGCACAAATTCAACAGATGGAATAATCAAAATCTCACTACGAATCCACCCCAAATTGGCTCGGAAAATCAATGATGCCTCGGTAATCGCAAGTATTGCCTCACTTTGACCAGAAAGTTGTGTGCTACTCGTCGAAATGTTCACGGTCGTAGGTAAATTCAAAGACAAAGCATGTTCAAACCCGTCGGGAATTACCACATAAGCGTCAATCTCAGTATAAAATAGCGCCTCATAAGCCTCTGATACGTTAACGTACATCGTAACCGTAACTCCATCCAAACTCTCCAACGTTGCAGTGAAATTCTCAGAAAGATCCAGCCCTGGATAGGTGTCCGTCGTATCCAAGTCTACCAATCCCAAAAATAACGGAACCGTTTCTGCTTGTACATCATTCTGCTGAATCGCTAAAGCCAAGGTTCCGATAGTAATTAGTGGTAGCATGAAAACGAGGAGCATGGCGGTGCGATCTTTGATGATGGTCTGGATTTCCTTTCGGGTGAGGGCGAGGGTTCGTCTGATGGATTCGACTACCGTCATTGCACATTCAGTCCCTCGCTTGACTACTGAAAGAACCCCAAAAGACTTTTGGTAGGGCAATTCTCCCCCAAAGCTTTTTTTCGGTTCACACCAAAGGAACATTGAAGAAATAGTTAGTCATTCATGGAAACTGGTAGGTAACAACTGATGAGGGATGAGCAGCCTCCTTCGGAACCACAGGACGTCCTTGCCTGGGCGAAGCGTTGGCAGCCTAAATGGGAAACCCACATCACCTTTCCCGAAAATTCAGTGTTTGTTGGGCTTTACGACTTCATCAATCGGAGCACTGATCTGGATGCCACAATTTTCAGTAGGAATCATCAACTGCTCCTCCGTTTTGAACATGCCTATGACCCGGAAGAATTCAGCTATTCAATCGACCTCCCCGACTTAGAGGCCCAAATTGAAATCGTCCCTTTCAAACCAGTATACGGCGTTTTGAAGAAACGCCATTTCACTAATCGAGCAAAAGAATTTGACCGTCTGGCTCAAGACTTGATTCAACAGCTGCCACTGGAGCAGCAAGGACCTCAAATTCGCACCCTCGATGAAGTCATGACCTTCCTAAATTTTTCCCAAGAAGTCATTGACATTACTCGTGAAACGCTCTTTGGAAACCCTGATCCTTCCAAATATCGCTACCTGAACAATCCGGTTTCCTTTCTCAACTTACAGAATGGTTGGATAGTGGTTCCTGATGCTGATACAAAAATTAAATTGAATCTGGGGGTCGAATACGAACATGTGTTTCGACTCTCTTATCGCTTTGACTCAAGAGAGGGTCCCGTCGTTGAGAATTATCAAAAATATGAATCTGCATTGGATCGTCTGTCCCGACAGACTATTCGACGAGTCTTTTCCAACCTCGGAACCTACACGTCCATAATACACAATCCATTCTTCAGTGACATTAGCCAACGTTTTCCCGTTCGCTATGTCGCCTTGAATAACGGGCTACTCGTATCGTCGCTAGGCAAAGGATCAACTTGGGAAAATGGAACCTTTGAATTTTACAAACCCACTGAAAGACGAGAAACCCTTTTTGGCTTGCTCGAATCCACATAACTCCTGCTACTCTCTTCTCGCTCGATCGTAGTCATCAGCTACTCTAATCACATCGCCAAACATTCGTGTTCCTAATTCGAGAATAAGCGTATCTTGGATGGGCTCAATACGATGTTCTTGACCAGGAGAAATATGTAATGTGTCTCCGGCAGCAAGTACCAGTTCTTTATCAGCCAAGAGAACCCGAACCTGACCTTTAACAATGTAGAAGAATTCGTCCTTTTTTTCATGGTAATGTTGGGAACTCGATTTACCTTTGCGAAAGAAAAGTTCCTTCAGGAATAATCCCTTAAATTCTGCTAGCGGACGTTCGTATCCCCACGGTTTTTCTTTCTGCTCCCCGAAGGGAACCTCCTCATCTCTGCTTTGTTTCCCCATCCCATTCTTTCTCCCATAATACTCGGAAAAGATTCTGCTAGATTCCCTCATCGATGATGCGATCAATAATGCGTTTAAGCTTCTCACTTTCACGAATTCGTTCCGGTCGCCATCTTCGTCCTTCATAGATGCGTTCTTCTTCGCCTAAAATCTCCGCCATGGCATACTCCAAGGATTTCGCCGCCCTGGCATCCAGGCGAGCACATTCTGCGAAATAGTCACAATTTTTAATCGTGCACTTGCTTCCTACATCCAACCGATAAACACCCTTCTGTAAAGGAGTCACTGTCACCTGGAGGGGGCAGGTAGTAGTGTCATCTGAAAAAATCCGTACTCCATCTTGTCCCTCAATAACTTTCATTCGAGAGCCAATAATCCGTTGCGCCCCCTCTTTGATATTAGCGAGAGTCGCAACGACAACTAAATCACCAAAGTCGCCTTTTTCTGGTTTCTTCGTCATTGACGTCGCATCCACGAAGTCTTAATCCTGACTTGGCTAGTGGTATCTCCCTAAGCTTCATCGCCTTATTAGCCTTTATCTAAAACCACCAGAAAACCCCATTCCTTAAGGACGGATATGAATTGTGGAGTTTAAATTTCCCATTGAGAACTTCACTACGAGGTCCTAGTTTTAGTGACCGAGAACTAAGGTCAATGACCGGGCAACATCGTCGGAACGGCGAGCAGAGCCTGTTGACTAGTCGGCATTGGTCGATGGCATGAAGCAGGAAACTCCGCCTTTTAGGCTGGAGTAGTTCACGTCAAATTAGGAACGATTTTATTTGTTCCCAAGATAGAAAATCAAACCCAAAACAAAGAACACACCGACAAACATGACGACAAGCACTGTAAGTTCAATATCTAAAAACAAAACAGCTACTGGTGTGCCAATCAAAAGGTAGGGAAAGACAAGAATCGTAATAATCAGTGCCAAAAAGACTAGTCCAATCATCCATCCACGTTGCCGGCGACTAAACATCGAATACTCCACCAATTATCGGTTCAAGGGGATTCTCACGACATAGTTCCTTTAAGGTTTTCGTCATTGGTTAATCTTTACGTTTCAAAAATCAACCAATCCAGAACAGATTTCATGAGGAAGGCTTTTGTAACCTCCATCAAAAGAAACCCCACTCTAAACTTAGGTGAACTCTGAGTGCTCGTCATACCTGCCCTATTAACCTTAATCAGTGGCATCCTATCGGGTATCGGACACTCCATTCAACGATACGGGCTAGACGCCCTACCCGAACTAACACCCCAGACATTCTATCGACGGCATATCCATCTTCTCATTACCATATTTACTACACCCATCTGGTTACTCGGAGGTATCCTCGCCGTATCCGGAGCCGTATTCAGATGGCAAGCCTTCTCAATGGGAGATGTAAGTCAACTCAAACCCCTAACCAACATCAACATCCTCGTCGTCGTAATAGTTGGCCTATTGTTCCTCCATGAACGTGTTGGACGCTTTGAATGGATCGGAATCTCAGGATTACTTGCGGGTGTCTTTATCCTCAGTATTTCCGCAGAAGAACGGATTATCGACGTGTACAACCTTCCTTGGTACCTCACTTCAACCATTCTGTGTTTAATCCTAGTTGCGATCTTTGGCTTCATAGGCTCCCAGCTTGGTCGAAGTTCACGGGAAAAAGAGTTGTTCTTTGCTATGAGCGCAGGAACCCTCTATGGGATCGCCACGATTTTTCTCAAGGCTATGACCATCGAAGTCATCCAGGTCTTGGGGTATTTTTACATCTTAGATCCTGTATCACTCTTTGTGCTAGTCACTCGAGGGTCATTCTGGTTGTATCTCTCAAGTTCCGTAGTAGCCTATTTCCTCCTCCAATGTGCCTACTCTCATCGTCGAGTCTCAGTCGCCTTTCCAGTGAACAACTCACTGTCAACGGTGGTCCCCATCGTAATCTCCGTCGTAGTCTTTGGTGACTTGATTCTCATTCCGGTTGGTGCGCTGTTGCTCTTCCCATTTTCTTACATCCGCATCATCGGAATCGCAACCATCATCGCCGGGGTTCTGCTGCTTCGTCGATTCCAGGGGAAAACCTATGATTCATCTGCTGACGACGAAACCACAATGACTGCTAGCAAGCAATAAGAAGTTGCTAACAAGCAGTAAGAAATTGTTTAGTTGCCCACCGAATCAAATGACAAACTATTTCAGGAAGGGATGTGGGTGCTGTCGGTACAACTGTTGAGCCAGTTGCATGGGACGCCACAGAAGGGTGTATTGGGTGGAGAAACCCGCCTAAGCGCCGTCCTCGATGTCTCTCTCGTTTTTCTTCTTCCACCAACAGGTTCGGTAAGCAGAGTACCAAGCTCTCAAGACAGTGGAACCATATAGAATGAGTACTGAAGACGGATGGATGTACAAGCCCCATAACAAGGCACTCACACACCAACCAGTAACGACCAGAGCGATCACAACGTAATCTGCCTTTTTCACCTTCAACACTATCGCGGACGTTCTCTCTTTTTTGGCTGTGGTTTTTGTCTTTTTCTAACGCCGGTGTTACGTTGCGCTTCGGTGCCTTTTACTACTTTCGCGAAGCAACAAGGTTTTATTTTACATACACTTCGTGAGTAAAAGTTAGCCTTATTGCCTTACGATACTTTCGGTTTAGTCCTCTTCTTCCGCCTTGCGGTTGCTAGGCATGATTCTCGGTTTGGCACGATTCACCACTAAGGCCGCTCCGAAGAGAACAATGCTGTTGAAGGGAACCAAGAAACCACCGTACACCACCATAAAGATAGCCATGACAAAATAAATAACGCCAACCACAAGGGTGGGGAGTAACCCGTACCATACGTACCGGATGTTCTTGCTGCGCAAAAACCAGCCCCAGCCCACCAACACCGACGCCACCATAATCAACCACGCCACCCGAGCACCTCCAGCCCCAGTCCAGCTAAGTATTATTAGGCTCACCACGGAATTCCCCCAGTAGAGTTGAAAAGTAGGCCAAAGCGTCACACCAAGAGGGGGAATCATGTACCCGATCCAGACCATGGCAAAGGACAGGGAAACCCAAATTCGTTCGTGATACTGAACCAACCCTTCCATCTCGACAAGTATCTAGTCAACCTCGCCTGAAAAATTTTGTCGAAGGTGTGGGGCAGAACATAGAGTGAGCAAACGCAAAAGAAAGCTGGTTTGCCAGAGTTGTGGTTTAATTATGGATGGAAAAAAATATGTTTCTGAAATCCCCAAAACGCCGAGGACTGAGACTGGGGACCTATTTGAAACACTTCGACGTGGTGGAAGACGACCTGCTCTCGTGAAAAGAAAAGGATAGGCTATATCGCTTGTATTTGTTTATCTGATGACTTTTAAGGAAAAAAGGAGTTTAACAGGTAGCGAGATACCGCCATACCCACTCATCAGGAAAGGCAAGGTGAAGGGCATGCATCGATTCTTAGCACAATTGAATGAAGCATGGAAGGCTGGATACGAATTAGTCAAAAAGAGTCCAGTCATTCTAAAACGCACCGACATCAATTCCGTAATGTCACATTCTGGAAAAATCATGAATGAAAGACGAATTCGTGAAGCACTCGAAACAACCATTGAACTACGAGAAACCGGGGCTGCTGCTATCTCAGATGCATCCCACCAGTCTCGAAAAGGGCGAACGGATTTCTATCCCACACTCGAACACGCCCACACAATAAATCGAATTTTAGAAATCGAATACCCCGATCACTATGATGAATGGGAATACATCTTCAACGAAACCTCCTGGGGATTACCCCAGTTTGGCTATCTGATCAAAGGACGCAACGTCTTGAGTAATAACATCCGATTTGCACCTTGGGAACTCAAAGTGCCAGAAGACCTGAACGATACCCCTCCTGTTCAACTTGTTGAAAAACTCCGGGATGCTGGACATCAAGTGTGCTACATTCAGGACGCCTTCCCTTCTGCTCATCGAGGTGGTAACAAGAAAGATACATCCATGTATGAACTTCCGGCGTTTCTTAAACAACGAGGGATTCCCGTCTTCCCATCTCGCCACTTTGCAAAAGAGATGGAAAAGTTTGCAAAAATAAACGAACTCATCAATCACAGCAAAAAAGTCGTCGTCGCCCTTTTTGGGGGAAAAGTAACTGATTACCTGGAAATCATAGCCCTTTACCAACGTCATGATAATGTAGAATTCCTAGCTGGGTCATTACTTAGCCTCGTCTACCTTAAAACCCAATATCCATCTCTAACCTTCGGAGTTAATGACGAACGATTCTTCCAAGATATTGGCAAAAAGGAATTAGCCCAGTTCAACAGACTCTATGATCCCGACCGAGTGCATCTCGCGAAAGATATCATCATCACCACACCTGATGAGATACTCACCAAGACATTAGGTCCAAAAATGAAACTCCGATATGAGGTCCAAGGAATCGGACCCAAAACCGTCGATTACTATACAGAGGTGGTGAAGGGTGCTCAATTGCTCATGGTTAATGGCTGCCCGTTCAACATTCGACGCTTCGAAACCTTTGGAGGTTACTTCAAGGACTTCATGACCCGAGTACGAAAACGAAATGGTGGTCTAAAAATCTATGAATGCGGAGGCGATGCAATCACTGCCATCAAATTCGCCGAAGTAAAAACAGATATCAGCTCCACAGCCGGCAAACTGGGTCTCCTAGCCCCAATGATAGAAACCCTAGATGATTTGAAACAACACGCTCCAGCCGTTGTCCCCCTTATCGAATTGAATCAAGCATTTCCTCTAAATGCTTCAAAATAGAATCAACGAAATTGAAGCAGACTTCAGATTCTTGTATATTACGAAACGGTTTTTCCGCAATGACCACAGAAAATCGCATTCGGAGTAAGAGGAGCACCACAATGATAGCAAAAGCCTGACCGTGTTGAACCAGTTGGTACTAGTGACTCTTCAGTGGGTGGAGGGGAATAATCCGCTGGTGGAGGCCTATATGCTGGATTATGTTGTGCAGGAACATATTCCGGCGCTTCTTGTCTCCTTCGTCGTTGTAATCGCCAACACACAAAGAGAACCACGATTAATATGATCGCCGCGCCTAGAATCACCCAGACAATTGTCCCCATTCCTGATAATGGAATGGAATAATATGACCCCGAATTATCATTGGTTGTCGTCCTGTTAGCGGCATCAGTCACCGTCACATAATATTGCACTGACATCTGTCCTAGATAGTCAAGAGGATGAAATGTACCCAAAAGACCTCGCCATTGCGTTCCTGAAACGAAGGTCATTCCAACTCGATACCAGGTAGTATCGCCTTGTCGCTGGAAGAAAATTGTAGCATTGACAATCCAAGTGTCATCTGAGGCTTCCAAAGTGATAATAATCGAGTCACCAAACCCCGCTACCTCTGGCAAATGTGAAACAGAGTGGATAACCGGAGCAGCAAGATCGACAAAGAAACGAGATTGGATGCTTAGTCGTCGACCCGTTCCCGCTAGTTCCATAATTAGAGTAGCATTATGGGCTCCAGCTGAAAGACCAATCGCATCATAAGTTGTACCTATGCCTGTATAACTCAGAGTGCCGTCAACAAGTAATTCAAAGTGGTCAATTCCAGGTCCGGCCGCGGAGCCTGTCCATTCAATCGTGACATTGGGAGATAGAAAGACGGCTCCATCCAGGGGGTTGAGGAACTCCATGAATGCCCGAATAACTGAGACATTATAGGCTTGACCGACTTCTCCCTCGACAATCATGGAAAATTGTCCTATTGATGACACATAAGAATCGACTTCACCTGCTCCAATATCAAAAGCACCATCATCTTTCGAAGGCGTCAGCGGATGCGAATCTATGACTTGTACAATCCCATGACCAGACTCAAGGGTTTCGTTGATAAATGTGACAATTACTCCTTCATCGGGCAAAGAGGCATCATAACCGATTTGACGTCGGACTTCAATCAAGAAATACTGATCCGCTGTAACTGGGATTTTCAATAAGTGAACTCCTGTTGTTGAAAGCTCCAGTGGATCAATTAGAGTGGTAGCATCTGTAGCTACTTCGAACAATCGGCTGCCATTAACCCAACCCATTTCAGTCTTACACCATCCCATCATGTGGGCTGGCTGTTCTCCTAGACCAGCTGGTCCATTCCAAGATCCTGCAGCCATCAATCCCCAATGGTCCACAAAATGTCTTTCTGCGGGTGTTACATCATACAAGTCCGGAAGACCAAGATCATGTCCAAATTCGTGGGCAAGTGTACCAACATTTGAAAGATCACCCGGATAACTCTCTTCAGGGCTGACAGAGGCTCGGGTAATTGTTGTCCCATCGACATTTATTGTAAAGCCTGACCATTCACTTGACCAATAATCTTGCCAATCATGGCTCAGCTCTTGTCCCTGTCCAGCATGAATAATGGTAACGCCATCATAGGCGTTAAAATTGACGTAGGGATCTGCTTCATTGATGGCATCTTCGACGAGTTCAAATTTAGGGTCACTAGGGTGGGAGGTACCTTCAACGTAATATGATCGTTCATGTCCTAGTGGAAGCCATGCAGTCGTATCGCCATCGATGCTAACCGCACCATAGGAAATCTCATCATAATAAGCATCTAGTTCAGGAATCGAATTGACTTCAACATCATTTGAAGAGAAAGTATGCGTTTTGTCATCAAATTCCACTAAAATCACAATTAGGTTATATGTTCCTACTGCATCCATTGGTGCATACATCACTTCAGGAGGTAGTGGGTCGTCCAACCCAATTCGTGAAACAACATACTGAGGTGAAACAGAATCACTTCTCGCCTCCTGGTTCGAACTGGTAGAACCAATTCCTAAAGGTGTCACAAAAAGTGGTGCAAAAATAAGTATCAACAAAAGGAGGGGGAAGAGTTGTTTTTTCCGTATAGACATCATGGACATAGCTTTTACCTCTGTAGCCCTTCTTCTCCATGTTCTGTGAATCATATATCATGTTATGTCGAAGATATACAACGCACTAACAAACCTCTAAAAATCCCAGTGATAAACTTTCGGTTCTACCTACCAGAGAAATCGGATTTCTGGTTCCCTCGCAATTAACAAGCTTCCAGAGAAGAACTATGGGGGACCACGCCGTTGGGTATGGTGATTATACATCATTTTCGCCAAAGTATTGAAAGCTGTCGTAACATGGTGTCCCGTCTTCGCCGATGTTTCATCATACTGAAACAGCCCAAGCTCCTTTGCAACCTTTGATCCCTGTTCAGGAGTCACCTTCCGATTCTTCTCTAAATCCGCTTTGTTTCCTAATAATATGAGAAGCGGCTCTGGTCCTACGGCCTCACGAAATGCATCAACCCATCGAGGAATTGTTTCAAGGGTCTGTGGACGAGTTAAATCAAATACCAGAATACCACCTGAGGCGCCCTGACAATAACGGGTTCGAAGATCTCGAAAAATATCTTGCCCCGCTAAATCCCAGATTAATAACTTGAAAAGCTGATTTTCGATTTTTGCATCATAGGTGCTTATATCAATACCAAGTGTACGGCGATAATCGCGATCAAATTTCCCAGTTACATATTTGTTAACTAGACTAGTTTTTCCAACTGCGGCTTCTCCTAAGGTGACAAGCTTGTACACAGCGTCAAAACGTTTTTCTTCATCAGGAATACTCACTGCTCAACCTCCATATCCTGAAAGGAAATCTATCATAATTTAGGAATGGTGTCCCTATAAGGCTTCCCAACACTCCTCCAGTATCTCATTTTTGAGTTAATAAGTCTTTCAATTTCTCTTCGTATTTTTCATATAGTTTCAACAGCTGCTGACCGAGTTCAGTTAAAGCCGTACCACCACTCCCCTCTCTGTAACCTCGGCGCTTTTCAACAATTGGCGCGCCAAGTCGTTCTTCCACCTTCCGAAGATATCCCCACGCAAATCGATACGAGGGCGATTCCATTTCACCTAACTCATCTTCGGGGAGCGATTTCACCGCCTGACTTATCGACCCATATTCATCAATGCCACGCAACAGAAGTGCCCCTCCCCGTCCTAATATCAGTTCACCATCCAGCTCAAACCAAAACTTCGCCTTCGGCACCAACGTCTCAAGTAACGGGGGAGTATTTTTTTTCATTTTCTTCATACCTCACCTATCTTGTCATCGAACCACAACTAGACTCGCTATAGACAATTGTTCACACTTTATGAAGCTCTCATTACCTCAAATACCTACTGGCATTTGATCAAGCCTGACGCTCCGAAAACTCTTAACCCATCGCATCCCAACACACATACATTACGCTGAGGACAATGCCATGCCAACCACTACTTTACCCTGGACAATCATCAGCTCACTAAAAGCGCTCCTTGGCGAGGACTATTCCATCACTGCCTTCGAAAGGCTCCCCAGCCGAAGAAATGAAGTCTTCAAAATCACCGGAACTCAACCTACAAAACCAACACCCAAAATCCTAATCGCAAAGTTATACCATCAACCCGGAATCGCCCACGAAACGTCCGTACTGAAAACAGCACAAGAGCACCAGATACCCGTCCCACAGGTTATTGGAACCACCTCCGATGTATTGGTTCTCGAATACATTCCTGGCCCAAATCTCTGTGACCTCATCAACGAAGGCCCAGACCCCAACTACGGACAACTCCTTGCCTCTTGGCTAGCCAAGTATCATACTGCCTTCCAACGTAATGATACACAAACCCTCATCAAAGGAGATTCACGCATTCGAAACTTTCTCTATCACCACGACCACCTAGTTGGAGTTGATTTTGAAGAAAGCCACATTGGTCCTTACTTCGAAGATCTGGCGGTTGCATGTGCCTCCATATTGGACACAGACCCACTGTTTACAAAAGAAAAACTCCAACTTTGCAGTATTTTTGTCGAAACATATGCTCCCCTTCACCAAATCGCGGACATACCTCGACTGAAAACAGCTGTGACCACATTCATGATCAAGGCTCTGTGGAAAACCGCTGAACGAAGAGGTAATCCACCCGATCTTATTGAGAACATTTCACTTCTGGAAAAAGATGAAATCGTTTTTTAACAAAGAATTTTGACATCGATTCGAGGATTCATCTTGAGTTAGGCAAACAGCGAGATTATTCAGAAAATATGAAATGTGCCGATTTCCACGCTAATTATTAGCCAAAAGCCTTTAAGTCGCCTCCATGCCATCAGAAACAACTCTTAAACAGAGTTGAAACAATAAAAACTATGAAGTGAAAAAAATGTCTGACACTGCAAAGACTCTGGTGTTAATTGGCGGAATCCTCAACCTGCTCCTCGCCATCGGCATGATTGCTCTCTTTGCCATCATGTTCGGGTGGATGCTCTTAGATCCAATGCTGATGATGTTTGCATTACTGGCTGGTGGAGTTTTTATCGCTCTAGCTGTACTCGGTCTGCTCTTTGGTATCTTACCTCTCATGTGGCGAGATAATCCAGGAGCGCATCGTGTTGGTCTCATCATTTTAGGAATTCTGTCCTTAGGCACCATTGGCGGACTCCTACTACTCATCGGTGGCATCATCGCTGAGGAAGAGAAGGCTTAGAACCCATCGCTACCTCGATCAAATTCTTTTTCCCTTTTTTTATTCGTTTAACTAGAGAGAAGGTTCACCGGAGTTTCGAGTCATTGACACAACCTTTATGGAGGCATCATGCTAGGAGTGAAGCAGATTATTAATCGATCCGATTGATGAAGAAGGTGTACGTTTTGGGTGTTAAACTAGCGCCCCTTGTTACTCCACAGGTGTTAACCCTAGAGGCATTGAGGGGGCGTTCTTTCGCCGTGGATGCAGCTAATCAGCTTCATCAGTTTCTAGCGTTGATTCGGACACCTGACGGAGTGCCATTGAAAGATCGTGAGGGGCGCGTGACATCGCATTTGGTGGGACTCCTATATCGAACAACACGGCTTATCACGGAGTATGATTTGAAACTTATTTTCGTCTTTGATGGGAAACCTCCTGATTTGAAATCAGACGAAATTGAAAAACGTCGGGAGCAACGGACTCGGGCAGAACACGAATATCAGGAAGCGGTAGCGAAGGGGGATATGAAAACTGCCTGGTCGAAGGCAGTGGCTACAGGGCGTCTAACTCGTTCAATGGCTGAAGAAGCCCAACAGGTATTAGCTTACCTGGGCATTCCCTACGTTCAAGCACCTGGCGAAGGAGAAGCCCAAGCGGCCTATATGGTTCAACGGGGAGATGCCTGGGCCACAGCAAGCCGTGATTTTGATACACTCCTTTTTGGGACCCCCAGACTTTTGCGCTACCTCACTCTTACTGGAAGAAAACGACTTCCTAGTAAAGGCACTTCTGTTCCCCTCCAACCCGAACTCATCGACTTGAATAAATTCCTCTCAGAGTATAATATCAGTCGTGAACAATTGGTTGATATGGCGCTTCTCATTGGAACTGATTTTAATTCTGGCGTACCGCAAATTGGTCCGAAAACTGCGTTGAAACTAATCGTGGAAAACAATACCTTGGATAATCTGCCTGGTAAAATCTTAGAACAGCTTCCACCCAATTATCATAAAATACGAAGAATTTTCTTAGACCATCCTATCTCAGATGAGTATGATATTGCACCAAAGCCCATCGACAAGGACGGGTTGATTCAATTTCTTTGCCATGAGCGAGGATTCTCAGAAACTCGCGTAACGAATGTTGTAGATCGTTTGTTGAAAGCCAAAGAGGGTCAACAGCAACAAAGCCTCGATGCCTGGTCTGGCTAATCTTTTGGGTTATAGTGAGAGAAGGCTTGTCCAATAGTCAGCTACTTGTTCTCTCGTTTCATAGGTTAAGAGTCCATAATTGGCTAGTTGTCGAGTACCACGTTGAACGTGTTCAGTACTGAAAGGTCGAGTGATCCAATCCGCTCCGCGAGCTTTGTCATCCAGCGTCTGTCGGAACAGGGGGCTAGCTCTGATTTCAGTTCGAAGCAACTGAATCAATTGTTCTCCAAAAACGTCATCATAAAATTTCACGCTGTATTGGGTTTGGGACCCTTCATTGAGCCGGAGTGGAGGAATCACACCATATCGTCCCTCACCTTGACCAATTTTTACAGCAAAAATCGGGATAACTAACCGCATAAGTGGCAGATATCCTTGCAATGTGTCAGCTGGGGCACTGATGGTCTCAAATTGTTGCTGCTCGCCTTCAAGTTGGTCTCTTAGCTTCTTGGTGGCACCCTTCAATTCAGTGTGTAACTTTACTGTTGCTTCCCGAACCATGCTTAGTTCAGCTAGTTGAGCATCAGTGGCTTCCTCTTCTCTGGGTTGCCGCGTGTACGTTATTGTCCCACTGGGGAACGGCGAAGGGCTAGGTGCTGCTGGCTGTAACAATGGCTCCTCCTGACCCCACTGAGACTGAAGCTTAGCTTCATGAAGTTGCTCGCTTTTTTGTTCAAGATTTTTAATGGCTTGTTGGATAATCTCTTGAAATGCACTTGTCGTGTTCTGCAATTCAAGTAAACGTGTTTTTACATTTGCCAGATGCCATTCGGCTTCTATGGGTTTAGTTTGAATTTGACTAACTAATCGGCGACACTGCTCGGACGAAACCCCGAGTGATTTTTCTAACTGGCTAATTAAACCAACAAGCTCGCCGGAAATCCGTTCCTTTGTTTGGTCCAACTCCAGAGAAGGCTCCTCCGCGAAAAATGATGGGTCCGGTTCACTTTCAATATGTGGTGCCTCCCATCGAAGAGTCGCCCCTGGAGACATCCGATCCTGTCGGGCATCAAGGAGACGAATCTGTTCATCTACAAATTCATCAATCAAAATCTCTGCTTGACCTAACTGGGCAAGTTCGTCGTCAAGCCGTGCTCGTTCGTTCCGAAATAGAATTCCTACATCATGAATCTCTTTGGTCGAAAGACGTGAGCTTAAACAAACATCTTCTCGGGGTGGTGCTATAGCTGAATCAACGAGTAGTCGCAATGTTTCAATCATGGTTGGTAACATGGCATTACGAATGACAATCAATTCACTAGTCGGCTTCTCAAAGGTTTGAATAAATTCCCCTAGGAGCTTTGGAACCAGCTCCATTTTCTCGATACTACGAAGTTTTTCTCGCATCTGAACAAGCGAAGGAATTGAGGAGTGACGAACCGAAATGGTAGGTTCCCCGACTCCACTGATTATTAAACTCCGACCTGGTAAGGCATGAACCAAGAAGAAAGGCACGTATACTCGGGATAAATACACATAGGGAATGGGTTCTTGCACTTGTGTTCGTAAATACATTAGAGCAGAAACCAAATCAGCTTCTGGTGTGGACGAAAAGCCATTCTTCATGGCTTCAGGAGGACCCTGAATAAATGAAGCAACCTTTGTAATGGCCACTTTGCCACCCCAGGATAATAAGCCTACCCGCAAATTGAACAACACAGGGCGAAGTATAATCTTTTTGGCTAAGGTCTTCAACAAGGTTAGAAAAATAATTCTTCGGAATTGAATTCAAATGACACAAAAGATACTGATAATTGGTTGTGGCACAGCCGGCGCGGCTGCAACGTTAATGGCGAGAAAAACTAATCGCAAAGCTGAAATCACAATACTCCAAAACGAATCACTACCCGAATACAGTCGATGCGGCTTACCCTATACCATCAATCGCAAAATACCCCAACTTGAAGATGTTATCATTCACCCCAACTCGTTTTATACTGGAAAACTCATCCGAGCCGACCTCCAGTTGAACACAGAAGCAACGAAAGTCGATATAAAGGCTAAGAATGTCACCACAAAAGATAACCAAGGGCAAACCAACACCCTTCCTTTCGACTCTCTGGTTTTTGCTACTGGTACACAACCTAGTATTCCACCAATTGATGGACTTGATGCATCACATGTTCATCGACTTCATACATTCGAAGACGCTCGACAATTGCAAACCCTCGCAAAGAAAGGAACTGAAGTTGCAATAATCGGCGCGGGGCTAGTCGGACTCGAAACTGCTGAAGCCTTTCACACTCTAGGCTTGAACGTCACAGTCATCGAGTTCCTCAACCAAGTTCTCCCCGCCATGATCGACGAAGAGCTAGGGTTCATCGTCAAAGAACAAATGGAAGCCAAAGGGGTCACAGTCAAACTAGGAACTGCTGCAAAAGCAGTCGCAAAATCCCATGTCTTGGTTGCGGATCGAGAAACCCAGAATGAAGAGAAAATTCCTGCTAGCTTAGTGGTTGTTGCTACAGGTGTGCGAGCGAATACAACATTAGCCAAAGAGAGTGGCATCAAAATTGGTGAACGTGGGGGCATTTTGGTGGACAATCGAATGGAAACCAACGTCAAAGACATCTATGCTGCAGGAGATTGTGCCGAACACCTTGATTTGGTAACACAACAGTCAATCGTTTCCGGTCTTGGTTCCATAGCATTAAGGCAAGGGGAAGTAGCAGGAGTTAATGCAGCCGGAGGTAGTGCAGAACTACCTGGCGTTGTCTTGGCTAGAACAACTCATCTCTTCGGGTTAGAAATCGCCGGAGTTGGTCCCACACGTGTCGCCGCTGATCGTGCTAACCTCCCAATATTAGCTGGCAAATTCAAAGGGATGCCCACCGCCGAATACTATCCCAGTGACGAAGAAGTTACAGTCAAACTCTTAGCAAATAAAGAAACAGGACGATTCCTTGGCGGACAAGTCGTTGGACCATGTGCCCATCAACGCGTGAACGTCCTCAGCGCTGCGCTCTCAACAAATATGACAATTCGACAAGTAGCAGATCTCGAAACCTGTTATGCTCCCCCGGTTGCCCCAATTCGTGAACCAGTAACGCTCGCTGCCCAAATCCTAGCTCTACGTTTCGAAAAGATGAAACAACGAAAATAAGAACCAAAAACCAACCATTCACTCACTTTGCTTTAACTTCTCTATGGCTAAAGCCACTCCTTGAATTATCGCTTCGGGCTTAGGTGGACAACCCGGAACATACACATCTACTGGGATTGCTGTATCCACACCACCTACAATTGTATGAGTCTCTTCGATGTTTGCCCCTTCTCCTTCAACAAAAATCCCTCCAGTACACGCACAAGTTCCTAATGCAATAACCTTCTTTGGAGCAAGCATCTGATCAAAAATCCGTTTCACAAAGACCTTCGAGTGTTTGGACACACAACCATTCGTTATGAGAATATCTGCATGACGAGGATTTTGTTTCCACAGCACCCCTAGACGCTCAACATCGAATCGAGGTGTCAATACATCCAGAACCTCAATATCACAGTTATTACAGCCACCCGCATGGAGGACAGCTATCCAAGGCGATTTTCCACGAGCCCAGCTCATAATACCCATCCATCTTCCACCTCAATATCGCAAGTCCTTCAGGTCCTTGGTGCTCATCGTTCCCTTCAACACGAAGACTCGTTGAGCAAATACTAGCAACACCAGAATGAGAATGCTCGAAAAGAACATCAACATTGCTTCAATCATAATATCGAACCCAGGAATTAGCAAATGAATCGAACAAATCAAAATCGATAAGCTAGCCACGCTCTTTCTCAAATCGGTCTTGGTCAACAGTCCAAAGACCCCAATCATGATTAATACCCATTCTATCCCACCAACACCCAGAACGTTAAACGAGATGACATATGTGATAATTCCAAACACAAAGAGTAAACCAATAGAAAAAACAGGGTGCATGAGGGGCGGCTCTTCCGATTGTTTTGTATGAACCGTTGTAATGAAAATAGCGATTGGAACGAGAACGATTGCATAAATGGCAAGGGGAATTATTTCCATGAAGGTCCCTTCAAGAAATGCTCCAATGATGAAAAAGGCACCGAGAATCCCGAGCAAAACAGTGACAATCCGAAAATCGCGGATTTCAATGATGGCAACTGCTATGATAAGAATGATCAGTCCAATAATCAGATTCAGGTCTCCCACCTCTGCGAATAATACTTCTGAGTATGCGTATTCAACTGGTAACTTAACTTTCTCCGACAATCAACACAAAGATTCTCATACTTGGCAAGATCAGCTGCTACTTCATCCACAATTCGAGGATCGATGTTTTCCAAAATGCGTTCCTTCACTTTTGCTAAGTGTTCTTTTGTAGATACAACTGCATTGCATTCCTTACATCGAACTAGTTTGAACTCGATTGAGACATCTGCCTCCTTCTTATCATAAGCAGCCAGTTCAAACCTATCAGAAAGAGCAATACCATCTTCTGGGCAAATGTCCTCACAGCGACCACAGAATATACATCTGGGGTAATGAATACTTAGTCGGCGAGTTTTTCCTTTATCTTCAATGGAAATCGCTTTAGCGGAACAGCACACCGCACAGGCACCACAACCAATGCAGTTATCGTCTTTGAACTGGGGAAGTCCACGAATGCCAGGTGGAACATGACTGGGCGGACCATGAGGATATTTCGTAGTAGCTGGCTTGAAGAGAGCCTTCAATGCTTCCTTAATTGCTGTAATTTTAACCATTTCAGAATCCCACCACAATTCGGATCAAGGAAATGAGAGCGAAAGCCAAGCACACTGTCAGGAACCACTTGAACACATGGCTAATCCGATATCGAGCACTAGCTACGTGAATTATTGTCATTATGATGGTAATGCTGAGACACTTGAGGAGAAAGACTAGAATACTAATTGGAAAAATCAGACCCGAGCCTCCCCCCAGGTAGAGGTCAACAAAGAGGGCGGTGAAGACATAAAATCGAAAGAGTCGAGCTAGCTCAAAGATTCCTAATAATGGTCCTCCATATTCGGTAAGTGGTCCAGCAAAGATTTCTTGCTCAGCCTCAGGAATATCGCCAAAGGGTCGCATCCACGATTTCGTCAGTAATGCCAGGAAAAGGGCTAAGGCTGCGAATGGATAGTGGAAAATAAACCAATTCGGAAGAACGGTCCACAAGAAATTACCCTCCTGAGCTAAGATGACATCGGTAATTGAGAGTGTGAAACCGTAACCACCGCGAGCCAGAGCAAGGGGCGGAATGAGAATCGCAATAGCAAGAGGAAGTTCCACACTGAGAATAATCGCAACTTCTCGACTCGCCCCGATCTTTCCCCAAGGTGAACCAGATGCCCATCCTGCAATGACAAAGGCGAGAGAGAACATCACGGAAAAGTAGAGAACCACAATAAGGTCCCACGACAGGGGACCAGGCCAGTAAGGGATTCCCGGGGGAATCATAAAGCTGAGAATGAGGATCGCGCTTAACGCTACTAAGGGTGAAAGAATATACAGAAATTTATTGGCTAAACACGGAATGAAACGTTCCTTACCAAATAATTTGATAATGTCTGCGACTGGTTGAACCAAAGGAGGTCCACGTCTAGCCTGTAATCGTGCGGATAATTTTCGAAATACCCAAGCGCCTACCCAACTGAAAAAGAAGGCTAGTCCAATTGCTGCAAAATAAAGCCCTAAGATGAATAGAAAGTCCACAAGTGTTACCATTATATCCACCCCAGGAATAGCCACAAGAGGAGCAGTAGTGCAAATAAGACAAACCAAAGTACATACATGTTGGCTAGGCCCGTGTGAGTCTTTCTCACACTATTCAACAACGATCGGAAAGGATATGCAAACACTGTCGATGAAGGTCTCACCTCATCCACTTTCAAATACGGATCATGTAATGCACCCCCAGTCATAGGCATGGTCTTATCGTCGGCTTCAACGGGTTGAACTCCCCATCGGAATCGATAGAGTACATACCCAACTACTAGACCCATGAACAATAACGTGGCAAGTAGAAAGACATCCAAGGAGACCCAGATCAAAGGATTTACCGGTGGAGGTATTGCCGCTGGTAATAGTGGATATGTTGCAGGATAGATTAAGAATCCAAGTGCCAGTTGGGGAAAAATACCGAAGAGAATACAGCCTGCTGCAAGTATCAGTGATGGGGCTACCATGCTTTTTGGTGCTGAGTGCACATCAGCATACGTCTCAGGAGCATGACCTAAGAATACGGAACATAACATGCGGAGGAAAACTCCGAAAGTTAATGCAGAAGTGAAAATCGCTATGAGCGCAAAAGTAGGCTGTCCCGCTGCTATACACGCATTATAAACCATCCATTTGCTAACAAAACCGTTTAGTAAGGGAACACCAGCGATCGCTAAAGATCCAATTAGCATAACATATCCTGTACGGGGCATGGCGTGGAGCAATCCACCTAACTTGTTGATATCACGAGTACCAGTTTCATGTTCAATTGCTCCTGCACTAAAGAACAGGACTGATTTGAAAAGGCTATGATTTAGCAAGTGGAAAAGACCCGCTGCGATTCCGCCTGCAGCAACAACGAGCCAAACGGGATCGGCAAAAAGAGTGTTGGAAGTTATTGCTAGTCCGCCGATACCCAAACCAAGAATTACATAACCCATTTGACTGACACTATCAAAGGCGAGAAGACGTTTCAGATCGTTTTGAGCGAAGGCGATGATTACGCAAATAAGCATGGTGAGTACGCCAAGGATGCAAATTATGAGCCAGAAATTTATGCTGATGAAAAGCGAATAGAACATAAGAAGGACAAGGAACGCCGGCATTCCAGCGACTTTGATCATCATTGCATGCAGTAAAGTGCTAATGGGTGCTGGTGCAGCTGTGGATGCATCAGGAAGCCAGGTATGAATGGGAAAGGAAGGAACCTTTACAAGAAAACCGAGGAATATCAAAAAAATCGCTAGCTTACCCACGAACCCAAGAAGCAATCCGGAAGCGAGTAGGAAATCAATACTAAACACTCCAATTCCTGCAAATCCGCTGCTCTGAGCTTCTTGGTAAATTAAACCAAGTCCGACCACCCCAAAAAAGGAAGCAAAGATTTGAATAACGAAATACTTCAAGGCGCCTTCATATGAGGTGGCTTTCAAATAATGAGCAATTAGTGGAGCTG
>JGI2171J19970_10000221_pt1 | contig 27257 bp, 29 predicted proteins | sample DeeMarSWOR324_28_FD_19970 | JGI IMG/M metagenome (IMG submission 19970) | reverse complement strand
GGACCTTGATTTTCCTCTCAGTGGACCGAATCTTGGTTTTTCAGTCTTGATAGCCCTTTGCCTGTATTTTATGTCTGATAAATACGGGAAAACGAGTTCTGAGATCCATATCAGATACATATTAATGTGATAAATAGAATAGAGACCTTTTTAAGAACTTTAAAAAGCATATAGAAAAGTAACGTGTATGATTCTGCAGATATCTATCATAAAGATATTAGAAATGGCACCTAGATGCAAAATCTCTATTAAATGTATGGAAGGTAATATGGTTACGAAGAAAAGGTTGAGGAATGGGGAATTGACTAAAGTACTGAGCAAACGGAATAAGGGTCTAAGCGTCGTGGTGACCACGCTCATCTTACTCGTGGTGGCGGTCCTGCTTGCGGCCGTCGTCACCTACTACGCTACTAATATCACCATGACCAGGACTACGATGGAGGAGGTCCGATTCTGCAAGGAGCATGTTTGGATTAACAACACCGGGCCCGTCGCCGGCTTCATGCTCCAGAACCTTGGCGGCAGGGACATCCTCATCGACAAGTTCTCGGTTAGGAGCATAGAGTGCCACTGGTCAACCATCTGGTACTACCGGATTCCAACAAATGAGACAGTGCTTGGGGACGTAAACATGACGAGCTATGCGAGGTTCACAACTCCCATCGTTGAAATTAACAATCGAAACTACACCCAGGCCGTCTCGGACATACCCCTAATCTCTGGCGGGGACATCCTTGTGTATGTCAGGGGCCCCCAGAACATCCAGATGGACGATATAGGCACAGCAGTAAGTATCAGTGTCACGACGAACAACGCGCAGTACATCACCGAGTGCATCGTCGAGTCCGGGACCCTCCAGTAGGAGTTGATAAGTATGGCTAAATCTAAGGACGCGACGACCCGGAGATCCAAGCTGGAGATAATGCTAACGGTCCTCAGGGCCGTCAACGACGGTGAGACGAAGCCGACGAAGATCATGTACGCCTCAAACATGTCTTGGAACCTCACCCAGAGGGTCTTCGCGGACCTCGTGAGGCAGGGGCTCCTCGAGGTGAGGGAGAACCCTGAGAGCAGGAGGTCGACGAGGCGGTACGTGATCACAGAGAAGGGGAGCAACGTCCTCAGGTACTTCGAAGGCGCAAAAACCCTTCTACAGATATAGCCGAGCCACAACCTATCTTTTTATTTATTCAATTGCGTCGGCCGATAAGTTAAAAAAATTCTTTGCGTTCTCCGTGGTGACACGGGCGACCTCGTGCTCCGAGGCATCTTTCAGTTTCGCGAGCGCCTTCAGAGCGATCACAAGGTCCGAGGGCTCAGAGGGCCTCCTCCGGTTCCTGAGGTATACGGGGGAATCCGTCTCCATCATGATGCATTCGAGCGGCGCCTCGTCGAGGGCGGCCTTGTGGTCCCTACTGTACTCCGCGGCAGGGGTCGCCGATATCATGTAGCCGCGGTCGAGGATCTCAGCGATCACCTCCAGGGGGCCGCTGTACCAGTGGAAGACCACGCCTTCGGGGCCGTGCTGGACCGCGAGGTCCAGGGCGTCCCGCCATGACCCTCGACTATGAACCGAGACCGGCTTGTCGTGTTCCTTCGCAAACTGAAGCTGTTCGACGTAGATCTGGCGCTGTCTCTCGCGGATGTCCTTGTTCTTTCGGGCGTCTCTGTCCCAATAATCTAGGCCAATCTCGGCTACAGCCGTGATTCGGTCTATTTGCTCTTCGATGTATCGGAGTGTGGTCGGGACGTCGTCCTGAGCCCATTCCGTGGGGTGGATCCCGAGAGCGGGGTAGATGTACCCCGGGAAGGCCTCCGACCATTCGATGGTGGCCTTATTTGTATCGAGGTTTGCGCCAACGGCAACTATGGCATCTATTCCCGCTTCTTTCGCCCTACGGACGACGCCCTCCCGGTCTTCTAGATCGCTGAGGTGGGCGTGGGTGTCGATAAGCCTCATCAAATGAGCCCCTTTCCATATATTTGGATAGCCGTGGGATATATCTCCTTATCACGTCTCGGGGTAAGACTTTCTTGCCTATGTAGAGGAAGTGGTCGCTGAGGCCGAGGATGGCCGGGTCGTTGCAGGTCTCGAGGAGTGAGTCAAGCCACCGCCCCCATTTCTCCTCGTCCTCGTAGAGGCTGTTAGTCTCCTCGACGTGCTGGTTGAGAGGCCCTCCAGGTAACCATCTCGAGGGTCTCAACGCTCTTGTCCTCGAAGAGCTCCTTCACCTCGCTGGGGTGGTAGAACTTCGCGTCAGTGAATCCCTCTCCCTGTAAATCGCCCAAATGCCACGCGGCCCTGTGGATTCCGCGTGTAAACATCTCCTCGTGGGTTGGGTTGAGCAGCTCGTCGGTTAGCCTCTTCAGGACGACCATGTAGACCCCGTACAGGCTTATCACGGATATTATTAGGGGGACCTCTTTCTTCGCGACCCTCACCAACTCCCCTGCTGCCTTCTGTTGATCACCTACTTCCAGAATGTGGGAAAGGGGTCCCAGGCATAGGACGGCGTCGAAGCTCTCGTCCTCGAACTCCGACAGGTCCGTGACGGTGCCCTCGATCATCTGCACGACCCTATCCCCGACCCCGGCGTTCCTGATCTCCCTCCTGGCGACTTCTAAGGACCCTGGGGAAAGATCGAGCAGCACGACGTCGTAGCCCCTCTTCGCCAGTTCTATGGTGTAGCGCCCTGGGCCTCCTCCGGCGTCTAGGATGAGGCCGTGCTCGGGCAGGTGCTTCTCGATGTGGTGCATGGTCACGATGTACTCCAGCATGTGGTAGGGGTCCCTGATGAGCCTCCCCCACTCCCTCTCCGCGCTCTCGTCGTAGTAGCGTCTAACGACATCGCTCATGCCGAGGCTTCCTCCATACCCGACTGCAGAGATATTCATCTCGACATGGATAATTGTTTATCATTCTCTAAGCATGGATTCCCCTTGTCCCTTCGGCATTGAAATATCAGGGTTGGCATTGGTGAAATATGTTCCCAGCATTTGAAACGAATATCTTTACTCGAAGTCCGCAGTCTGATCAAACACTCCGCCGGTGGGCCTTATCTCCACTTTTCCAGTTCTTCCTCTATCTTCAGCTGGGCGTTCCGGCGCCTTCTCAGGTACCAGACCAGCCAGGTCGTCGTGAAGCAGGGCAGAACGTCCAGGCCTGGAAGGAGCTCGAACAGGGAGAGGAAGCCTACCCAGCTGAAATAGAACACGCAGAAAAGGACCCCGATGAAGTCGACGACGTCTCCGGCCAGAGGCATCATGAGCATCGGCAGGGTGTACTCGAGGAGGTCCAAGCTTACGCAGACAAGCAGGGTGGTCAGCTCGTCCCAGTTCAGGCGTATGAGCCAAGGCGCCGACAGGGTCTTCACGGACAAGCCGTCACCAAAAAGGAGTATATAACGGGGATATAAAAAATTGGGCAGCCCCGGGCTAGGGAGGGACGGATATTATGAACTGGCCTGAGTCGCTGGGCGTTATTATGAAGGTCCCCCTCCCAGACTGGGAGATGTCCCTCAGGGTCTCCAGGTACATGTAGAGCCTTGTCAGCTCGACATCGTCGATCTCTGGGTTCAGGGCCGCGATCGCCTCGATCGCCTCCCTTGTGGCGTTGGCGACGATTATCTTCGACTTCGCCACACCTTCGGCCCTGATAATCTCAGAGGTTGCCGAGGCGTTCGCGAGCACGAGGATCTGGGTCCGGTTGAACTCCGCCGCTATTGCCAGCTGCTCCGCCGCTAGCTTGCTCTCGATCGCGTTGACGAACCTGGCGGGCAGGGCGATCCGCCTCAGATCGACCCCGTCTATTATGACCGAGCCCTCGAGGGACAGCTCAAGGTTGAACGCGTCGATGAGGACCTGCTCTAGCATTGTCCCGATCGCTCCCCGCTTCTCTATGGTCTCTATGGCGGTGAAGTCGACGATGAGGTTCCTGGCCGTCTCCCTGATGATGGGTATGATGGCCCTGTCCTTCCAGTCAAGGGCGGGGTACCTCCGGAACAGGGACACCGCCCCCGATGGGGATATCCTCCACCTCACGGTTATGTCGACGTCCACCTTCAGCCCGTCCTTGGTGAGGGCCTCGACTGCGGGGAAATCGCCCGTAGTTAGACGCTCGCTCCACATGTTGACGCTGTCCGTGGCCACGTAGACCCTGTAGACGCTTGCCCACGGGGGCTTCAGGAAGTACCTGGCGTTCGCTCCGTCCCCGACCGAGCTCGTAGTGGCGAAGACGGGGTCGACGATGATTGAGGTGTAGCCTACGCCGACCCGCCCGACGCTAAACACGAGGACTCCGCCGATTATGATTATGAGGACGACGGCGACGGCCCCCACTCCCTCTATCCGGGGCCTCCCCTCGAAGTAACTTCTCTCCATTGCGGATTTATTCCTCTAGGATGGATAGAGAAAAAGGGGGACCTTAAACCTTGCTGAGCCGAGGCGCTATTCCCGGATGCCCTCTAGGATACTTATCACGTTCCAGATCCTGGTCCGGGTGTACATCGGCATATTCGGGTCCTGGGAGATCTGGTCGAGGAGGTCGATGACGTTCGCGGCCCTAGCCGCGAGTGAGAGGCTCTCGTCCATGAGCATGTCTGAGGCCTCCTTTGCTGTCCGCCTTATGTTCCTGGGAGTCGTATTGTCCTCGGCGACCCTGTTGAGGATGGCCATCGCCTGATTTACCTTCTGCGTGTAAACTTCCTGCTTCTTTGACATGGTACCACTTCCCACACGTACATTAACCCTAATAATTTGATTAGGAGGTTAGATAATACATCTCAATAGTTTCGATAAAAACCTATCTCTCAGAAAGCGACTCTCCAGCCACCGCTGAAATTCTTTCAGGAATGAGTGACGATGCGACGGAGTGCTGTTTAAACATCCAGTGGGAAGTGAACCTGCTAAAGGCTATTCAGGTATCCGGGTAGGTCGGCGACGCTGTCGAGGATCACCTGGGGCCTGTTCTGAGCCCAGGACTCCTCCCCTCTGGGGCCGCTTCTAACCCCGACGAAGTGGCACCCGGCGTTATGGGCGCACGTGGAGTCTATGTGGTGGTCCCCCACGAAGACGACCTCGTCCAAGGAAAGCCCCATGAGCTCGGCGGAGTGCTGTAGGGCCTCGGCGTAGGGCTTCGGCTTGGGCGTCTCGCCCCTCCCTAGGATGAGATCGAAGTATCTCACGGCCCCTATCTTCCTCAGGGCCTCGACCGCGTAGGCGTTGTGGCTCCTTGTCAATATTGCGAGCTTGTATCCCCCCTCCTTGAGCTTGCGTACAGCGGCTGTGGCGCCCTCGACCTCCTTCACACCGGGTGCTGCCTCCAGCTCGCCCTGGTCCATCGTCTCGTCTAGGGTCCTCCTGATCGTTTCCCTCTCGTCTTCAGGCTTCCCCTGCTCCTTCCAGATCTTCTCGGCCTTTGCCAGGGTGACGACGGTCGTGTCGTTGGGGGTGAGGACGCCGTTGGGCACGCCGCTGGCCTCGAGGATCTCTATCATCAGGCGCTTCATCTTGGGGAAGTCTATGCTGGAGTGGATCAGTGTGCCGTCGAGGTCGAAGACGACCCCTTTAATCATGTTGGGGGCCATGGCTTACTTTTCCCGAGGGTATCGGAGATGATCGGCCCAGCCGGATTTAACGATTATGGTGGAGAGGGAACGGACATACGATCATCTTTTCTTCAGCAGGCCTCTGAGGCTGAAGGAGGCGAACCTTGCCGTTATGATCCTCTCCGTCGAGAAGATGCGGGCTGCTATGTACAGGACGGCCACCGTGAACGCGGCGATGTAGGCGATGCTCCGCAGGACGACGAAGTAGTCGCCGAGGAAGGCGGCCTTCGTTCCGATGATGCTGTGGGTGTAGGGTATGGCCAAGAGGATCCACTGAAACGTCGGAGGCAGCATGGACAGGTCGGCGAACATCAGGATGATCGACGGAATTATCACAGGTATAACGAGGAATCCCGTCAGGCTCTGGGCGCTCCTCACATTGTCCGCGAAAACGGCGAGGGAGATCGCGAGGGCGAGCCCCGAGACGAGGGTGACGAATATGTTGACGCCGATGAGGATCATGCCGAGGGGCTGGAGGCCGAGGCCGATGTCCCCCGTCGTCATGCTCGTCAGCCCCGGGGCGAAGCTGAAGGCTGAGGTCATGTAGTAGCTGAAGCCGATCATGTAGGAGATGGCGCCGGCGACTGCGACTACGATGGAGCCGCCGAGCTTCCCGCTCAGGATGGTCAGCCGGCCGACGGGGAGGGTCATCAGTGTCTCCAGTGTCTTCTGCTCCTTCTCCAGGGCGATGCTCGTGGCCGCCATCTGGATAGCAAACATGAGCATCACCATCACCATGATCGGGAGCATGACGCTCTGGGAGATGATCAAATTGAAGATGCTGGAGGGCGGGACCTCGAGCACGTTCCCCTTTATTATCGATGCGGTCGAGACCGAGAGCGGGCTGCGGACGGCGGTCGGATCCGATGGGTCTCCCGCTTCCTCCAGCAGCCTGTGGATCTTGCTCATCGAAAGCTGGTAGCTGTAAATGCCGATGAGGTTGCTCACTGTGTCAGTGGTGCCCGCCTCCGCTATTGTCATGCTCTTCAGGTTGGCGTATATCTTGAGCCTCCCTCTGAGGCCCCTAGAGGCGTTTTCCGAGTATCCGTCCCTGATGTACAGGAGGGCAGTGGCGTTCGTGCCCTGGAACTCGATGAGGGCGTCTTGGAGGGATTCAGTCTCTATCGGGATGACTGTGTTGTTCGTGAACAGGTAGTCGAGGAGGGCGCCGACCGCGGGTCCTTCGTCCTCGTTGTAGACGGCGAAGGACGCGGATATTATCGCCCTCATCACGGACTTCTGGGAGACGCTGATTGCGGACCCCATCACTGGGAAGATGAGGAGGGGCATCAGGATGACGCCTATCAGGATCTTGGGATCCCTGACAAGCTCCTTCACCTCCTTGACTATGAGCGGCTTGATGCTACGCAAGCCTCGTCGCCTCCATGAAGACCTGCTCCAGGTTCTCCGCGCCAAAGTTCTGCTTCAGCTCATCGGGCCTTCCCTCGGCGATTATCTTCCCCATGTGTATGAGGGCGACCCTGTGGCAGAGGTACTCCACCTCGAGCATGTTGTGGCTCGAGATGAGCACTGTGACTCCCCTGGTGTCCGCGTAGTCCTTGATCATCTGCCTCACGTGGTACGCGTGTACTACGTCTAGGCCGGCCGTCGGCTCGTCGAGGATCGCGAGCCTAGGCCTCATCATTAGAGCTCGCGCCAGGAGGAGCCTCTGCTTCATGCCCTTGCTGTAGCCCTTCACCCTGTCCTCGAGCCTCTGCCCTAGGCCCGAGATCCGCTCCGCCTCCTCAAGCATCTCACCCGCGGTCCTATCTGCGTTCGAGTAGAACCCCGCCATGAAGCTCAGGTACTCGTACCCGGAGAGGTTCTGGTAAGCCCCCGCCTCCTCGGGGAGGTAGCTGATGATCTCCCTGATCCTCTCGGGCTCCCGGACGATGTTCATGCCGAAGACCTCCGCCGAGCCCGACGTGGGCTTGAGTAGGGTCCCCAGTATGCGGAGAGCCGTGGTCTTGCCGGCGCCGTTCGGGCCGATGAGGCCGAAGATCTCCCTGTCCCTGATCGTGAAGCTCACCCCGTCCAGCGCCATCACGTTGCCGAAGCTCTTGACGAGGCCCTTCGCCTCTACAGCATTCATCACGGATTTACCACTCCCCGAAAGAATCCAAGATTACACTTATAATCTTATACCCAAGAATTGGATGAAAAATTTCGAGTAGTTTTCCTCACAAGTTCGTCATCTGTGATTTTTTACAAGTGCCTTAGTATCTTGCCGTTGCGACAGCCTGTGTGCTCTCCCCGCTCCACCGTGACTTCGCCGTTCACAATGACGTACTCGATCCCTTTGGGGAACCGTATCGGGTCCTCGTAGGTTGCCGTGTCCATGACGGTCTCTGGGTCGAAGACCGTGATGTCGGCGCTCATCCCTGGTTTGATGAGGCCTCTGTCGAGCAGACCGAACCGCTGGGCTGGCAGCGAGGTCATCTTCCTCACGGCCTCCTCGAGCCTCAGGACTCCCTGTCTGACGTATCGGCCCAGGACCCGGGGGAAGCTACCGTAGACTCTTGGATGGGGCCTGCCGAGGACTATGCCGTCGGTGCAGACCATCTGGAGGGGGCTGCGCATGACGGTGCGGACGTCGTCCTCCGACATGCTGAAGCTCACCATCGTCGCGGCGTTCTCCTCCTCCAGGACGAGGTCGAAGAGGGCCTCCAACGGATCCTGCTGCCTCTCCTCTCCTATCTGCTCCAGGTTCTTCCCCTCGAACAGCTTGTTCACTTCCGTTTTTACCGATGTGACGATGACGTTGCCCCAGCCCCAATCCCTCCCCCTCCCCGCTTCCTCCATCTCCTCGGAAAGTCTCCTCCGAATCTCTTTGTCCTTGAGTCGGTCCAGCATCCTCAGAGTCCCGCCCTCGTGCGTCCAAACTGGCAGGAGGCTGCTGAGGAAGGTGCTACCGGCCACGTAGGGGTACTGGTCGACCGTCATGTCGACGCCACTTTTCCGGGCCTTCTCCAGCAATCCGAGGGCTTCGATGACTTTGCCCCAGTTCCTCTCCCCGCTGGCCTTGAAGTGGCTGATTTGGACAGGGACTCCGGACTCCCTGCCGATGGCGATGACCTCCTCTATCGATTCAAACAGCCTGTCGCCCTCGTTCCGCATGTGGACCACGAAGACTCCGCCTTGACCAGCGACGACGCTGCAGAGCTCCGTGAGCTCCCCGGCATCAGCGTAGACGCATGGGGGGTAGATGAGGCCGGTGCTCATTCCGCAGGCCCCCTCCCTCATCGAGCTGGAGAGGATCTTCTCCATCTCCTCGAGCTCCGAGGAGGTCGGCGATCTGTTCTCCATTCCCATAGCCAGAAGGCGCAGGTTACCGTGGCCCACGAGAGCGGCCACGTTCGTCGCCGGCATTGCCTTCTCCAAGGCGTCGAGATATTCGCCGAAGCTACGCCAGCCCCATTCGATGTCCGGGTCGCCGTTGAGGCCTGAGAGGTACCTTCGCCAGTCCTCCACCAATTCTTCCCTGATCGGGGCCTCCCCCAGCCCGTCCTGCCCTACTACCTCGGTGGTTATTCCCTGCATGATCTTCTGCCGGGCGTCGGGCTCGGCGATGAGCATCAGGTCGGAGTGGCTGTGGGTGTCGATGAAACCCGGGGCGACCACGAGCCCCTCGGCGCCTATAATCCTATCGGCGTCCGTTCCGAGGTCTCCCACTTCCATTATTCTGCCTTTGGCCACGGCAACGTCGGCCTTGAACCACGGATTGCCTGCGCCGTCTAATACCTTGCCGCCTTTGATGACGAGATCATACATGTTGATGAATAAATTGTTCTTCTCGTAAAACGATTTGGCTTCCGTCGTTGGTGTGTTGAAATCAACTAGGCAATTCGGCTGAGGAACTCTCCGCGACCCGGTTCACCGACGACCTCGCAATCCTCCATGACGATCATCCCCCGCACTATGGTCGTCAACGGAAGCCCCTTCCCGCAGTGCCCCTCGAACGCGGTTATCTTCTGCTTGGAATGCAGTCTGTCGCCCTTTATCTTGAAGCCCCTCTTCGGGTCCACTATCACAAAGTCGGCGTCGGCCCCCAGAGTCAGCGCCCCCTTCCTCGGGTAGAGGCCCAGGATCTTCGCGGGGTTAGCCGAGGAGACCTCGACTAGTCGCTCTAAGGTGAGGAGCCCCCTGTCGACGCAGTCGAGCATCAGCGGAAGGCTGGTCTCGACCCCCACCCCTCCCGAGGGCGCGTCGAATATGTTCGCCCACCCCCTCTCCTTGTCCTCCTTGGGGTAGGGGGCGTGGTCGCTCGCGATGACGTCTATGACCCCCCCGTTCAGGGCCCTCCAGAGGGCCTCCTGGTCCTCCTTGCCCCGGAGAGGGGGGTCGATCTTCGCGAAGGGCCCCACCTTCTTCATGGCCTCCGACGTGAGCAGGAGGTAGTTCGCCGAGGTCTCGCCAGTGACCCTCCTCCCCCCCGCCTTCGCCCATCCGAGGATCTCCGCTGCGCCCTTCGTCGTCATGTGGCAGATGTGGAGGTGGACGCCGGTTTCGCCTGCGAGCATTATCGTCCGCATCGTCGCCTCGTCCTCGGCGATGGACGGCCTGAACTCGCAGTGGGCCATCGGGTCCACCCTCCCGCTCGCCTTCGCCTTCTCCATCCACCGGGAGACTATGTCCTCGTTCTCCGCGTGGATGAGGCACGGGAGGCCTGTGCCGGCTATCGTCCCGAAGTTGTCGAGCATCTGTCCGTCTGAGGCCGCCAGCTCCCTGAACCTCGCGATCATGAACGTCTTGAAAGCGACGACGCCGCCCTCCGCCATCGAGGTTAGGGCCTCCGCCGGCACTTCACCTGCGCCCCCGACCAGGGCGAAGTCCACAAGGGCCTTCCCGCCTGCTATCCTTTTTTTCTCCTCCAGCGCCTCCGGGGAGGTCACCGAGGGCACGGTGTTCGGCATGTCGACGACGGTCGTCACGCCGCCCGCGGCGGCCGCCCTTGTGCCCGACTCGAAGTCCTCACGCTCAGGGAACCCGGGGTCCCTGAAGTGGACGTGCATGTCTATCACTCCGGGCAGAACGAGGTTGCCCCCGGTGTCGATCACCCTGTCGGCCCGAGGGACCGCGCCGCCCCTGCTCAGGGACACTATCTTACCATCTTCGACGGCTATGTCCCCCACGAAGAAGCCCTGAGGCGTGCATACCCTACCGTCCTTGACGACCAGGTCGAAGGTCAAATCAGAGCCACCCCATCACCCTTCTTTTTGACCCACATTAAGTTTGCCCTCGGGGCATGGCGATTCGTTCGATTTTAAATAATGACACCGGCTTATTTTCCCAAGGCGGATGGCATGACGGTCGACCTCGTCGTCAAAGATGGTAAGCTCGTCTCATCGATGGGCATCTTGGATGGGAGCGTAGCGATAGATGGGGGCGTCATCGTGGCGGTCGCAAAGACGCCAAACCTCCCAAACTCCGACAGGACGATAGACGCCAGGGGAAAGGTGATCCTGCCCGGGGTGCTCGACGGGCACACCCACACCTCCCTGCCGCCGGAGGACCCGAGCTCAGGGACCAGGGCGGCCGCGAAGGGAGGGATCACGACCATCCTGGAGATGCCCGGGACCCAGCTCGGCTGCTTCAATCCCGGGGAATTCGAGTCGAAGAGGGGCCTCTACGAGGAGAAATCCCATATCAACTTCTGCCTCCACGTCGGCTGCGCCTCCGGGTACCCGGAGGGGAACCTGACGAGCATGTGGGAGATGGGTGCGACTGGGGCGAAGTTCTTCGTCTCATCGGCGGGGCCGAACTGGCCCCAGACCTTTGATGGCGAGATATTGGATCGCCTCATGGAGCTGGCCAGGGTTGATGGGCTCGCCCTGATCCACGCTGAGAACGACCAGATCCTCCGGGACAACCTGAGGCGGCTCGAGGCGGAGGGGGAGGAGGGACTACGCAGCCCATATGGAGTGGAGGCCCGCCATAGCTGAGGCCGAGTGCGGTCAGCGCGTCATCCGATACCTGAAGGAGACGGGGTGCCGAGGCGTGATAGTGCACACTAGCCTCCCGGAGACCGTCCTGAACGCGCAGAGAGCGAGGCTCGAGGGGGTGAATGTCCACGTCGAGACCTGCCCCCAGTACCTATACCTCACCAAGGAGGACGTCAAGCAACGAGGACCATGGGTCAAGTTCGCGCCTCCTGCACGGGACAGGGCAAAGGTTGCGAAGCTTTGGAGACTCCTGGAAGCCGGACGGATCGACACCGTCGCCTCCGACCACGCGCCCTACGCGAGGGAGAGGAAGGAGGCGGGCCTGGAGGACATTTTCGCAGCGCCGAACGGGATCCCAGGCGTCGAGACGCTCCTGCCCCTGATGCTCACCGGGGTCAACGAGGGGCGCCTGGGCCTGGAGAGGCTGTCCGCGGTGGTCTCCGAGAACCCGGCCAGGATCTATGGCATCTACCCCAGGAAGGGCTCGTTCCTCCCGGGCTCCGACGGCGACCTCGTCATCTTGGACATGAAGAGGAGGTGGCGTATAAGGGGCGAGGAGATGCTCACCGCCTGCGGGTGGACCCCCTTCGACGGCTTCGAGGCCAGGGGCGCCCCCGTCACGTCCATCATAAGGGGCGAGACGGTCCTGGAGGACGGAGTGGTGATCGCCGATGAGGGCCAAGGGACTTTCGTGGCAAGGTCGACGGGACGACTAGGGAGAATCAGCTGATCGGCCTCTTTCTCCCGGGCCTCCTCCTCAGCTCCGTTCCGCACATTGGACAAACCTTCCCGGGTTGGGGGACGCTGAAAATTTTGTGGCACCCGGGGCAGTAGATGACCCACTCGAACCTGCGCCTGATCCCGGGGGTCGCAAGGCTTCTGAACCTGAGGCCGAGCCTGTCTGCGACGTTCTGGACCGAGTAGTCATCGGAGACGATGACCGGTGCCGAGGACTCGGACTTCAACTGGACGCCCAGAGCGAGGAGCTGTTCGTCTGTCGCAGAGAGGACCCCGGCCTCGCCCATTTCGAGGGTCACGGCTCTTACCTCGCTCAAGTATTCGGGGTTTGGTATCACAACCTTGAGCCTCCCCCTCCGGACGGCGCTGTCGAACCTGAGTTCTGCTAGATCCCCTTCCCTGAGCTCCTCGCGCACCGAAGGGACGGTGTAGTGCTCCGCCTCCACGTCCGTCGCCTCGTAGCCCATTATGAAGGCTGACGTGTCGAGCAGTAGGACCCAGACAGACTTGTCCGCAGGCGCTTTGGGGTGAGGCTCCTCAGACAATTGCGACCTCCCAGCGCCTCCGCTCCTTCACTGGACCCTTCGGAAGGTGAGGCGCCTCCCCAGTCTCTTGTAGAAGGATTTAAACCTCACGAAGCTGGCCCTGTGCTCGCTCTTCCAGACCTCTATGGTGGACCCGGGCTCGAGTATGGCGTACTCCTGGCCGTCGATGATGGCGAGGGCGTCCACCTTAGGCTTGAGGAGGCCGATTGTTATCCTGCTGTTCGTCGGAACGACTATGCTTCGGAAGTAGCTGTAAGGGCATATCACGGTGAGGATCATCGCCTCAAGGCCGGGCGCCAGTATCGATCCCCCGGCGGAGAGGTTGTAGGCCGTCGAGCCCGTCGGGGGTGCAACGATGGCGCCGTCTGCCTGGATGTCCAGCAGGTTGTCCCCGTCGACGCCGAGGCGGAGGTCCAGCATCTTCGAGGGGAGGGAAGAGGCTATCAGCACCTCGTTGAGGGAGTCAGGGAAGCTGCGCCCCCCGTCCAAGCTCCTAGAGGAGAGCTTTATGCACTCCTCGAGCTCGTAGTCCCCGTCGAGCACCCTGTCGAGGGCCGGCTTCAGGTCCTCCGGCAGGACCTCCGTGAGGAACCCCCTGCTCCCCATGTTCACCCCGAGGATGGGGGTCTCCGGCCTCTCCAGGTACATCGCCGTGCGCAGGATCGTGCCGTCGCCCCCGATCGTGACGATAAGGTCGGCGTCCATGTCGCCGAGGCCGATGCTCCCCCCGGGCGCTCCCGCGGCGAGGGCGGTCTCAGCCTCGACGAGGGCCTCAACTCCCCTCTGCGAGAGGTACTCGACGATCTCCCTTACGACCCCCAGGGCCTCGGGCTTGTCCGGGCGGGACACCACCCCGATCTTCAACGCATATCACCGAAGCTCTGTATCTCCAGCCTTAAAACTAATACCTAGGTCTCCTCCTAGTCCACCCGTGCTCCCCCGTGAGGGGGACGTAGGACACCTTCATCAGGCTGCTCCTCCTCATTCGGCCCCCCTCATCCTTCAGCAGGAGCACGAGGTCCTGGCCGAAGAAGCTGTAACTGTCGCCCACGGGGGCCATCAGCCTCCCAGGGGCCCTGAGCTGATCGATCAAGGGCTGGGGTATCTCCGGGCAGGCGGCCGTCACGCAGACGGCGTCGTAGGGGGCCTTCTCGGGGTATCCGAGGGAGCCGTCCCCGAGGACCAGGACGATGTCGTCGTAGCCGGTGCGCCCGAGGTTCTTTAGAGCGAAACGGTAAGTGGTCTCGTTTATCTCGATGGTGACGACGAGGCCGGTCGGGCCGACGAGCTCCCTCGCCAGGGCCGCGCCGTACCCTGAACCCGCCCCGATCTCCAGGAGCCTGTCCCCGGGCTTCAGCCCCAGGGGCTCGTAGAATACGGGGTACATGTAGGGGGCGGAGATCGTCTGAGCGCCGTCGCCGGGTATCGGGAAGGGCTGGTCGACGTAGGCATAATCCGCGTAGGAAGGGTCCATGAACTCCTCCCGTGGCACCCTCAGCACGGCCTCTGCCATGACCTCCGTCCGGATGTAGCCCGCCCTCCTGTAGCGGCGTACCATCTGCTCCCGTTGCTCGGAGAAGCGAGGCATCGAAACCTTGTAAACAAGGGTGGGGAGTTGTTTTTAATGGTTTAGAGGGTCAGGTTATAGCTCCTGCCTTCCTCAGGTCGTCGACCTGCTCCTTCGTGTACCCGAGGAGCTGGGTGAGGACTTCCTCGTTGTGCTGGCCGATCTGGGGGGCCGGTAGGCGTATCGGCGTCGGAGACCTGCTCATCTTCACGGGGAACCCGGGGGAACGGACCGTGCCGGCGGTTGGGTGCTCCACGGCCTGGATTATGCCCCTCGCATTCACGTGCGGGTCCTCCAGCATCTCGTCGATCTGGTAGACGGGGGCCACCGGCACGTCTGCGGAGAAGAGGTCCTCGACGATGTCGTTCACCTTCCTCCCGGCCACCCACTCCTTCAGCTCCTCCGTCGTCTCAAGCTTCTCGACGTCCATGCCCTTAAGGAGGCGGGGTATCATGTGGGGGTCGGAGGCGATGTACACCCAGCCGTCCGATGCTTGGAACATTCCGAAGGTGCTGAGGCCCATGTACTTCCGGCTCGCCTGGTGGGGGAGCTCCCCTGTCATCGTGTACCTGGTTACGCTGACACCGGTCTGGGCTATCATGCAGTCCAGCTGGGAGACGTCTACCAGCTGCCCCTCGCCCGTCCTGTCCCGGTGGCGGATGGCACCTAGGATTGCGATCACGCCCCAGAGCCCGGGGTCGAGGTCGCCGTGCCACTCCGCAGGCCTTATCGGGGGTCCCTCAGGATCGATCAGATCGCCGGTGAGCCTGTACCACCCCGCCATCGCCGAGGCTATAGGTGCGAAGCTCGGGCGCGGCATGTACGGCCCAGTAAGGCCAAACCCGCTGAGGGAGGCGTAGATGATGTCGGGCCTCACCTTATTCACGTCATTGTAGCCAAGGCCGAGCTTGTCCATCGTCCCCCTCTTGAAGTTCTCAACGACCACGTCGCTCTTCTCGGCCAGCGCAAGGGCGATCTCGACGGCCTTCGGCTCCTTTAGGTTTAGGGTCATCCCCCGTTTGTTCCTGTCGAAGTAGAGGAACACTGCGCTCATGCCGCCGATCAGGGGCGGGTACAGCCGCGCCACCTCCCCCCATGGCGGCTCTATCTTGATGATGTCAGCTCCCATGTCCCCGAGGATCATGGTGGTGTAAGGGCCGAAGTACACATGGCTGAAATCTAAAACCCTTATGTCATCGAGCATGCCCATGCCATCCACCGGTTCTCCTGAAAAATCACATGTAATAAGATAAACTTTTTGCGATGAACGTCAAATCAAATATTAACATTCAGAAGGCAATTATAGATGGACGCAAAGATCCTGGAGAGGTTCAAAGAGGTCTGCTCCTAGTTCGTCCGGAACTACCGAATGGGTCTCGAACGCTTCGGCTTCTGGTGGACGTTGTTCACGGTCTCAATGGTCTCCGTGTCACTGGTTTTCCTGTTGTTCGCGATTGTGCTAGCCGTACTGTACGTATAGCGAATCTCGCGATGGTGCTCAGTTTTTAAGGTGTGCCAATTGCTTACCCGATGGCCTTCCAGAGCTTATCTCCGACGTAGTGAATGTTTCTTATGGCCTTCCCCTTCTTCATCGCCTTGATCTCGATGGATGAGGCGAGCGATGCGCCTATGGCCAGGGCTTTCCCGTGCTCGATGTCCCTGACCACCACCAGCTCCCCCTCCTCAAAATCACGCCGGACTTCCTTTATGCCGGGAGCCATCACGTCCGCTCCGTTGCAGACATAGGGTATCGCGCCCATGTCCACAGAGACGGAGGGCAGTTCCCCGAGATTGGGGTTGTTGAGAGTGGGGAACAGGGTGTCGTTTTGTCGCGCGAACTGGACGACCCCATCGAGTAGGTAGACAATGACATCGTAATCTACCTGAGCCTGGCCGAGGGTGATGAACTCTACCGGCCCTAGGAGCGCCTCGATCTCATCGTTCAGTCTCCTGGCATCCTTCCGGCCCAGGACTCTCCTCTTGCTCAGCCTCTGCCCGGAATCTTCTCGCATATGTATACTCAGATTAATAAAGCTAATAAGCAAAAGGGAGCACTAAACCAGTGAGTACCCCCCGGGCTCGAAGTCTGGTGGGTTATTGACGGATGGGACTCCATTGAGAGGCGTGATCGACAAGATAATCGGAAAACCGGAAAGCCCCACCGAGCCAGCAGGAGAGACGTACATAAAGGCAATCCCGCTCAGGGCATATGAGGATGTTGACATGATAAAGTCCGAGGTGCGGGCCGGGAACATCGTCATCACAAACGTCTCCCCCCTCGCGAAGCACAACATCGAGGACGTGAAGAGGGCCATCAACGAGCTCAACGAGTACGCCGTTCTGATAAGCGGCGACATCGCACGCCTCGGCGAAGAGAGGGTAATCTTGACACCGAAGACGGTGAAGATCTGGCGGGGCTAGACCCAGGCTCCTTCTGGCCTTCTAGGCGAGCAGGAAGGTTTCCAGCATGTTCGGGGAGAAGCCCCTCACCCCTCGGAAGCGGGAGACGGTCCTCGCCATGTCGTCGCACTTGGACTCCTCGCCGTGGACGAAGAAGACCCTCCGGGGGGTCGGCCTCAGCTTCCTAACGTAGTTCAGCAGCTGGCGCCTGTCCGAGTGGCCCGAGAAGCCCTCCACGGTTTCGATGCCCAGGCGCACGTTGGTGATCTCCATCTTCCCATCCCTGTTGAAGGTCTGCACGGAGCGCATCCCGCCCTGCAGCCTCTGCCCGAGGGTCCCAGTCACCTGGTAGCTGACGAAGATCAGCCCGTTCTCCTCCCAGGGGGCGAGGCGCTTGAAGTACTCTATAACCGGCCCTCCCTCCATCATGCCCGCCGTCGCCATGATGATGCAGGGGCCCCCCTCGGCGATCTCGTCCCTGCTGTCCTGCTGCTTGACGACGGTGAAGTAGTCGGATTCGAAGGGGTTCCTCCCCTCCCTGAGGATCTGGTCCCTGAGCTCTGAGCTGAGGTAGTCTGGGTAGGCGGTGTGGATTCCGGTCGCCTCAGAGATCATGCCCTCTATGTAGACCGGCACCTCGGTGAGCTCCCCCTCCTCCATATACTTGTTGATCACCATTAGGATCTCCTGGGCGCGGCCCACGGCCGGGACGGGTATTATGACCTTGCCGTTCTTGAGAAACTTGTTGGCGATCTCGACGAACCCCGCCTCCGTCTCCACCCGGGGAGGGGTGATGTTGGTGGGACCCCCGTAGGTGCTCTCCATGATCAGGGTCTCAACCCTGGGGAACTGGGCTGCGGCAGGGGCCAGGAGCTGGGTGTAGCCGTACTTGAAGTCGCCTGTGTAGACGATGTTGTGGAGCCCTTTCCCTATGTGGAGGTGCACTATGGACGAGCCTAGGATATGGCCGGCGTTGTGGAGGGTGAGGCGGATGTCCGGGGAGACATCGGTAACCTCCCCCCAGGCTAGGGGGATTGTGTGGATGATAACCTCCCTGATGTCGTCGCCACAATAGGGCGGGACCCGCCCCTCCATCGACATCACGTCCAAATAGTCCCCCTGGAGAAGCGTCATCAGGCTCGCGGTGGGCTCAGAGCAGTAGACGGGCCCGTCGTATCCGTATTTGAACAGGTAGGGTACGAAGCCGCAGTGGTCGAGGTGGGCGTGGGTTATGACAACCGCGTCCAGGCGGCCCAGGTCGAACTCCTCTACGTCGAGCCGCGGGTATGCCCCGATGGGCCTGCTCGTCCCTGGGTTGATGCCGCAGTCGAGGAGGATGCTGCTCTCCCTGGTGCGNACGAGGATCGCCGATCTGCCCACGTGCCTGCTACTCCCCAGGAAGGTGACCCGCACATCGCCGGAGGAGTTGAACATGGGTCTGAAGATCGCCTCCCCCGTCTCCCGGAGGAAGCGCTCCCTCTCCTTGCTCTTCGAGTAAAGGTACCCACGGATCTGCTTTATGGTGAGGCTGGGGATGGGGGGGGACCTCACGATGTTGGGGCTCCAGTGGGTCCTCCTGACGATCTCCTGGAGGTTGGACCCCCCCTTGCCGATGGCCACTCCCGGCTTCTGAACCTCCAGAGCAACCTCGCCGAGGGTTGGATCGAAGTAGCTCTGGACGATCCCCGCGTCTTCGGTGATTACTTCCTTGATCACGCGCTCGGCCTCGATCTCGGAGGACCTGACTGAGGGATCCGACCTGATCACGATCCTTTTCTTAATTATACCCGCGATCTCGGCAACAATGTGGCTGTTCTCGTGGAGGATCTCGGGCTTCTGCGTGTAGATGGCGAGGCGGGGCCCCTCGAACTCGATCCTGGTTATGCCTACTTCGGGGGGTATCTTCGAAAGTATCGTGTTCCTTATCTCTGCGTACGACAGAGCCTGGCTCTTCTGCATCGGGATCTACTCATGAGTTCAGGAGGGCCTGCTTCTCTTCAGGGGACATCTCCCTGTACCCATCCGAGGTTACGATGGCTACGTCGAAGCTGTCCCCGCTCGCCGTGTCCCTCTTCATGGCCGAGTCGACGGCCTTGACCACGACCGGGATCATTTCCTTCAAAGTGCTCCCCTCCCTGTACCTGTCCTCGAGGACGCCATAGGCGAAGGGGGAGCCGGAGCCCGTCGAGACGACCTTCTCTTCAGTGAGGCTCCCGAAGGGGTCGAGGTTGTAGACGTGGGGGCCCGTCTCGTCGAAACCCCCGATGATCGCCTGGAGGGGCAGGGGCATCCCGACCTCGCGGTTGGAGAAGAGGACGTTGGATACCAACCTTGCCGCCGCCGAGACGGGCATAGGCCGGCCCTTCTCCAGATCGAAAAGTTGGGCGTTCACTTTGAGGATGTCGACGACTCTCTGGGCGACGGCGACGCCGCCCGCTATCGTCATGGCGAGCCGATCCGTTATTCTGTACACTTTCTTCGCGTGCTTGCTCGCGACATAGTTCCCCATCGTGGCCCTAGTGTCAGTCGCAAGTATGACCCCGTCGCTGCAGACGGCGGCCACTGTCGTTGTGCCTCTGTACTCTCCTATTCTGTTCTCCATCTCTTTTTCCTCGGATCGAGATTAAATTACAGTAATCCTAAGAAGGAAGACCAAGTAACATAAAAATGTGTTCTTTAAAAACCTTTCTTACCGAGAAAAGTGATCATTTTTTATGTACACCACATTATTTAATCCTGGGATAGTGAAAAAGCCTTATCTTAACGTGAATAAGTTGCATAGAGAGCCGGTGCGGGATTGGGCGAAATACACAGAATAGATCTACCTCGAATCGTGCTGGTCGGAAGAGGAGTCCTAGGTTCTCTGGGGGAGGTATGCGGCGAACTGGGGTTCCGGCAGCCTCTGATAGTAACCGGGAAGAAGACGTACGAGATCGCGGGCAAGAGGGCCCTCAACCTGCTGAGCAATGAAGGTTACCGAGTGGACGCGACCTTCGTAGGTAGTGCCGATCTGAGGACAGTCGAGAGGGTGCAGAAAGAGACGGTGGCGAGGGACTCAGACGTCGTGGTGGGGGTCGGAGGGGGGAGGACAATAGACGTCGCGAAGCTCAGCGCGTTCAAGAGCGACATCTCCTTCATGAGCGTGCCGACGACGGCGTCCCACGACGGAATAGCGAGCTGCCTCGCCTCGATAAAGGGGCTTGCCAGGCCGTATTCAATGAAGGCGATGGTGCCGATAGCCGTGCTGGCCGACTCCCGGATAATAGCGGAATCCCCCTACAGGTTCACGGCCAGCGGCTGTGGGGACGTGATCTCCAAGGCCGTTTCGGTGAGGGATTGGAGGCTCGCCCACGACGTGAACGGCGAGTACTACGGGGAGTACGCGGGGAGCTTGGCCCTCATGGGCTCGAGCCTCATAATGAGCAACGCCCACCAGATCCGGAAGCGCGAGGAGGAGGGCTACCGGACGCTCCTTGAGGCCCTCGTAAGCTGCGGCGTCGCCATGAGCATCGCCGACAGCAGCAGGCCGTGCAGCGGCTCCGAGCACCTCTTCAGCCACACCCTAGACATGATCGCCCCCAACTCCGCCCTCCACGGGGAGCAGTGCGGCGTGGGCACGATAATGATGGCGAGGCTCCACGGGCTTGACTGGCGCGAGATCAGGGAGAGCCTCAGGGTTATCGGGGCGCCCACGACCGCCCGGGAGCTAGGTATAAGCGAAGAAGCCCTTCTGGAAGCCCTGGTCAAGGCCAGAACGATAAGGCCGGAGAGATACACGATCCTTGACAAGGTGAAACTCACGAAGGATTCGGCAAAGGCCCTTGCAGAGGGATGTGAAGTCATATAATGCTGTGCGAAGAGAGGGAACAACGCGTCAAACTAATGTTTATAAAAGGCTGGTTCCCAATCCTTCTGAGATTATTACAGGTGAGGGTCTCTTGAGCGTCGTTCAACTGAAGGTGGCGGAGGCGAAGCAGCAGAGGGATGTGGGCAGGAGCATAGCGCGCATAGACTCGGAGACGATGAAGTCCCTAGGCGTGACTGTGGGCGACGTGATCCAGATAGACGGAAAGAAGGTCACGGCGGCGAAGGCGTGGCCCGCCTACCCGGAGGATCAGGGCCTCAGCCTCATCAGGATAGATGGCTTCATACGGAAGAACAGCGGCGTCTCTATAAACGAGTTCGTCACCGTGAGGAAGGCGGAGGCAGAGTACGCGTCCTCCATCAAATTGGCGCCGGTGGACATACGCATAAGCGTCGACAACGACTTCATCAGGTTCGTCAAGGACAGACTGATCGACAGGCCGGCGACGAGGGGCGACACCCTCCTGATAATGATGCTGGGGCACTCGGTGCCCTTCCTCGTTGTGAACACGAGGCCGAACGGGATAGTGAAGATCTCGCCGACCACGGATATAAGCATCATGAGCGAGCCCGTCCCCGAACTGGAGATCCCCAGCAGGACTACGTACGAAGACATCGGAGGCCTCGACGAGGAGATCAGGCGAATCCGGGAGATGGTTGAGCTGCCGCTCAGGCACCCGGAGATATTCCAGCGGCTCGGCATAGATCCGCCGAAGGGCGTTCTGCTCCACGGGCCCCCGGGCTGCGGGAAGACCCTGCTGGCGAGGGCTGTCGCCAACGAGTCGGAGGCGAACTTCTACGCCATCAACGGGCCGGAGATCATGAGTAAGTTCTACGGCGAATCCGAAGCACGGATGCGGAAGATGTTCGAGGACGCCGAGAAGAACGCCCCCAGCATCCTGTTCATAGACGAGATCGACGCGATAGCGCCGAAGCGGAGCGAGGTGACCGGCGAGGTCGAGCGTAGGGTCGTCGCCCAGATCCTCGCCTCCATGGACGGGCTCAAGGGGCGCGGGAATGTCATAGTCATCGGTGCCACGAACCGGCCTGAGGGCTTGGACCCCGCCCTTAGGCGGCCCGGCAGGTTCGACAGGGAGATAGAGATCGGGATACCGGACAGGGACGGCAGGCTCGAGATCCTCCAGATCCATACGAGGGGCATGCCCCTGGCGAACGACGTCGAACTCACCCACATATCGGAGATAACCCACGGGTACACCGGCGCGGACCTCGAGGCCCTCAGCAGGGAGGCGGCGATGAAGGCCCTGAGGCGCTACCTGCCCGAGATAGACCTCGAGGAGAAGAGGATACCCCACGAGGTCCTCGACCGGATGGAGGTGTCAAACGACGACATCCACGAGGCCTTCAGGGAGGTCACGCCGACCGCGATGCGGGAGGTGTACATCGAGACGCCGAACGTCTCCTGGGAGGACGTCGGTGGGCTCGAGGAGGTGAAGCAGAACCTCATCGAGGCGGTGGAGTGGCCGCTGAAGAACCCGGAGATGTTCAGGCGTCTTGGCATAACCCCTCCGAAGGGCATACTGCTCCACGGGCCNCCNGGCTGCGGGAAGACGCTGCTGGCGATGGCTGTGGCGACAGAGTCGGAGGCAAACTTCATCTCCATAAGGGGTCCGGAGATATTCAGCAAGTGGGTCGGGGAGTCCGAGAAGGCCATAAGGGAGATCTTCAGGAAGGCCCGGATGGCCGCGCCGTCCATCGTCTTCTTCGACGAGTTCGACGCCCTCGTGCCCGCGAGGGGGATGGGAGCCGGGGACTCCCGGGTCACCGAGAGAGTGATAAGCCAGCTGCTCACAGAGATCGACGGCCTCATCACGCTCCAGAACGTCCTGGTCGTGGCGGCCTCCAACCGGCCTGACATCATCGACCCCGCCGTCCTGAGGCCCGGGAGGTTCGACAGGCGCGTCTACGTGCCGCCCCCGGACGAGGGAGCCAGGCTGAAGATCCTGGAGATCAAGACGAGGAACATGCCCCTCTCCGATGAGGTGAGCCTGAAGGACCTGGCCAGGAGGATGAACGGATACTCTGGCGCGGACATAGACTCGGTGTGCAGGGAGGCGGCCATCAACGCCCTCCGCAGGAGCACCGAGGTGGAGAGGGTGACGCTGCGCGACTTCACAGAGGCGATGGACAAGATGACGCCCTCAGTGACGCCCGAGATGGAGAAGTGGTACATGGACATGTCCAAGAGGTTCAAGGAGCGGGAGAAGCCTCCGATGGCGATAGCGTAGGTGCGTGGGTTGAAAAACAGACTCGTGACGACGACCATCATAGAGGCCCTAGGGAGGAACGGGGCCCAGAAGGCCGACGACCTGTACAAGCAGGTCCAGAAGCTCCACAGCGACCTGGAGAAGCGGTGCTTCGAGGAGAGCCTCATGGCCCTCGAGCTCCAGGGCCTGGTCACAGTCTACAGCATGGCCCGGGACCAGCGAAGGGTCGAGCTCGCAAAGGGTTGAGCCTTGGGGGTCCAGCTCGGCGGCCTGGTCGAGGCGAGGAAGGTCGCCATCGAGGACCTCGCCGGGCGGTCCGTAGCCTTTGACGGCCACAATATTCTCTACCAGTTTCTGGCTATCATCCGGGGAAGGGGAGGGGAGCCCCTAAGGGACAGGGACGGCAGGGTCACCAGCCACCTGAGCGGTTTGATATACAGGAACTCAAACCTGATGGAGGCCGGAATACGCGTCGCCTACGTCTTCGACGGCAGACCCCACGAGTTCAAGACGAGGGTCATAAAGGGCAGGAGCCGGGCGAGGAAGGAGGCCAAGGCCAAGTACGAGGAGGCTGTCAAGGAGGGGAGGGAGGAGGATGCGAGGACATACGCCCAGAGGGCGGCCACCGTCGGCACCGATATCGTCTCCGACGCGAAGAGGCTCCTCACCCTCATGGGCGCCCCATGGGTCCAGGCCCCCGGGGAGGGGGAGGCCCAGTCCTCGTACATGGCGATGAAGGGGGAGGTCTGGGCGGCGGCGAGCCAGGACTTCGACTCCCTGCTCTACGGCGCGCCCCGGCTCCTCAGGAACCTCTCCATAACGGGGAGGAGGAGGCTGCCGAGGAAGAACGTCTACATCAGGATAGAGCCGGAGATGATTGAGCTCGGTGGCTTCCTGAAGGACTTGGAGATCACGAGGGAGCAGCTCATCGACATCGGGATCCTGGTGGGCACCGACTACAACCCGGAGGGAGTCAAGGGGATCGGGCCCAAGACCGCCCTGAAGCTAATGAAGAGGCACGGGAACCTGGAGGAGGCCCTCCCTCACATCGAGAACGCCGAGTTCCCCCACCCCGTCGACGAGATCAGGCGCCTGTTCCTCGAGCCCAGGACGACGGACGACTACACCCTCGAGTGGCGCCCCCCTGACGTCGACGGCATCGTGGGCTTCCTCTGCGGCGAGCGGGACTTCGACAGGGGTCGGGTGCTGAAGGCCGTGGAGAAGATCGAAAAGGGGTTCTCAAGGGGTCGGGAGCGGACGACCCTAGACAGATGGTTCAGGCCGTAGGCCACGTACGCAGGATTTGTTTCCATTAAAGTCGTTCTTACCAAAGCGAGATCACCTGCCAGCATCGGTCTTACGAAGACGTTATCAACGCGTAGTGACATTGGTCGCCGTTAAGCGGTGGTCAGGCTTGGGCGAGGAGATGCGGAGATCCCTGAAGCTCCTGCTCGTCGTTCAGCTGACGAGCAACTTCAGGGGAGGGGTGGTCTCCCCCATCCTCGCCCTTTTCATTAGGGGTCAAGGGCTCTCCGTGGTCCAGATCGGCCTCTTGGGGACGGCGAGCATGATGGGCTGGCTCTTCTTCGAGCCGCTCTCAGGGGTCATTGCCGACAGGGTCAGGAAGAAGTACATGATAGTTTTCGCGCTGGCGGCATCGACGATAGTGTACGCGGCGTATCCGTTCGCCAGCACCGTTCTGCATTTTGCACTCTTGGCCTTCAGCCTTTCCTCGGTCATGTCGTTCTACGCCATCTCGGTCAAGGCGCTGATGGCGGAGCTCCTCCCAGAGTCGGAGAGGGGGAGGACCTACGGACGCTACCTCTCGATCATCTCCGTCGGCGGGATCATCGCGCCATTGATGGGGGGCTACATATCCGAAGTTGTCGGCTACGCTGTCCCCTTCTACCTGTCAGCGGGGATAGGAGTCATCGGCGTGTCGGCAGCACTGCTCATGAGACATGAGCACACCCCGACTATAGGTAGCTCTTCGGACGATGCGGCTCTTCAGGCGGGTAGCCTCTGGACAAAGCCCTTCATCGGCATTCTGGTCATTCGGACCATCTTCATGTTCAACCTTGTTTTTCGCCAAAACTTCCTTCCCATCTACCTCCATGAGAACCCCAACTTCGGGGCTTCCGAGGCCGAGATCGGGGCCTTCATGACGATTGTGCGGATCGTCTCGACTCTGTCCCAGATGCTAATCGGGGATCTCATCGACAGGGTCGGGTGCAGGGCTGTCGTGGCGTCTAGCATGTACCTGATCGGCCTCAGTTACCTTGGCCTGGTATACGCCAGCGGGATACTCCCCCTTTACATGCTGGGGGCTCTTCAGGGCGTCTTCCTTCCCGCCGCCAACATGAGCATGATGATCCACCTGATGGAGATCATGTCCGAGGGCAGAACGGGCATGGTGATGGGCATATATTCGGAATCGGAGAACGTCGGAGGCATGATGGCCTCCCCCTCCCTCGGATATGTCTACGAGATCCTGGGCCCAACTACGTCGATTTTTGCGGTTACTGGGGCGTTGATCCTGAACGCTGTCCTCTCGATGCTGATAGTAAACGAGGGTTCAGGGAAGGAATAAGGCCATGATGTAGTCGTCCCCGTATTCCCCGGTGATGTAGTTGTAGTGGTCCTTCTCGAGCCTTCCCTCGATCCTGAAGCCGCACTTCTCGTAGACCCTGATGGCCCGGCTGTTCTCTGTCACCACCGTTAAGGTGATTTTCTTAAGGCCCTTAGATCGGGCGATCTCGATCATGTGTTTTGTCAGGGCGGTGCCCATGCCGCGGTCCTGGTAGTCGTCGTGGACGGTTATCCCGAACTCAGCCTTGTGTTTGAAGACCTCCGCCTGCGAGAAGGTAAGGGTCGCGCTGGCCACGATCCTTTCTTCTGAGTCCTCCTCGACGACGGCCAATATTGGCAGCACCCTGTCGTAGTTCAAGTTCTCTATCCAGGATTCAACGCGCTCCCTGGGGAAGGGCTTCGGGAGGAACCTCAGGCTCTCAACGCTCAGAGTCGAGAACATCTCCCACAGCATCTCTAGGTCCGTGGATAGTTCCGGTCTGAGCAGGACGCTGATCCCGTCCTTCAGCCTCACCCTTTTCGTCCATTCTTTTGGGGTCTCTTTCTGCGTCGTCATGATCCATGGATCGTCCGCAATTTGCTGTTTAAAAATATTAAAGTCTTTCACTCTGGTAAGTCATACCAAAGAGGCTCACTAGCATCTGTGCCTGTCGAGTCTCAAGGGCTTGTTCTTGGGCTGTAAGGATAGTTTCTTGGTTTCTATAGGGGTTTCTTAGTAAGATATAGTAAGCTGAAGCTCATTATTCCCCTCCCATGCGCTTATTAATTCAATCAGCTTAACGTATGAACGTGATTGAATGAGCAAATTGAAGGGAACGCGGACAGAGAAGAACCTCCTAAAATCATTCGCCGGAGAAAGCCAAGCAAGAAACAGGTACACGTTCTTCGCAAGTAAGGCGAAGAAGGAAGGATATGAACAGATAGCAGGGATCTTCATCGAAACGGCAGAAAACGAAAAGGAACACGCAGAAGTCTTCTTCAAGTACCTGGAAGGCGGAGATGTCGAGATAACCGCGGAATACCCCGCCGGAAAGATCGGGAACACCGCGGAGAACCTCCTCGCGGCGGCCGAGGGCGAGAAGATGGAGTGGGGCACCCTGTATCCCGATTTCGAGAAGGTAGCGAAGGAAGAGGACTTTGAAGACGTAGCCGAGTCCTTCAAGGAGATAGCGGAAGTCGAGGAGCAGCACGAGAAGAGGTACAGGAAACTGCTGGAGAACGTGAAGAAGGGTACCGTGTTCAAGAGGGACAAGGAAGTCGAATGGAAGTGCAGGAACTGCGGCTACGTGCACCACGGAAAAGAAGCGCCGACGATATGCCCAGCCTGCAAACACCCGCAAAGCTACTACGAACTACTCGCAGAGAACTACTGATCCGCTGTGCCGTACGCGAACTCGAGGACCCCACCGACCAGTCAACACGACCTCCAAAATAAGGTCCATCCGTTAACCGATCCCATTCAGGAGCATCGAGACAACAAAAGACAGGAAAACAGACAACCCCACAGAGAAAATAAGCCCAATCGAGTGAGTCCATAACCTCACTCACAAAGAGGAGGCGAAAAACACCCTTCCCAAGAGAGGGGAGGGGGGTCATGTCGTCTGCCCGTGAAAACCCGGCCGATCACCGAGAGGAACCGGAAAAACGCTCCTCCCCGATCCGATCCAGCACAAAAGTGTGCTCCTAAGCCATGAATTCAGCACCAAAAGCCCCCACGCTCAGCCACAGACGAACGCCGAAAACCGCTATAAGCGGCCACAATTACAGGATGGTGGGCC
>JGI2171J19970_10000216_pt1 | contig 27571 bp, 23 predicted proteins | sample DeeMarSWOR324_28_FD_19970 | JGI IMG/M metagenome (IMG submission 19970) | reverse complement strand
TGTCCGAGATATACAATCTTCCCGTCGTCATAACGCATTTCCCGGCTCTGATCAAAGCTTTTTACATGCAGCCGGATGAGGAACGACCGGAGGTCGTCCTGGGTGTGGATATGATCGCTCCAGAAGGATTCGGAGAAATCATCGGTGGCGGCCAGCGCATCCACGACCTTGCCCTCCTTGAGAAAAAAATCAAGGAATTCAAGCTCCCGCGGGATGCATACGAATGGTATTTGGACCTGAGAAAATACGGTTCTGTCCCTCATTCGGGTTTTGGGCTGGGGGTGGAAAGAACTCTTGCCTGGATTTGCGGCATAAAGCACATCCGGGAAACCATACCTTTCCCCCGCCTTCTCTACAAGATTTATCCCTGATACAGAATTATCAAATCAGTTGATTTGCCAAGCCGAAAACTATAAGATAAGGCGTTTAAATGATGCGAGCAGACACAGAGTCAAGAACATGAACACAAGCTTTCCAAAATTCGTGTTTAAAAACCGCCGGTTTATCCATATCGCTGTAGCCGTTCTTCCCATACCATTCAAGGTTTATTTTGAAGGCACCTCCACTCTGCTGCTGTGGATAGTCGGTTTCCTGCTCATGCTCTCCGGTGTAGCCTTCAGGATATACACAGCCGGTTATCTTCAGGGAAAACATACGACAACCACGATCATTGCCGATTATATGTGCACTTCAGGCCCTTTTGCCTATATCAGGAACCCGCTTTACCTCGGCAACTTTATCATCGGGCTATCCCTGGCCGTGGCCTTTAATGAATGGTACGGGTACCTGGTGTTCGCTATTCATTACATCGGTGTCTATTCCATCCTGATATCTTACGAGGAAAAATTCATGGCCAACAAGTTCGGGGCGGCCTATGCCGAGTACCGGGCGTGCACCCGGAGATTCATTCCGAGTCTGAAGCCCTTCAAGGGCAGCTCCAATATGAACCCGGACTTTAAAGTCGGGTTCTCGAGCGAGAAATATTATTTCCTTATCCTCCTCATCTTCTTCGCCCTTCTCTACTTTTTATTCGTCAACTAGCCTGTATTATTATTCAGCGCATGCTTTAGGGTCAGGCCTTGTTAGAGTTGATGTCTGGAGGGCCATAATTAAGCATATATCTAGAATCCCTGATAAGGCCTGACCCCAGCTCAGCCTTCCACACAGTTTTCTCCACCCACTGCCCCTCGCTTATTGCCTGAGGGGGAAGGTGAGGGAATGGCGCTCAAAATTTGAAGGGAGCGATGCCATTCCCGTGTATTTTACCAATGAAATTCCCTGCGCAGAACGGAAGAGAACCATGTTTACTAATAGTCCAATACGATTTACAATTGGAAAAAGCATGAAAAAGATAGCTCTGATCAGCTTCGGCTGCGCCAAGAATCTTGTTGACAGCGAGGTCATGCTCGGCTATATCGACCAGGCCGGTCACTCCTTCGTTACCGACCCGAAAGATGCGGACGTCCTCATCCTCAACACCTGCGGCTTTATAGAGCCAGCCAAAAAAGAAGCGCAGAATGCCTTGAGAGACGCCGTCTCATTCAAGAAAAGAGGAGTAGGGAAAAAAGCCATCGCTGTCGGCTGTTATGTGGAAAGATACCGCAACAGCCTCGAGCAGAAATATCCCGAGATCGATGTCTGGCTCGGAGTGAATGACTTCGATAAAATCGTCCAGGCCATTGAAGGGAAGCCCTTCACCAGGTCCGGGGAAAGCTTTCTCTACGACCACACCTCCCCGCGCCTCAGACAGACTCCTCCGGCATGGAGCTATGTCAAAATCTCGGAAGGATGCTCCCATGAATGCTCTTTCTGTTCGATTCCGCTGATCAAAGGGCCGTACCGGTCCCGCTCAGTATCTTCTATTGTTTCCGAAGTTGAAGCGCTCGGCCAGCAGGGAGTCAAGGAAGTCAACCTCATCTCTCAGGACACGACCTACTTCGGCCGAGACAAAGGGATGGAGAACGGCCTGATCCTCCTCATACGAGAACTCCTTCAGGTCAAGACCATAGACTGGCTCCGTATCCTCTATGGCTATCCAGAGGAGATCAGCGATCCTCTTCTTGAGGTCATGCAGGAAGACAAGGTCTGCTCTTATCTTGACATCCCTTTTCAGCATTCAGACCCGGAGATCGTGAAAAAAATGAAAAGGGCCATGGACGGACAAAGGGCTATGAAGCTTATTCGCAAAATAAGAAACAAGATCCCGGAGATCACTCTCCGGACATCTCTGGTTGTCGGATTTCCGGGTGAGGGCAAAAAGGAATTCGAAAACCTTAAGAAATTCGTCCAGGAAGCCCGCTTTGACCACCTGGGAGTCTTTACCTATTCAAGGGAAGACGGCACATCCTGTTTTTCACTGGGTGACCCGGTCAAGGAAATCGTCAAGAACAAAAGAAGAGAGAAGATCATGGAGATCCAGGCAGAAATTTCCTGGCAGAAAAATAAAGAGTACCTGGACCGCCAGATCGAAGTTCTGGTCGAGGGGACTTCCAATCAAAACCCTTATTTGCTCATCGGGAGGGGGAGATTCCAAGCGCCCGAAGTGGATGGAGTGATATTCATGGAAAGTCCGGCTGACTGGCCAAAACTGGTTAACACCATTCAAACGGTTGAAATCACGGGATGGGATGTATATGATTTATACGGTAAAGCGGCCCGATGAAACTCTTATCAAAGTTAGCCTCAACATTTTTTGGANTGGGATTCATTCCTTTCGCTCCCGGGACACTCACCAGCATAGTTATCGTTCTCCTTTATAAATATTATCTGTATAGACTCAGCTGGCCTGTGTACGCATTGATCCTCATCCTTCTTTTTTTTATCGGCGTTTATGCCTCCACGAAATATTCATCGGCCTTGAACAAGAAGGATCCGCGCAAGATAGTCATAGATGAGGCTCTCGGCCAGCTCCTCGTCCTCTTCAGGATGAGTGATGCCTGGTTTCCTATCCTCTCCTGCTTTGTCCTGTTCCGTGTCTTTGACATCGCCAAACCGTTTCCGATAAAAAGAATAGAGAAGCTCCCCGCCGGGTGGGGGATCATGCTGGATGATGTCGTAGCCGCCGTCTATGCCGGAGTGATTGTCAACCTCTATTTGCTTTTAAAATGATAGAAAAAAGAGACAGGAAAATAGAGATCATGGCCATAGGTTCAGAACTCCTCACGCCCTATTTTCAGGATACCAACTCTCTCTATCTGACAGAGCGTTTTAACGACCTGGGGATGGAAGTTTCCTATAAAACAATCGTCAGCGACGACTGGGACGATCTCGTTCTCTGCCTCAAACAGGCTCTAGCAAGAGCGGACATCATCGTGGGCATCGGCGGCCTGGGGCCGACCAGTGATGACCGAACACGGGAGGCTCTGGCCTCTGCTCTCGAGCGAAAACTCATCTTTAAAAAAGAGATCCTCCAGAAGATAAAGAAAAGGTTCGAGCACAGAGGACTGTCCATGCCTGCGGTCAACAAAAAGCAGGCCTATGTCATCGAAGGAGGAAAACCGCTTGAGAACAAAAAAGGAACCGCACCCGGCCTCTGGCTGGATACAGGCTCGGAGATAGTCATCCTTCTCCCAGGCCCTCCTCACGAACTCAAGCCCATGTTTGACTCCTCTGTTTGGCCAGACCTCCAAAAGTTCAGGAAAAAACACACCTGCCGCAGAGTGCTGAAAATCACCGGATTGACCGAATCGAAGATAGAGTCTCTCATCTCAGATCTTTATCCTCAAGAATCTCATCTCAGCTTGACGACCCTCGCCTACCCGGGCCAGATAGAGATCCACATCACCGCTCATTCTGAAAAAAGCGAGAGCGAGGCTGAGAAGCGCGTAGAAACCCTGGAAAAGAACCTGCTCGACAAGCTGAAAGAAAACGTCTTCTCTACGAGAGGCGAAGAACTCGAGGAAGTGGTGGGAAGGCTTCTCCGGCTTCATCAAAAGACTCTGGCCGCTGCCGAATCCTGTACGGGCGGCTTCCTGGGCCACCGCCTCACCAATGTACCCGGAAGCTCCGACTATTTCCTCCAGAGCATGGTGGTCTACAGCAACGAAGCCAAAAGCTATCAACTGGGAGTATCATCAGACTTAATAGAGCAACACGGAGCAGTCAGTCCTCAAGTGGCCACTGCCATGGCTGCCGGCATCAGGCAAAAAGCCTGCGCCAGCTTCGGGCTGGCCATAACAGGAATAGCGGGCCCGACAGGAGGTACCCCAGACAAACCTGTGGGCCTTGTCTACACTGCTTTAGGCTGGGATAATGGGACTGAGGTTGTGAAGAACATTTTTATTGGGAATAGAGAGATGGTTAAATTTCAATCCACCCAAAAAGCCCTGGACATGATCAGAAGACATCTCATGGCCAAGGCCAGGAGCTAAGAGGTCAGAATTGAGAACATTCATCGCTATCAACCTTGACCGGGAGTTAAAAGAGATGCTGTCTCAACTCATCGAGGAACTCAAGAGACTGGATCCAGCCCGCAAAAGCGTCAGATGGGTGAATCAGCAAGCGATGCACCTGACGTTGAAATTCCTGGGCGAAATTGACGAGAACAAGGTCAAACCCATAGAAACAGCACTGAAACGAGTATCAGATGGAGCCAGGATATTCGCCATGAAAATAATAGGGACAGGATACTTCCCTCCGGACAAGAGAAATCCTAGAGTTCTCTGGTTGGGAATAGAAGAAGAGGAGAGCTTGAAAATCCTTCAATCCCTCCTGGAAGAAGAGATGGAAAAGCTGGGATTTCCCAAAGAAAAACGAAAATTTCATCCCCATCTCACCCTGGGAAGGGTGAAAATCCCCTCCAACCTCAGGGAGATAATGCTTCATCTTGAAAAATATGAATCTCAGAAATTCGGAGAAATGGAGGTCAAGAAGATCACTTTCTTCAAGAGCGTCCTCAAGCCCACCGGGGCTGAGTATTCAGTTCTATCCGAGTTTGAGCTCAAATGAAAATACTGTTTGCCGTTCTCTGTTATCTTTTCGGAGCTATTCCTTCCGGATATATCCTATTCCGCCTCAGCGAAAAAAAAGATATCCGCCGTTTTGGCAGCCAGGCAACCGGGGCAACCAACGTGCTCCGTTTGAAGGGATTGAAATACGCGATTCCAGTCCTCCTGTTTGACGTGGCGAAAGGATTCCTGCCGGTCTTCCTGGCTTTAAAGCTCTTCGAAGACCTCATCCTGGCTCTCATCTGCGGCTTCCTGGCTGTTATCGGCCACTGTTTTCCGGTCTACATCAAGTTCAAAGGCGGGAAGGGCCTGGCAACCACCCTTGGGGCCTATGCTCTATTGGCCTTCAAACCGGCCCTCCTCAGCCTGGCTGTTTTTCTCATTGCCGTCGGTATCTCGCGCTATGTGTCCCTGGGCTCGCTCCTTGCCGTCCTCAGCTTTCCTGCCTTCGCCTTGCTTTTCAAGGAAGAGATTCAGGTCGTCTACTTCGGCATCGCCCTCTTTATCCTGGTTGCCTTCATGCACAGGGAAAATATTGCCCGGTTGATCAAGGGCACTGAAAGAAAAATAGGAGAGAAAGCAGGATGAAAGCAAGTGTTATCGGTGGAGGGACCTGGGGCAGTGCCTTTGCCCTCCATCTCGGCCGTTTGAATATCCAGACGAAACTCTGGATCCGAGAGAAAGATGTCTATGAAGAGACATTGCGTCATAAGGAGAACCGGACATTCCTTCCGGATTATGTTTTTCCAGAAACAGTCTCTTTTTTTCACAGCTATGAAGAGGCTGTGAAGTCCGCTGATATCGTCTTCATCGCCGTTCCCTCAAAATTCTGCCGCCAGGTCTATCAACAGCTCGGACCTCATCTCTCTACCAACCAGATGATCGTCAGCCTGACCAAAGGCATAGAAGAAAAGTCCCTGAAAAGAATGAGCGAAGTGATGGAAGAGATCTTTTCTCCCTTTTTCACGCCGTGGATCGCAGCCCTTTCCGGACCGAGCTTCGCCAAGGAAGTCGCCGAAAGTCACCCGACTGCTGTCGTCCTGGCTTCGCAAGATGAGAGCCAGGTTAAGAAGATCCAGCATCTCATCTCCAGCCCTGTCTTCCGCACCTATACAAGCAGTGACCTCGTCGGGGTTGAACTTGCCGGTGCCATAAAAAACGTCATTGCCATCGCCGCAGGGATATCTGATTCTCTTCAATTTGGAAGTAATTCCGTAGCCGCCCTGGTGACAAGGGGCATTGCTGAAATGACACGATTGGGTTTAAAATTGGGAGCAAGGATGGAGACATTCGCCGGTTTGGCAGGTATCGGGGACCTCGTCCTCACCTGCACAGGCAAGCTCAGCAGGAATCATTTCGTCGGCGCAGAGCTGGGAAAGGGAAAATCCCTATCCGAGATCGTCTCCTCGATGAAGATGGTGGCAGAAGGGATCACCACCACACTATCTGTCCACCAACTGGCTCAAAAAGCGAATGTCGAAATGCCTATCTGCGAGCAGGTCTATCAAGTGCTCTACGAAAACAAAAGCCCGAGAAAGGCTTTAGAAAACCTGATGACAAGAAAACTCAAGAGTGAGTATTAAAAAGAATAGGAGGAGAGGATGAAAATCAAAACAGCTCTGATCCTTTTAATATGCCTCAATCTAATTCTCTGCGCTTCATCTCAGAAAAAGCTGGAAAAATCAAGAGAAAAGGACCCGATCCATCAGTATAACATGGGCCTGTTCTTTCTCAACGAAGGAAATATCGATGAAGCGATCAAGCATTTCAATAAAGCCCTTGTTCTCAAACCCGATTATGACCTTGCTCTGTGCATGATCGGCCTGGCCCACTCGATGAACGGAAAATTTAACGAAGCCATAAACTATCTCAAGAAGTCTCTGAGTCTCAGCCCAGATTTAACCGAAGCTCACAACTACCTCGGCGTTGCCTACCAGGAATTGGGATTCCTGGACGAGGCTGAAAAGGAATTCATGATCGCCACCCTTGACAAAACCTACCTATCAAGAGAACTCCCTTACTATAATTTGGCCAGAATATATTTTACGAGGGACAAGCTCGAGGAAGCCCTCAGCTTTGTCAACAAAGCTCTGGAAATAAACAGTAACTTCCGCATGGCGAACAACCTCAAGGGAACGATCCTGGAGAAGCAACTGAAATACAAGGAAGCGATTGAAAGCTACAAGATGGCCCTGAAAAATCTTGAGACAGAGACGGCTCTTACCCGCANCGTCGCCATGGACTANTATGTGACCATCAATTTCAACCTGGCAGTGGCTTATTTCAAGAGTAACGAGCTGGATAAAGCCAAGGAAATTTTTATAAATATCTATCCCGGGGTGACCGACCCGGAGATGAAACTGAAAATCGAACAGTATTTAAGGGCGATCAAATAGAACCAGGCCTCAGGTCCCTTCCAGCCAGCCAGAGAGGTATTTCCTCTGTTCAGAGGATAGCCTGTCAATTTTGACTCCCATGGTTTTGAGCTTCAGACGAGCCACTTCTTTGTCAATTTTCTCCGGTACCGGGTAAACCTTTTTCTGCAAATCCTTCCCTTTCTGGACAAGATGCAGGACGCAAAGAGCCTGATTGGAAAAGCTCATATCCATGACCACCGCCGGGTGTCCCTCTGCTGCGGCCAGGTTGACCAAGCGACCCTCAGCCAGAAGATAGATTCTCTTCCCGCCTTTCAGCTTATACTCCTGGACATAGTCCTTCATCTCTCTCTTCCGTGTCGAGAGCTTCTCCAAAGCCGGTATGTCAATCTCGACGTTAAAGTGCCCGGAATTAGCGATAATGGCGCCATCCTTCATCAGCAGAAAATGACCCTCGGTGAGGACGCTTTTATTTCCAGTGGCCGTTACAAAGATATCCCCGATCCTGGCTGCTCTCTTCAGGCTCATCACTTGAAAACCATCCATGACTGCTTCCAAAGCCCGGAGAGGATCTGTTTCACAAACGATCACTCTGGCTCCGGCCCCGGCTGCTCTCATGGCTATCCCGCGACCACACCATCCGTACCCCGCCACGACAAAGTTCGATCCGGCAAAGAGGACGTTGGTTGCCCGCAAAATTCCATCCAGAGTGCTCTGACCTGTTCCATAGCGGTTGTCAAAAAGATGCTTCGAGTTCGCATCGTTGACCGCGATGATGGGATAAACGAGGACTTTGTTCTTGGCCATGCTTCTCAAGCGGATCACACCTGTAGTCGTCTCTTCTGTTCCGCCGATGACACCGTCAATGAGATCTGTCCTTTCTGAATGGAGAGTGGAAACCAGGTCGGCTCCATCATCCATGGTGATCTGAGGTCCGAGATCAAGCGCTTGGTTGATATGGTTGTAGTATGTCTTCTTGTCTTCTCCTTTAATGGAAAAAACAGCGACGTTATAATATTTCACCAGGGCAGCGGCCACTTCATCCTGTGTACTGAGAGGATTCGACGCGGTCAGGGCCATATCAGCTCCGCCAAATTTTAAAGTGCGCATCAGGTTCCCGGTTTCACTGGTCACGTGCAAACAGGCTGAAATCCGAATATTTTTAAGGGGTTTTTCCTTGGTAAACCTGCGCTTGATGGAACTCAAGACCGGCATGTACCTCTCGGCCCATTCCATCTTGAGCTTGCCTTTTTCAGCCAGCTTCAAATCTTTGACATCACAGTCATTCTTCATCTTTCTTCACTCCCTTTTTCATAACCCGGCGGCTTTTCTCAATTCCTCAGCTTTATCCAGCCTCTCCCAAGTGAATTCTTTTTCTGTCCGGCCGAAATGTCCATAACAGGCCGTCATCTTGAATATTGGCCTGAGCAGATCAAGGGCTTGAATCATCCCCTTGGGAGAGAGATTGAAATGAGTCCTGATCAAATCTTTAATTTTATCCTCATTTATCCTGGCCGTCCCGAAAGAGTCGACCATGATCGAGACAGGATGAGGCACACCTATGGCATAGGCGATTTGGACTTCAAGCTTATCCGCGATACCGGCTGCAACACAGTTCTTAGCTACATAGCGCGCCATGTAAGACCCTGAGCGGTCCACTTTGGTTGGGTCCTTGCCCGAGAAACAGCCGCCGCCGTGGCTGCCCACGCCACCATAAGTGTCCACGATAATCTTGCGGCCGGTGATCCCTGTATCCGCCAAAGGGCCTCCCTGTTCAAAGCGGCCCGTCTCATTGATATAGATATCCATATTCTTATCCATCATCTCTGGTGGAATGACTTTCATGATTACTTCGCGCTTGATATCTTCCTTTAAATCATTCATCTTGACTATGTTGTCGTGCTGGGCCGCGACGACGATGGCATCCACTCTTTTCGGCTGTTGGCCCTCATATTCTATGGTAACCTGCGATTTCCCGTCAGGCCTGAGGTATTGTAAAATATTCTCTTTCCGCACCTGAGCCAACCGTCTGACAAGCTTATGGGCAAGCATAATGGGCAGGGGCATGAATTCTTCTGTCTCCCGACAGGCATAACCGAACATCAATCCCTGGTCTCCAGCTCCCTGTTCATGATCTTCCGTCTCATCGACTCCCCTGGCTATGTCAGAAGACTGCTCATGGATGGAGGAAATGACGCAACAGGTCTCATAATCAAACCCATATTCTGCATTGGTGTACCCGATTTCCTTGACTGTATCCCTGACAACTTTCTGGAACTCACAGTAGCCATCACTGGAAATTTCTCCGGCAATCAGCACCAGGCCTGTGGTGACCAACGTTTCGCAGGCCACACGGCTATGAGAATCCTGATGGATGAGATCATCCAGTATGGCATCAGAGATCTGGTCACAGATCTTATCTGGATGGCCTTCTGTCACGGACTCGGATGTAAAAAAATATTTTCCGGTTTTACTCATATGCTACCTCACATCCCTGATAAGGAACTCGATTTCGTAGCTAAAATAATTAACACAAAAAGACATCCTTTGCAATCGTGGGGTCAGGGCTCGACACTAGACATATGGATCAAATGTGTTTAAACCATATCTATTTAAAGCTTGGCCACCTGATTTAAATTCCGCTGATAAAAATCCCTGAAAGGCCTGAACTTGAACTTTTCCTCCAAATTATCGAATCCAAAAAATGTCTAATGTCGAGCCCTGACCCTATTTGAAACTGAAATCGATTTGAACTCCGGATGGTATTTATGTTATTAATTTGAACTGTCGATAGACTTCCATGAAGATGAAACTCTGGATAAACAAGATATTGATCATACTCTGGGCATTCGTCTTTTTCTTCGGTGCAGCTTCAGGAATCCAATCTCAAGAGAAAAAGAGGTTCCCGTTTGCCGCCACCTTGTATAAACTCAAGAACGGTCTCCATGTGATCCTTTCTGAGGACCATTCACTCCCCATTGTATCGGTTGTCATGGTCTATAATGTTGGGTCCATGAACGAGCAGCCCGGCAAGACAGGTCTGGCCTACCTTATGGAAAATCTGATGTTCCAGGGTTCAGAAAACATCGGACGGATGCAACACGTCAGCATCATCAACAGGCTTGGGGGAGAACTCAACGCCACCACTACCGTTGATAGAACTGTGTTTCTCCAGAGAGTGCCATCCAACCAGTTGACCCAGGTTCTCTGGCTCGAATCGGACAGAATGAGATCTCTCCAGATAAATGCGGCTAAAGTGGAAAAAGCGAAACAAGAGATTATCGGTGATATCCGCAACAGAAAAGCTGCCAATCCCTACCTTGAAAGTTACTGGCGCTTCGACCAGCTTATTTATCCCAGTTTTGCCTATAATCACCCTGTCATCGGCTCGGAAGTTGATTTACAAGATTTGAAAGTCCAGGATGTTAAGGATTTCTATAACACCTATTACGTCCCTAACAACGCTGTTCTTTCCATAGCCGGAAAAATCGATAGAGAGAAAGTTCTGACGGACATCCGCAAATACTTTGAGACCATTCCAGAAGGAAAGGAGATTCCGCACGTTCCCTTGTCAAAATCGCCTGAGGAAATACCGATCCACGAATCGATGGAAAGTGACCAGGTCCCATCTCCCGGCTTCCACTTGGGTTACAGGTTAGCCCACCCCTCCTCTGATGACTTCTATGCACTGTCCCTCATAGAATATATTCTTCTCAGAGGGAGCACTTCCCGGCTTCAAAAGAGGCTGATCAAAAGAGAAAGGCTTGCCCTTCATATGGATGGAGATATCGAGAAGAGATATCCTGTCGCCCGCTTTAAGTTATTCATCCTGAACAATAATCAGTTCATGGTTCAGAGAGCCCAAAGGGCTATTTTCTCAGAGCTGCACAGGCTAAAAACAAGCTTTATTTCCTCCGAAGAGCTCCAGAAATCAAAGAATATGTTCAAGATGGATTACATCGATCAATACACCGATTCCTTATCCAGAGCTCTATTCCTGGCCGAAGAATTCCTCTTTAAGAGAATTCTCGTCAATCCATCTGAAGAATTGCTGAAGTATTTCGCTGTCACTCCAACCGATATTGTCGGCGTTTCCAACAGGTATTTCAAAGAAGACAGCGTCATACTCGATATAGAAGCCAAATGAAACCCGGAAGCCGCNTCAAGAGTGTCCTCTCTACTCTCATTTTGCTTCTCTTTGCCTTGGCTCCATCCCTTATTGCCCAAGAAAGATTCCGCAGGACCCCTCCCATCCCCGAACCCCTCCCGGACCTGATGATACCTGAAATCAAGTCTACATCCCTCTGGAATGGACTGACTCTATGGATTATCCGGAAAGACAACCTGCCGATCATCAGCCTTAGGCTCATCGTGTTCGCCGGCGAAAGCTCCTCGCCTGAAGGACTGCCCGGCATGGCTACCCTTGCGGCCCACATGATCAGCCGAGGATGCTCCGGCCTCTCCTCCTCTCAGATCGAAGAAGAAATTGATTTTGTCGGCGGAAGTTTCTCGACATCTGTTCATCCGGATTATGCTCTTTTCTCCTTTACATTCCTGGAGGAGCATCTGGACCGATCCCTTGATCTCCTCAGCCGCATGCTGCTTCAACCCTCGTTTTTAAGGCGCGAAATCGACGCCATAAAAAGAAACATGTACTACAACCTGGTTGAAGAAGGCTCAAGCCCGGACTTTTTGGCCAAAAGGCAAATGCTCCGGCTTCTCTTTGAAAATCACCCTTACAAAAAAGTCACATTCAATGAAGAGGTGATAAAAAATTTAACTCAAAAGGACCTTGTCCCTTTTTTTTACAACAATTACAGGCCGAACAATACGCATATTATTCTCACCGGCAATCTCGACCTGGAAACAGCCCAAAGGAAGGTTCAACGCTATCTCCAAAGATGGCAGAAAAGAGAAATGAGACCAGTCCAGCCGGAGTCCCCGGAGTCCAATAAAAAAAGAAGGGTATGTTTCATCCATAATTCGAACGCCAAAGAGGCGACACTCTATCTGGGAAATGTGGTCATACCCGCCACCAATCCCGATATTTTCCCCCTACTGGTCATGAACCAAGTCTTGGGAGGGACTCCCAACAGCCGCCTCTTTCTGAACCTCAGGGAATCGAAAGAATATGCTTACCAAGCTTTCAGTCAGATTGAATACTATAAAAACTTCAGTGTCTTTTTCATAAACGCCAAGGTCAGACCCGAAGTCGTGGAAGCCTCTATCCAGGAAATCCTTAACGAAATAAGATCGATCACCAATAAAAAAGTCTCCACCTTTGAGATCGAACAGGCTAAATCCTACATGATCGGTAACTTCCCCCTTCAAATCGAATCCCTGGCTGAACTGACCTCAAAAGTGGCTGAAAACAAGGCCCTGAATCTGGGGGATAATCACTGGAAGAGATATTATGAAAACATCATGCTCGTTACCTCGGATAAAGTCTTTGAATTATCAAGGCGAATCCCCCTCCTGACTCCTGTCGTGGTTGTCGTCGGAAACAGTGATATTGTCCTCAATCAGTTCGGAAAGTTCATCAAGGAAGTGGAGATTTTTAATACTAAGGGCGTTTATTTAGGCACCTATAAGTTTGACTGAAGGAGATGATCAATGAAATTGGTTGAATGCGTTCCCAACTTCAGCGAAGGGAGAGACAGAGAAAAAATCAACACCATCACCAAAGAGATCGAGTCCACACCTCAGGTCACTCTTCTCGATGTGGACCCGGGAGAATCTACCAACCGGACTGTTGTGACTTTTATCGGGATACCGGAAGGAGTGAAACAGGCTGCCTTCAAAGCCATCAAAAAAGCATCCGAAATCCTGGATATGACTAAACATAAAGGCGCCCACAGCCGGATAGGGGCTACAGACGTCTGCCCTTTTGTTCCTGTTACAGGAGTGACCATGGAAGACTGCATCCAGCTTGCCCATGAACTGGGAGAAAAAGTTGCCAACGAGCTCAGCATCCCTGTCTATCTGTACGAAGAAGCAGCCCAGAAGCCGGAGAGAAAAAATCTGGCTACAATCCGGCAAGGAGAATACGAAGGGCTCGCTGAAAAATTGAAGGACCCTGAATGGGCCCCTGACTACGGCAAGCCCGTTTTCAACCCAAAGTCGGGAGCCACCGTCATCGGGGCCAGAGAATTTCTCATTGCCTATAACATCAACTTTAACACTAAAGACCGAAGGCTCGCCCACGAAATCGCCCTCAATATAAGAGAGAAAGGACGCGCCAAGAGGGATAAAGAAGGTAAAATCATCAGAGATGCCGACGGAAAAGCCATTAAGGTCCTTGGTAAGTTCAAGGATATCAAGGCTGTGGGATGGTATGTTGAGGATTACGGAATTGCCCAGCTTTCCATAAATTTCACCAACTATAAGATTTCTCCTCCCCACATCGTCTTTGATGAAGTTATAAAAGAAGCAGAAAAGATCGGGCTGCGAGTGACAGGCAGCGAACTGGTCGGCCTTATCCCCAAGGAAGCTATGCTCATGGCCGGGAGACACTATCTGAAGAAACAGGGAAAAAATCCTGGCATTCCAGAAGAAGAACTCATCCGGACAGCCGCTATATCTCTCGGTTTGAACGACGTGGCTCCGTTCGACCCGGCAAAGAAGATCATCGAGTATCAGTTCAAAGAAGTGGAGAATTCCCTTCTTGACCTCAACCTGAGAGAATTCGCCAATGAACTCTCAATCGACTCCCCTGCCCCCGGAGGAGGAAGCACGGCCGCTTTGAGCGGCGCCCTCTCGGCCTCGCTCTCTTCGATGGTCTCTAACTTGACGACCGGCAAAAAAGACTACGAAGACGTCCAGAAGGATGTGATAAAAATTGCCATGACAGCCCAGGTGTTAAAGGACGAGTTTTTGCGGGCTGTCGACCTGGACACTCTGGCCTTCAACAAAGTCATGGATGCCATGAAGATGGCCAAAAAGACAGACGAGCAAAAAAAGGAAAGGGATAAAGCCATTGAAGAGGCGTCCAAGGAGGCAACCCTGGTTCCTCTGGGAGTTTTGGAAAAGAGCATCGAAGCCCTAAAGCTGGCCAAAGAGATCGCCCTCAAAGGAAACAAGAACTCTTTGAGTGATGCCGGAGTAGCCGGGCTCGCGGCCCAGGCTGCGGCTGAAGGCGCCTACTACAACGTAAAGATCAACCTTCCCGGCCTCGAGGATGCCCGTTTTAAATTAAAAATAAAAAAGCAGGCCACGACTCTGGTGAAAAAAGCCGTGGAGCTCGGCCAGGAGATCAGAGAGATCGTTGAGAAAGAGTTGAAGTAAACAGTTGAAAAACTATCTGATTACCGGTCCGCCCCGCTGCGGCAAGACGACTCTTATCCTGAAGATCAGCCAGGTCGATTCTCTCTCAGACAATATCAGCGGGTTTATCACCGAGGAAGTGAGGGAAAGGGGGGAAAGAATCGGTTTCAAGCTCATCTCTCTCTCGGACAAAAAAGAGGGTTTCCTGGCAAAAAAGGGTTTCCCTTCCCCATACCGGGTGGGAAGATACGGAGTGAACATCGAAGACCTCGAAGACATCGGATGTTCAGCGATCGAGAAAGGGCTGCATTCAGGAGCAGTCATTCTCGTCGATGAGATAGGAAAGATGGAGCTTTTTTCTGCCAAATTCAAGAAGAAACTGCTCGAAGCTCTGGATTCGCCGCAGAAAGTACTGGCTTCCATCATGGAGAGGAACAGCGATTTTGTTGACCGCATCAAAAGGAGATCCGATGTGAAACTTGCCCGCCTCCATCGCGGCAATTTTGAACAGGTCTTCAAAGAAGTGAAAGAATGGATAACACAGGAGACAAGCAGCATATGAATGAAGAAGTAGCCTGTTTCCCTTTTTGGTATTATCATAGAGTGAAATGAACTCTGAGTACATATGAAAATAGCTCTTATTTTTATGAGATTGCCACGCTTCGCTCGCAATGTCACGGGGAAGAGACAGCCAAGTGTTTCCGGTAACGACACTTGTGTCTTCAAGTCCATTAACAAAGAGGAGGAATAGATGAAGGCCCTTCTCATCATCGATATGATAAAAGATTTCATCAATCCTGACGGCGCACTCTACTGTGGTGACACCTCCCGAAAGATCATACCTTTTATCAAGGGAAAAATTGCCGAATTCCAGAGAAGCGATGACCTCGTTGTCTTCATCTGCGATTCCCATGAAGAAGATGACCTGGAATTCAAAATGTTTCCCAAACACAGCGTTGCTGGCACGGAGGGAGCGGAAATCATCGATGAGCTGACAGTAAGGGAAAAGGATGTCATCGTCAGAAAAAAACGCTACAGCGCTTTTTACGGAACAAACCTGGATGTCATTTTACAAGAAAACGATGTCAGCGAGGTCGCCGTGGTCGGCGTCTGCACCTCGATCTGTGTCATGGACACTGTCGGGGATTTGAGAAACCGGGACTACGAGGTTATCGTCTGTAAAAAGGGTGTGGCAGACTTCGACCAGAAAGCCCATCAATTCGCTTTGGAAAGAATGAGCAATATCTACGGGGCAAAAGTGGTGTGAGAAGCCACGCCTGAACCGAGCCTGGCCATCCATAATTTGAGGGAGGAGAAAAGATGAAAGAATGGTCAACTCAGGGAAGAAAAATGAAACTGGTGGAGGGGAATATCGTCCTCCTCGATGTCGAAGCGATCGTCAACGCTGCCAACACCAACCTGATCCTGGGAGGCGGGGTCGCCGGTTCGATCAGAGACGCGGGAGGCCCCTCTATCCAGGAGGAATGCAACCAGATCGGACCGATTCATGTCGGAGAAGCGGCGATGACCGGAGCCGGAAACCTCAAGGCGAAATACGTTATCCATGCGGCCGGGCCTGTCCAGGGAGAAGGACAAGAAGAGGAGAAGCTGCGCAATGCGACCCTGAACAGTCTCAAGATCGCCGAGGAGAACAAGATCAAGGACATTGCTTTTCCGGCCATCAGCAGCGGAATATTCGGTTTTCCCATCCAACGATGCAGCGAGATCATGCTCCGCACAGCCATGGAATTCTTGGAAACACATGAACATCCTGAAGAGATAATCTTCTGCCTTTACGGACAGGAGGCCTATAGTGTGTTTGAGAAAACCCTGGATAGTCTGACCGGGTAAAAGCTTCTCCCCTAACGAACTTTGTTCGCTCTTTTAACCAGGAAGAAGAGTCCGAAAAAGAAGAAGGAAAGGATAACGATAGTCCCGGAAGCGGGAAAATCAAAAGAATAGGCCAGGAAAAGCCCGAATAAAACAGAGACCACCGCGATCAAGGAAGAGAGAATGATCGCCTGTTTAAAATTGGATGCCAGCTGAAGACCGGCAGCCGCCGGGATGACCACCAATGCGGATACCAGGAGAATCCCCACCACTTTCATTCCCAAAACGACTGTCACTGCAGTCAGGACAGTCAACAGGACTTCCAGGCGTCCCACCTTGACTCCAGATACTTTTGCTGCCTCGCGGTCAAAGGTCATGTACATGAATCTATGGTAGTTCAGGATCACGACGAAAACGACGACCACGGCCAGGGCAACGGAGAGCCAGACTTCGGATGTCTCTATTGCCAGGATATCGCCGAAGAGGTAACCGAAAAGGTCAACGTTATAACTCCGGGCAAGCGTGGCCAGGACGATCCCCGCAGCAAGACCTACGCTGCTGAAAATGGCAATGGCTGTGTCTCCATAGAGGCCTGCCTTCTCCTTCAGCTTCATGATCCCCAGGGCGGCGAGCACAGCGACAGCCAGCGCTATCCCCAAGGGAATTATGTTCAAGAACAGCCCGAGGGCCACTCCGGCAAAGGTGACATGAGCCAGGCCATGACCGATCATGGAATCGCGTCTCAAAATGAGAAACACTCCCAGCAGAGCACAGGCGACAGCGACAAAGATGCCTGCCAAGAGCGCCCTCTGAAGAAATCCGTAGCTGAGAAAAGCGTCCATTTTAAGTTAAGAGCCTGGAGTCATCTGTCAGTGACGGTGGGAAACAAGATGATGCCCGCCTGCCAGCATATCTTTAAAAGCCTTTGAGCGGCAGAAGTCCTCGTGAGTCCCGTGGTAGACCAGTCTCTGATTGAGGCAGGCGACCTGGCTAACATGTGTGTTCACAATCCCGATGTCATGGGTAATCATGACGATGGTGATTCCCTCTTTCTTGTTCAACGAATCGAGCATGTCATAAAAATGATCTTGTGTCTCTGTGTCCACTCCAGTGGTCGGTTCATCCAAGAACAGGATGTGCGGCTTGTTGACGATCGCCCGGGCTATAAAGACTCGCTGCTGCTGGCCTCCTGAAAGACTGCCTATGCGCCGGCTTGTAAAGTCCTCCATCCCCACCTGTTGTAAGGCCCTGGCAACCGAAAGCTCCTTATCTCGCTTCCTCATCCCCCGAGAACTGACCGCATGGAACTCCATGGCCACCACTTCCTTGATCGAAGCCGGAAACAGGGGATCGATATGAGTAGCTTTTTGAGGCACATAACCGATCCTGTTCCAATCGAAAAACTCCTCTACAGGCTGGCCCAGAATCCGAACCTCGCCCCGAGAAGGCTTGAGGAGCCCGAGGATGATCTTGACCAGAGTTGTTTTACCCGACCCGTTGGGGCCGATTATGGCTAAGAAATCTCCTGGATTTATGGAGAACGTCACCTCCTTGAGGACCGGGATGGATCCATAATGAAAGGAGACATTCCTGACGTCGATCAGAGGCTTCAGGTCAGCGGCAGATGAGTCCATCCTTCAAGTTCTCCAGGTTCCTCTCCATTATATCAAAAAACGTCACTCCCGACTGTAATTCTTCCTTTGTCAGGCTGGCTCCGGGATTCAAGACCATTGTCCTGGCTTTCACTTCCCTGGCCAGCACATTGGCCAGCTCATCGCTCACGAAAGACTCAAAAAATATGGCTTTAATTCTATGTTTCTTGGCCAGCTCCACAACCTCGATCAGTTTTTTGGGAGTCGGCTGAGAATCGGGGCTCAGTCCGTAGAGAGAAACCTGATGCAGTCCGTATCTCCGGGCCAGGTAGCCGAAAGCGGCATGCCCGCCGAGGATAAAGACTTTATGGACACAGCTTTTAAGGCTTTTCCTGTAGGTTTCATCCAAGCTCTGAAGCTTTTTCTTGCAGGCGGAAGCGTTTTTCTTGAAATCAGGAACTCCTGTGGGTTCCATCTCCGAAAGCACAGCCGCGATCCTGTCCACGATGACCTGGTCATTGTGGAAATCCAGCCAGATATGAGGATCGACCGCACCATGCTCGTGCTCCCGCTCGTTTACCCGCAGGTTCAATTCCCCGGCTGCATCCAATTCGATCAAGGATACCCCGTGGCTGGCTTCAAGCGTACGCAGTCTGGGATTCCGGACACTTGCCAGAATATCATTCAGCCACGGCTCCATGTCGCTGCCGATGTAGACAAACAGGTCAGCCGAGGAAAGCCTGACGATGTCGCTCGGCCGTGGCTGCCAGGTATGGATCTCGGCACCGGGAGGAAGAAGAAGGCTGACCTCTCCCCTGTCCCCTGCAACAGCCCTGGCGAACTCCATAAGGGGAAATACACTGGTCACAATCTTGATTTCTCTTGGGGAATTGTCGGTAAATGTCTTCGGGACGAGCAGAACAGCAGCCAGGATAAGAGCGAAAAAGACCCGCCGCCCGAAGGCAGGCAGGAGGACATTGGCAAATGTCCTCATGGTTAATCCACAGGATAAAGTCTTTCTTTCCACTCGAACTTTTTCTTGAAAAGCGAAAGCCGGAAAGAATTGAGAAGTATCAAGACGGCAAAAATAACGGTCAAAGGATGCAACTGTCCGTAGATGATACTGACCTTAAACCTCAGGGATAAAATCAACTTGATGAGAGCCAGGGTGATAACCTGGAGGAGGGGCAGGGTGAGGCTCTGGTGGGATTCAAGCGCAACCCAAAGAGAAATATAAGGATAGAGGAATAGGTAATAGCAGGCAAAAAGTAAAGCGAAGAGAAGATGGGGAGCTTTCCCAAGGGCTTCGTAGGAATTTTTCGAAAACCCATTCCATACTTCGCGAAAGTTCCTGTAAAATCTGACATCCATGAACCTGGTTCCATCGATGATAGAGATCCCTCCGTCATGCTCCTTCACCTTTTTAGCCATGGCAATATCATCGACGACTTCTGCCTTTATCGCTTCATAACCTCCCCAGGAAAAATAAAACTTACTGTCGATGAAGAGAAACGGGCCCATCGCAAAGGAGAGCCGTGAATCCTTGGAAAAATTCATGACTTTGAACGGAAAAATAGCGACAAAGACAAAGTGAATAATGGGAAAATAGAGTTTTTCAGACCAGGTCTTGGTGATGAACCCGGGAATACAGGAGACGAAGGCGGAATTTCGTCTCTGAGCTGTAGCCAAGGCCGTGGAAATCGAGTTCGGCTTATGGATGGTATCGGCATCGGTAAAGAGAAACCATTCTCCTCGAGCGACCTGAGAAAGCTGGTGGCAGGCCCAGTTCTTTCCGTTCCATCCATCCGGAAGTTTATTGCCCTTTATGACTTTGAGCTTCGGATGACGATTGGATATCTTTTTCACGATTTCGTAAGTCCTGTCGTGAGAGTTGTCATCGAGGACGATGATTTCAAGGTGGGGATAGCTGGATTTCAAGAGAGAGGAAACACATTGTTCGATGTTCCTTTCTTCATTCCTGGCCGGGATGAGGACAGAAATTAAGGGCAAAGGTTTTCTTGGTCTCAGCTTGTTCTGTCCGCGCAGCCGTCTGAGATTCTGGAGCAAGTTGATAAAGATGAGCAACAGGAAAAAAAGAATCAATATTTGAATGAAATACATGTTCTCTGCCAACCCGATCCTTGTTTGATCCTCATCCTAGGTTTATCGAGATTTTCTCTCTATCCCCGCCACAAAAGAAAAGGAAGCCGGAGACACAACCCCTCTCAGGATTTTCTGGAAAGCTTGAAAACTGATAGCGGAGATTGATTCAAAGGAGAAAACAAGGATCAAATCCTGAACGAGGCTTATTGTCGATCTCCTTTTCCTTTTGTTTATTACATACAAGAGAGGATGTCAACCAAAATAAATTCATAGGGGACGTTCCCATATTCTCTCAAGGCTGTTGAAAGCGAATGACGATTTCTTTTCTCGAATAAATCCCATTTTCTCCGCTGATATTCATTTTCAGCGTCTTCTTCAGTGCTCCCTCGTCTTCCACCTCGGCTCCGCTCAGGGAAGCGATAAGCCTAGAAGTGATGAGGCTGATTCCATATTCCTTGCCTCCCCATCCCTCGACGAGTATTCTCAGCTGATCCTNGGTGTATTCGGTCCTGATGATCTTCAGACTGCTGGTTTGATCGCCCAATCGGGGAAAATAAGGGGTAAGGTCGATGTGAACGCTGTTTTCTGTCTTGATCTCGACCTGCGTTTTCCCCTTTATCTCCAGAAGGAGGAGGCATCTCACAAAGCCATTATTTTCCTCCACACTGAATTCCTTCTGCTCGCCGTTGACCGCAACGGATGTCACCCGGGTCCCAAAGCCTAAGCCCGGAGAAAAATGAAGGAGATACGGTGTATAAGCCTGAGGTTCGACCTCCAGAACACATCCGTGCATAGAACGCCGGAGATTAAAATGGAAGACATCTCTTCCGCTGCGGAAATTCCGGACTTCCACCGACTCCCAGCTTCCTGGGAAGCTGGGTTTGAATTCGATTTCCTTCTTAAGGGCGTTTCCTCTCAACCCGAGAAGCCCGCGCACTAGACAGGTGATGACCGGCGATGAAGAAAAAACCTGATGGGGAACAGAGGTCTCAAGGGGAGTGAAGAACTCTCCGGATAAAAGCTCAGGACAGGCTCCTAAGGCGTCGATAAAAGTGTTGTGGGCCAAGCTCAGGAGATGAGAAAAACCGGAATGAGCCCGGCCGTAATTGTATTCGGAGAGGCAGACATAGCCGGTAAGGAAGGGCCAGACCGTCCCGTAATTATAATTGAGAGGATCATAATACGAGCTTTTGGGGGAGAGAGACCTGACTCCCCAGTCAGTGCTCATCTCCGAGGAGGCAAAGAGGTCCAGTTGGTGATCTGCTCTTTGAACAGGAACCTGTCTGAAAAAGAGCGGCATGAACGGCCAGACAGTCGTTTCGGTGAGCGGCTTATCCTCGATGGTTATGGCATGTGCGTACTTCTTGTCATCATCGATCCAGAATTTATCCCCAAGGGCTTTGAGAGCTTTGTTGTATGTCCTGCTCGCTGTCCTGGAGAAAGATTCATCTTTCATCAGAAGAGCCAGCTCGGAGAAGGCTTTATGAGCCTCCACGGACAAAGCGGCTAGATAGATATCCGACTTGGTCTTTTTCAAAAAAGCTCCCAGCTCAAGGGCGGCCAGGCCAGCCACTGTGTTCTCCATCAGGCCGTCGCCATCGGTATCTGCAGACAGAACATACTGGTAGGCTTTTTTCACCGATGCCCAGGAATCATTTAAGAACTGCAGGTCACCGGATAAATTCAGGTAGTCGTGGAGAGAGACGATGTAATAAGGGGATGTTTCCGCATGATAAAACCCGTAAGGATATTCCTCGAACCAGGGAATGAAGCCAGCTCCCTGGGAAAGCTCATGCATGATCTTCCCATCTTCTCGCTGATTATCTCTCAGCAAGGTCAGCCCCTGCCGGGTCACCTCAAAAGAGCCGTAGCTGTTTATGGCCCAGGAATTGAAAAATGTATCCCCGCCGAAGTACCAGGCAAAACCAGGCCTCTCACTTCTCCCGGAATGACCATAACCCGCTACCAACCCGCATCCCAGTTGGGGATTACAGACATAGGCGCTATCCACAGCAACCTTGGCCCACTGGAAGGCCATATTCAGCCTCTTGTCAGGAGTGCGGACAAAAAGTCGATCATTGAGCAACTTCTCCATATGCTGAAATTTCTCCTGGTAGAGTTCTTTCAATTCTTTTCCCAACCGAGCATAGGTATCATCGGCCTGCTTCCTCCCGGCATGACTGGCAGAGATAAAGATCGGATAAAACGTCCGCCTCGCAACTCCGGTCTCAACAGAGATCCTGACCTTCATATCTCCCTCAGGAAGAGCATGGGCAGGGCCAGAAGAGAAACGTTCTCCAGCAGGGCTCCCGACCAGGGCGACATTTTTTCTCGACCCCTCAGAAATGACGAAATATCTCTTCCCGGCGTCCCAGTAGCTGTACTGTCCGCCTAAGCCAGCGGGCCACATCGGCTTCAGTTCAGGCGTAAAGCTGGCCACCACAGAGAGGGGCTTGATGGTTTCCACAGAAAGGAGAATCACTACTCCCGCTTCCTTTAAAGGAGTGAAAAAGATCTCTTCAACCTTGAACGAGGAATGGACATAGCGGATGACCGTTTGATGGGGGTAGACATCGATCCATCGTGCAATATCCCTGCCTTGGATAATCTCATTCTCCTCTTCGATCAGAAAGTAAAGCTGGAAATTTTGAAGAACTTTGTAGGGATATATCCAGACCTCCGCGTTTCCGTCTTCATATCCCAGAACCGCGCTTTTCTGCCCAATGCTGTCAAAATAACTGTGCGGCTGGACTGCCCGACCCAGGTGGAGGTCACTGCCTTTCACCAAAGATTTTTCAAAAAAGAACTCCTCTTCCCCGAATAATGGAGAAATAAGAAAACAGGAGATTCCTATGATCAGCACGATCCTCTTCATCAGTTACCCTCCTCGGAGAGAAATTCAGCCTTCGCCCCTTCTCCGATATCCACCTCATAGAATTCCGGGCGGACAAATCCCCTCCTCGCTACTTCCTCAAGGAGCTTAGCTCGCAATGCGGGAATCTGCTCCTGGTGAACCAGGGCTATCCCTGACCCGCCAAAACCCGCTCCAGTCAACCGGGCTCCGTAGCAACCGGGAAACTCCCGAGCCACTTCGTAGAGAAGGTCGAGCTCAGGACAGGAGACTTCATAATCATCTCTCAAGCTTTCATGGGAACCGAAAATCAGCTCTCCCAGCAGACGGAAATCATCCTTCTCCAGTGCCTGGACTGCCTCCTTGACTCTCTGGTTCTCAGTGATGACATGCCTGGCTCGCCGGAAAAGCACTTCATCCATCTCTGTGCGTTTCTTTTCGAGAAAGCTCAGGGAGACTCCCTTGTAATCCCTGGCTCCGAATTTTTTCAGAATCTCGAGAGCCCGGCCGGAATCATCCCGTCTTTTATTGTATTCCGAAGAGGCCAGCTCCCGTTTCATGCCGCTTTCATAAACACTGATCCGGAGTCCCTCCTTGTCCGGACGGAGAGGAAGGAGCTTGGACTCGAGTGTCTCGCAATCCAAAAACAGGGCTTTATTTTTCTCGCCGAAAACAGAGATGAACTGGTCCATGATGCCGCACTGAACGCCGACAAACTCATTCTCCGCTTTCCGGGCAAGTTTGACTCTTTTTATCGGCTCCAGTTCGAGCCGAAAAAGAGCTCTCAACCCGTTGAGAACGCTCACCTCCAGAGCTGCTGAAGAACTCAGGCCTGCCTCAAGAGGGATATCTCCCCAGAGAAATCCGTTTATTCCCTGGAGGACGAACCCTTCTTCCTCCAGGACCCAGAAGATGCCTCTGATATAATTCACCCATTTTTTACTTTCAGAAAAGGAGATCTTTCCCAACAAGAACTCATCTTTATCTTTGAAATTCTCAGCCCAGAAACAGACTCTGTCATCGGGCCTCTTGGAAAGAAGACAATAATTTTGGAGATTCAGCGCTGCGGGCAGGACATATCCCAGGTTGTAATCCGTGTGCTCACCGATGAGGTTTATTCGGCCCGGCGCAGAGGAGAGGAGCTGTGGAGGTGAACCGAAGAGCTTCCTAAACGCGGGGATGAATGATTGTTTCATGTGAAGCACTTGAATTTTAAAGAAAACAAAAAAGAAAAGTCAAATCCAAGGAAACCATAAACAAAACGAGAATTTTTCTTGAATACTCGCATTTTTTGTGGCATTATTCTTCCTCACGCCAGAATAATATCGTCATTTTAACTGGAGGTCACAGGATGTCAGCAACTTTCGAAGGATTGAAGCCCCCTCATCTTTGGAAACATTTTGCCCAAATTCTCAAAATTCCCCACTGCTCAGGTAATGAAAAAGCCGTTGGCGATTACGTCATCTCCGTGGCAGAAAGCCTGAACTTGGAAGCTGAAAGGGATAAAGTCGGAAACGTGGTCATTAGAAAAAAGGCGACTCCTGGCCATGAAAACGCCGAGGGTGTCATCCTTCAAGGACACCTGGACATGGTCTGCGAGAAAAATTCCGATGTTGATCATGATTTCTCCAAGGACGAGATCCAGGCAGAAGTGAAAGGTGACTGGATTCAGGCAAAGGGAACGACCCTTGGGTCAGACAACGGCATCGGAGTGGCCGCATCGCTGGCCGTGATAGAAGATGAAAACCTGGTCCACGGTCCCCTGGAATGCCTGTTTACCGTAGATGAAGAGACAGGCTTGACCGGCGCGACCAAAATTGAGCCAGGCTTCCTGAAAGGGAAAAAACTCCTCAACCTCGACAGCGAAGAAGAAGGAGTCTTCACCATCGGCTGTGCTGGTGGGGCCGACTCTGAGGTCAGCCTGTCTTTGAAAAGAAACAAGAGCAACGGTGGAGAACTCTTTCAGCTCAAGCTCTTCGGCTTCAGAGGCGGACATTCTGGAATCGACATCAACCAGGGACGCGGGAATGCTGTCCGGCTGCTGGCCCGAATGCTCTGGCAGGCGATGAAGGAATTCCCGTTTGAGCTGGTCCGGATGGAAGGCGGGAACAAACGAAACGCCATAGCCAGGGAAGCCTGGGCTGACCTCTTTATCGATCCCTCTCATCATCAAGAGCTTGCNTCATCCTTCAAAAAAGCCTTTGAAAAGATCAAATTCGAATTCCANGCCGTAGAAAAAGAGGCGAACTTTTCTTTTGCCAAATCAGACGGAAACCCTGATTCNCCTCTTANCCCGGATTCTCAACAGGCTCTGATCGACCTCCTCTTCACCCTCCCTCATGGTGTCATCTCCATGCACCCTGAGATGAAAGATCTCGTGGAGACATCTACCAACCTGGCCATCATCCACACCCATCAGGACCATGCTGAAATCATCTGCAGCAGCCGGAGTTCGGTCGCTTCCGCTCTGGAGGCGACTCGGAACTCGATCGCTGCGGTCTGTGAACTGGCTAAAGCAGAGGTCAAACAGCCAGATGGTTACCCGGGCTGGACGCCCAACCTCCAGTCCCCGCTCCTCAAGACCTTGAAAGAGGTCTACCAGAAAGTTTCCCAAAAGGAGCCCGATGTGGGCGCTGTCCATGCCGGTCTGGAATGCGGGATCATCGGAGAAAAGTATCCGGGGATGGATATGATCTCCTTTGGCCCCACCATCGAACACCCGCATTCTCCCGAGGAAAGGGTCCATGCGGGATCAGTGGAAAAATTCTGGACATTCCTGACCTCAGCGCTCTCTGACTTAGCTTAAAGTCAATCTTGGAGGCGCAAAAGCGGCGTCTTTGAGAACCATCCAACCTGAGCTTTATCATGGAAAGCCTCATCCTGGGCTAACCGCTGCACGTATCATTCTATCGTCAAGTCTCCATCTGAGATATTTATTTCCGGGATGATTCTATCGGGATAAAGCTTTTCTGTTTTTCAGGATCAATCCTCTTCCACTGATTCTCAAACACTATGCTCAATGTCTGATGCCAGCTCCCGATTCCCAAAGATTATTTCAGGAAGCTCTGCCACCGTTGAATATGCCCCTGCTCATCGGCCTGGTCCTTCTCGATAATCCTTCTTGTCTCATCATCCCATTCAATATCCCGGAGCAGCTCTTCATAATGACGGACAGCTTTTTTCTCCACCCAAATCCCTGTTCTCAAGATGGCCCTGGTGCCCAGCACTCGAGACAAAAAACCGAAAACAAAACCCACTATCCAGAAGAAAAGCCTTGTCTTGCTCGGTCTGAATCCATACTCAAAAAGCTTGGCTTGAAAATCCTGAAGATGCGTCATCTCGTTGCTCATGGCCGAAATGAGCTGAAGGTTCAGGTCGCTGGATTTTCCGGTTATCTGGAACTTGTAGATGTTGACAGCCATTGTTTCCAGGGTATGGAGAGTTTGCAGGCCTCTTTTGATGCTTTTTAGTCTTGCCCGAGACATCCCTTGTCCTCTCCGCTTAAAATCCGAGACCCTCATTTCAGGACGGATGATCGAAATGTCGAAATCCTTCTTATTCATTTCTTCTCGTTAATGCCATAAGTTGACACCAGGACTCTCCTTATATCCAGCCCAGCTCACTGAATTGAGGAAATCCAGACCGGGACAGGCCCCAATAGGTAAAAAGAGCCACGCTCAAAAAATAGGCCATCGCAAAAAAAAGGAGAAAAAAGTTATCGACATGTTGCTTTCTTCTACGCAGATAAAGAAAAAAAGCGAGAAGAAAACCCGCTGCTGCCGCGGGAAAAGACAAGAACACAGCCTGACCTTCGATGGCTTCCACAGTGAACGTGAACCCATAAAAAGCAGCCCCTGTGGAGAGAAGGACGATTTTTTTCCAGGAAAGGGATGGCAGAGATAGTTTAGAGGCCAGCAGGATCAAGCTCAGGGAGACCAAGAAAAGCCCTGAGATCCAGATGATATGGCTGATAACCTCGTCATAAAGGTAAGTGGCCTTAAAGATATCCGACTCTCGCACGTCCTGGAGCAGTCTCGCCAGGGAATTGGCAGAAAGATGAAGCCCATGGCCCTCTGCGTAACACAGAAAGCCAACTGCCAGGATGATCTTTCCGGCAACGCTCAAGGTGCGAGCGGAAGATTCCTGGCCTAAAGGAGAGCGGGAAATCGTTCTCAACCGGGAGTAAACCATAAAGGCCGAAGGAATGACAACAAAGGGCGTGAGAAAATCGAGCGCGTCCCCCCAGGATAGAGGCCAAAGAAAGAAACTGGTCAGAAAAGGAGGCAAGATGTGAAAAAATGCCAAGAGAAAAGAGAATCCAAAGAGCCAGATACAGAGAAGATCGCTATCTCTGTTCATCGAGCCCTTTCACAGAAAACTTGGCCGAAATGGAAATGGATACCGATGCCTTCATCGCCCTAATCCATATCAAACTTGAACTCAAAGTTATTTTAATAGAATCTCTTCCATATTGTGTAGATAAAATACACGGAAATGGAAGGAGCGACCTTTCAGGTTTAGCCTTCTCGAACCGTCAGCCGAGGGAAACCGATGAAATCGGCCGCCGAGTATGTTTGAGAAAGCTCAGGCCAATGGATTCCGAAAACACGC
>JGI2171J19970_10000215_pt1 | contig 27584 bp, 29 predicted proteins | sample DeeMarSWOR324_28_FD_19970 | JGI IMG/M metagenome (IMG submission 19970) | reverse complement strand
CTCATTTTTGTTTTTTTTCGTTAAGATGAAGAGAATTTCTTCTATATGAAAAAAGTGGTGTACTTCCTCCTTTTTGTCAAAGAAGTTCGCATAACTGGTGTTGATGAGATTCTTACTAACCATCATGTTACACGTGTAGCTGGGGTTTTTGTAATCCTCTTGATAATTATTCGCATGAAAAAAACTTAAAACCTTCAATAGCATGTTTTCTTGAAAAACAGGTGTTTTCTTATCTGTCAATAAAAATACACTAAATGCATTTCCGTATACACTGTTTCATTATTTATATTAGTACGGGTCTCCTCATTGAGCATGTAATTATGGAAAAGCTCAATTCTTTCATGAAATGACAAAATCTCTTCTAAGAGCATTAAATCTCTCAAACCTTCTCTTCAGAAAGGTTTCTCTGCAACAGTGGACTTCAGTGGTAAAATCCGCTTTAAGTATCTATGCAATATTATTTCGACAATGCCTTTATATACTTACTGCTTGTTTAACCGGAGAAATCTTCATGTGTTACACGTGTAACGAAAGTGGTTAAACGTAAGAATAGTATTGAGAAGTTCATTTTTTATACTGTAAGGGTACATACTATTTAGGGTTTTACTTATTTTGTGAAGACCCAAGACTTAAAAGGGATTGTTATATAGGGTGAATCGGGCTGGAGGGCTTCAAAGGCTGTATTGGAATTCAAGATAGAAAATATATTGTCTGAGATGTTACACGTGTAACAGTGCCCCTATAAAGAGAAAATTCTCTGTATATTTGCCGGATCTTCTTGATCATTAGTATACTCTTTTAAGGTCTCGTATACTCTTCTAAGGTCTCACTCACCTATACTCTTTTAAGGTCTCCTTCAAGGTTTCAGAATATGAGGGATGAGAAAATTTTATATGTTCCTCGAACCCAAAATGTCTTTTGATACTGATCTTATCATTCTTGAACCAATTAAGGATCGTATCGAACCATTCTTTACTTCTTTTGTATTCTACGTACTTTCCACTGAAAACTATTACTCAGTTTTCCAGGAGACATCCTAAGTGTGATTAGTAAACTCTTTTTCTCATCAATAGGAATTTTATTTAATTGTTCAATAGAACACCCTTTATTTGGTGTAATTTCATCTATTGGATATAATACATTATCCAATTTACTCTTGATCAATGCAAATTGGGCTTCAAGGTGATAGTTGCCATCCCAAGTGAATTCTGGAGGAAGTATACAGAGGGGATGATAAGAATTCAGAGATGCTTGTAGGATTTGTTCAATTTCTTTTATATCATTTCGTGGCAATTCATCACTTTCTAAATCACGATAAACAATCCCAAGAGGGTCAAGGTCTGTATATTCATTTATCCCTAGCGTTCCAACATGCAAACCGTATTCATTTCCCAAACACAACTTGGCTTTGGGATAATATTTTTTCTTTCTTTCTTCTCGTTCAGTAGGTCCTGTAAAATGAATAGAACTGAGACACTGAAGAAAACGCAAGCTTTATAAGAATTGAGCTAAAATAAGTGCTATGAACATAGAAACATTGAGAAACATTGTAGTCATCGGAATAATAGTAAATTTGATAAGTTCCTTCTTGTATGCCCTTTTAGCAAAAAAACTGAGTAAGATACTTAACCGGTTAAAGAAAAAATGGGAGAAAGCTGCCAAAGAGTTAGATAAAAAACCAGAACTAATAGTTGATGCGAGACAAGAGGTCATATATCGTAGTAATCGTTATATCGGGTTTTTGATACTTGCAGTACTTTTTTTAGTTTTTCTTTTTTACACTCCAGATTTCAGTCAAGTGTTCTTTGCGGTTGCTTCACTACTTCTTTCAGCATTTGCCTTCAGGGACTTAGTTAAAGTCATAAATCTCAGGAATATTATCAAAAGCACCGAGAGAGATAAAAGACTTAGATCTATGATATAGAACATGACAAAAATTGATACTTTGAATACTATCTTTTCATGTTTTCCAGTTTCAACAGTCTTTCTTAGAATTTGAAGAGCCACAGGACAGAGAGTAAAAATCCCCAATCCCTTCTATTTCAACTTAAATTTACAGTATGGACATGTATCCCAATTTGGCCGGATTCTATTCTTACATTGGGAACCGAGACTCCCTACGTCTTCAGGAAATCAATACTTAGATATCTCGAAAAAATGGAAATTCCCAGAATCTTTGGTGTCATTGGTAGAACAAGAAAGTTTACGTATCCGAAGAGATCTTCGATAAAATTTCTAGACCAATAGTTCATGATACATTTGATAAAACAAAAGACAAAGTAAGAGATTGTTAACGAATGATAGAATACTACATTAATTCATTATCTTTTAGACCGCCATCTTTGTTAGTCCTACTTTTTTACTGGAAAGTATACAAGAAGGTAAGAATCAGTATAAGGATTTTCTTACATTCATGGGTATTGGGACTATTAATCGGAGATTAAGGGAGCTCATCAAACTGGGGATTATTGAACATCATTTTGAGAGAAAATCCAAGAGAAAAGAATGGTATACCCTTACAGAGAAAGGAGAGAGGATTTTTGAGGCTATATTGAGATTAGAAAACGTATTTGAGGAGGACAGGGAAAGAACCCTCAGGTGAACAAGCCATGAACAGGACCTTAAGAGAGCGATTCTTAGGAGTCAACTTCTTCTTACAGCCCCGATTAGAAACACGACGTATCAAATGAATTCGGGAAGGAACAAGAAAATCAGAATGATACAGCACCTCAAAGGGTAGATCAGGTAGACCGTCAGTTCGTATTAAGAGCTGCAAGTGTTCATCATGAGCATCAGCTTCTTCCATAGCGCGCACTAATAGTTGTCTATCGCCATTTAAAATTGTGAATAGTCTCTCACCAATTTCTCTGGATACATTGACAGATCTATGCAGTCAGTATTCTGGCACATTTCTCGTATTTCAGAAATTTCTTCCAGCTTGCTTTTCATAGTTTGGGTGACGTCAGAAAAGCAATCAAATACCACGAGAAATCACTGGAGATTGCAGAAAAAATTGAAGACAGATCAGGAGAATCAGAATGCTACACAAATCTTGGCAATGCTTATCTCAGTCTAGCAGATTATAGGAAAGCAATCTCTTTACAGTACGAATTAGTCCTTTTCATCAGTTCAAAGGCAGCCTTAATTTTACAGGCTTTCACAAATCCTATTCCTTCCACCTGTGTCAACTGGTGAATGGAAGCAGAAAATAGGTCTATTAAGTTCCCATCAAATGCTTTCAGCAAGTTTTTAGCAACTTCAGCTGCTGTACCTTTCTTGCACCCTGGAGAGATTAATACTTCCAGGAGCTCTTGAGAGTTTAGATGTTCAGCCCCATAATGAACAAGGGTTGTTCGTCCATCTTTCTTGCAGATCTCTAGGAGATCAGTAACTTTATATTTCTCATCACCAATTTCTGTATTGGTGGAGGTGGTTTCTTTGTCAGACATCCAAATCACCTTCACCCCCAGCAGAGGTACAGTTTCCAGCTAGTCCTCTGCTGGGTTATGTGTATCTTTTTCATCTGTTAGGCAGCTTCAACTACCTGCATTATATTGGAACTACCATATATAAATGTAATCAAAGAGCAGTGGAAAAATATTATCAAATTTCATATATAGAAGTAGGAATCTCCAAAATAGTAGATAATAACAACAATTCAAACTATGATACCTGAAAAAAGCCAGTAAATTGTTACACGTGTAACAAATGTGAGAGAAACACTAAGGATTTGACAATTCCTGAATGAACGGAATTGTTGTAATCATGATATGAAGAGTACGAATACGAGAGAGTTTCTCAGAACAGTCAAAGTAGGCACAAAGAAAGTCTTGAGAAAGCATCTCATTTCATCAGATAAGTTCTATCGAGGGGTGGCAACTCTTTTCATTTATCGAGCTGTTGATTCGGATTTCAAGAATCTTTCTAATGACCATTGATAATAGATCGTATCTGCCATGATAAATTTGGTTGCGATATATGCCTTATAGGTCGGATCAAGCCGACCAAGGATTTCCATAACATCAGATAGCTGATAGAAAGGATACTGAATGTACAAATAGAATATTTCTGGGTAACGGGTGAAAGCCAGTGTTGTGAGCATATTAAACCGACTAAATGTCCCCATAATCCTGTAGATCTCCTTAGTGCTGATTTTCACAATTGATGCTTGGTACTGCAGTGGCTCAAAGTGAAGTGGGTTTCGGGCGAATATCACTCCTTCTTTTTTCATCCTATTCAGTATGGCTTTGACCTGATCAAAGTTTATTTCAATTCCATGATCTTTGAAATCTTGTTCAAGTCTCTGTGTTAGGATACCTGGTGTAAGTTCGGGCAGCAACTGAGCATATCTGCAAATATACACAGTTATTGGATCATCGTATGTTTTTCCTGCTTCAAAAGAGGGAGTTCCAATTAGTACTTCATTATCATTTTCAACTGATCCGAAAATATCAAAATATTCTTTTGCAAGATCTATTTTCTTGAAAAAAGGTACAGTAATTCGTGTTTTTGTGTGGTAGAAAGGAGTAATAAGCTCACCTGTATCACCTATGATTTTAGATTCATCTTCCTTGGGGTATGTGTATACTACGAATACTTTTTTTTCCCCTGCTTGGACATAGTACACATATGTTGTGTACTTGAAATTGTCTTTGGCTGGTACTTCTCGATTCTCCCAGTCCAAGAATGCAATGGAATTTTTCATCCCAATCTTATAGACATTAGGACTCCATCTGCCCCAATGAAGAAGATGATTTTCCCCTAAGAAGTCCATGACACTCTGAACATAGGATATTTGTCTGCCAATTTTCTCGGCAATCTGTCGATATGTTAACCCCTGCATTAGATAATAAATTGCGTCAAGTTTCTTTTGATCGTGGAAGAAATTAGTTTCTTTCATATATTCTGAAACAGAACCAAGGATATCGATTGTCATAGGAGGACCTCTGTCATTTCATAGAAGGTTTCCAGGGCCTCCACCAGCTTTTCTTGCGCAGTCCATTTTCTTCACCTTGTAGTGAGTTGGCGTTTCTACTTTATGAGGTTTTCTGTTAGAACCTATCATTTTTTTGGTATCTGCAATTCAAGCTACAAAAATGGTGAAATTCTCAATCATTCCGCGCTTCCATTTTACTCGATTTCTCCAATAATGAGTATATGGATCATAATAATAATTTTTTAGAGTAAAAAAAGGAATTTCTATCATAGCTACAGTTTTAAAGGAAGCTTTTGAGAACTCTTCTCTGTTCCAGAGTTGTCTGATATTATGACCATCTGATTTCATAAATTGTCCCTTTATTACATAATTTTTTTGAAGAAAGAGATTTATAGTAGTAATGTATTAAAGTTGGGATGAATTAAATGAGCAAACTTACAAAAAAGGAAAAAATGAGGAGATACCATGCCATATATCAATTTTATGTAATCGTTCGCGGTTGAAAAGCTTTAAGCCCTGTTCATGAAAGGTTTCCATGAGAAAAGTAGTGGTTCATGGAGGAGCAGGAGATTTCTCCAGATCGAAGTATCCTCTCTCTGAATACAGAAAGATGTGGAAGAAGCAGCTTTTGCAGGGTATGACGCTTTAAAGAATGGAAGTGCGCTAGATGCAGTGGTTCAGGCAGTGTGCGCTCTGGAGGATAACCCGCTGTTCGATGCAGGTAGAGGTTCAGTGCTTAATTTTGAGGGAGAAGTGGAAGCAGACGCCATGGTTATGTTCCGAGGGAGTGTAGGCGCAGTAGGAGCTTTGAAAGAAACGAAGAACCCAGTAGAAGTAGCCCGATTAGTCATGGAAAAAGACAGATCACGTTTTTTTGGTGGGAGAGGGCGCTTATCAGTTTACCAGACTGTATTTTGACGAACACAACCCTATAACTGAAGAAAGAAAAAAGAAACATGAGGAATTAAAATCGAAATTTGTGAGAGGGGATACCCGCTGGAAGAAAAACTATGATCTCTTCCAGAACTATGGAACAGTAGGAGCTGTAGTTTTTGATGGTGAACTGGCTGCTGCCACCTCCCCCGGCCGGATCTGGCTGAAAATGAAAGGAAGAGTGGGTGATTCACCTTTAGTAGGATGCGGAACCTATGCGGGAGAAAAAGCTGCTGTATCAGCCACAGGCATGGGGGAAAATATCATGAGATCAGTATTTGCAAAATCAGTTCACGATTCATTGCCAAAATGTAGTATACAAGAAGCTTTGGAAAAAGCTCTTCATCACTCACCTAGTACAGGAGCTATTGCTTGTGATGCCCACGGAAATACAGGGTTAGCCTTCAACACCAAGCATTTAGCATGGGCGCTCTGTGACCAAGGAGAGGTTACAAGCTTTGAGGTAGACCTATGAACCTGAAAACATTGGACCAGACAATTCGATCATTTCTCTCTACAGATGGCCAAAAGTTTTATGATTGGCTGCTCACCTTGTCTCCCTACTTGGATGCGGCAAACCAGATGGTGATCGTTCGCATGGGTTACAATGACCACGGATTGATACATTCCAAGATCGTTACCTTGAATGCGCTGCAGATTCTAGATATTTTAAAAGATGATGTTCCACCCACCATAATCCAGGAGAAGCTAGGAAATTACACAGATGTGCAAGTAGTGGTTACCGCAGGAGCATTCCTCCACGATATTGGAAATATGGTGCACAGGGGGGAGCACATTATGCACAGCTGTTATTTAGCATCTCAGTTGTTGCTGCCAGCCCTCCCAGAGTACACTGCTTCGCCTGCCCAAATGCTGTCAGAGATTCTCCATTGTATCTATGCTCACCACGGGGATACCCACTGCTTGACCACAGAGGCAGGTATTGTGACGGTAGCAGACGGCTGCGATATGGCCCAGGGAAGAGCGAGGATTCCCTACCAATTGGGTAAGATTGATATTCACTCTGTGTCTGCACTTGCCATCAAAAAAGTCATCATCTCTCGGGGAGAGAAAAAACCACTGAAAATTGAAGTCCACATGGACAGTCGAGCTGGAATATTTCAGATTCAAGAAGTTCTGGGAAAGAAGATGAAAACCTCAGGGTTGATAGATTCCGTAGAAATTGTAGGTATTCACCGGAAAAAAAGGCTTCCCATTACTATATAAAATAAAAAAACAAAATAAAAAAAGTATAGAAAAGAAAAATGTAGAAAAAATACGAAAGAAATATATAGAAAAGAAAAATATAAAATGAAATAATAAAAAAAATAAAGAAGATTAACCAAAGATTCGCTTCTGTGCTAGACTAATATCTTCAGCTTTTACCGTTTTCCTTCCAGCATGATTAGCCAGTGTTATGGCTTCTCGTGCAACTTCGATAGCAGTTTCCTCAAGGTGGACTGCCAATTCTTTGGCTGCCCCTTCAGACACTCGGTGAGCGCCTGCCTTTCGAATCAACTTGTCTACCGATGCTAAAGGTAGTGGCATTTTTGATACCTCCTTTGGTCAGTATTTCGCTTCTTTCTTATTAGCATTAATGGCTTCAAAGGCCACCTTTTATTAGAAAAATTCACCTTTATAAGTCTTTCGGTAAAGCCACTGCATGTCGGGTGCAATTGGTAAGCTTTTCCTTTGTGAAGGGACAGAATTTCGCAAGCTCCAATGAGATTACTGTTCAACTGTTCTGGGAGACAGGCGGTTGATAAGCGTATGAAGGTTTTTTCCCTTAACAGATACAGTAATAGGATCTAAAGGACACTCTTCCGAAAAATTCACCTTCCCCATGAAAGCTGCTTGCTTGTTAAGGTAGAATATCAATCCATCCCTGGTAAAAGAGCGTTTCAGAATAGTGTTAGCTGTATCCCGTATCCTCTGCACCTCCAAAAGCTCTTTGAAGTGGGTCAATGATTCTACATCAGTTGACATCCCTGTGAAGTGTCCTCCAGACAAATAAAATTCTAAAGAAGGAAATACATTTTTTAAGGCTTTTTCCACCTTAGCTTCGGATTCCGTGGGATGAACAGGGGCTGTCACTTCAAGTGTTATCATGTCATCTCCTCCACTTTTTCAGAAATGCTTCACATTCTCTCTCAAACTGGACCTTGGTGGACTCATTGATCAGCATGTAGTCTGCCAGTGCGATAACCTCTCCAATGCCGAAGGATAACTCTCTCGTGTCTCTCTTCTTGAAGGCTTTCCAAGTTTGAGGATCTCCTGGTCTCTTTCTTCGTTTTACTCGATTGAACCTGATTTTCGGCGAAGCATGGATGGCCAGAATTTCCACCTGGTAGTATCCCTTGAAGACCTTGATTTCTTCTAACCCCCTGATCCCATCTACAATGCAATGAGGAGTAATAACATCCAGTACCAAGTAAGCTACAGCTGCCAGTCCGTTCTCTTTTCGGAGCGCTTCAGCCACGTCCCCATGACATTCAGGGGGCAACCCTCTTTGTGCAGTTTCAGCCCGCACTGCATCTCCCATAGAAACGATAGTGTACTTGCACTCCTGTGCCACAGTAAGGAAAATATTCTTTCCACAGCCGTGCATCCCAACCACACAGAGCATAGACAATACCTTGACTTTGCATATAAATATGTTTTTGTAGTTATTCCCACCCGGATACTGAATCCGGCCAATGTACATCACTTGAATGTGCCTCAGGAACCCACGTGAAGGTCAAATGCTGCAGTTATTTCACTGTTACACGTGTAACAATTGGATTCATATGTGCAGAGGGTTATGAGAGGGTTTTACACCACCACTGCATTCAAAGAGTTCAACCACATCAATTCTCTCTATAACTCTTCACACCGGTCAACCACCCCAATTCTCTCCAGATATAGTAACGGGCCACACTTTCCACGTGAACATTACTACAACTGACCAGATGAGTGAACTTGCACACCACTTCAAGAAAAGCTTTTTAAGCAATGGTTGAGAGACTCACACAATGAACCCAAGAGCAATTCCTCTCATTGTTGTATTGGTTTTTCTTGTATTACCGTATCCTTCCTTACCTGTGGGAATTCCTCCCAAAGGAATTTTGATACGTCCACAAACTACTATCCAAACAGAAGAAGATATCGACACTATAATCAACATGTGTGAAGCATACAGGATAACCCACATCTTTTTGCTGGTCAAGCAGGACACTGGTCCAGAATCTGGATTAGTATACTACAACAGCTCCACAGTTCCCCGGATATCTGATTTTGATGTACTCTCTCTTATGCTTGAGAAAGCACACAGAAAAAATATTAACGTATATGCCTGGTTCCCCCTGCTCTACGATAAATGGGCGGCTGAATCTGGGTTACGTATTGAAGGCAACTGGATTAGTCCGCTGCAGTCTGTTTCCTACTATTCTAGCTTCGTAAACGAGGTGGATGCACACAACGTGGATGGAATACTCTTTGATTATGTACGATTTTCCGATGATTTTGCAGCCAGTGAACAATTAAAGAAGAATTTTGGACAGAAATTTGGATACAACATGAATTCTGTGGAACTTTCTTTAGAAAAAGAGCGAGACACCCAATTATGGAGCCAGTGGATTTCATTTCGAAATGAAGTCCTTTCACAGTTCTTGAAAGACATCATGCCCGAATCCACCCCCGTGGGGGTTACTGTAACATCTGACGATCTTGATATACCCTCCGAGGTGATGCCGTTCACTCTGGTGGACTTTGTGGCCGCCCAGGTAGAGGAGAATCCTCCTCTCTTGATCAACAAGTTAACCCTCTCCACGGAAGCTGCAATTTATGTAGTATTACCCAATGACTACGTGAGCCAGGTTCGTCAATTACTACCCGAAAGTGACTACGCAGATCTGCTGATCTTTGATTCAGATACCTGGGATGAATCTGCTTTTAAGCGCATCAAGAAGGCAGAAATACCCTTTACCGATGTTCGAATAACCACATTACCTTTTATCGATTTCTACAATGAGAAGTATGACATGAAAAAATGGAGGATTTACGAAGTTAATACTGCTGTCTTTCCTGCAGGGCACGTTTTCTGGACCTACTTTAAGTATTTACCCTACAAAGAAAAATGGAGTCTTTACACTGAAAAATACGATCGGGATTACGTGGAGGAAATGATATCTGAGGCAAAAGAAGCAGAATTGTACAGTGTTTTGAGCTTGGACATTCAATCAGAAGAATACGTCACCAAGTACAAAGATGCAGCTTCCATCACCTACCAATGGGGAGTCATGCGAGACAGGATCTGTCTCTCAGAGTTAAATGGTGAACACTACAAACGTGAGTTTTTTGACATGGCCTTCTACTTGGCTGACAATTACGAGGCTGAAGCAATTCTGATCAGCAACATCTCCTACTTGGAAGACTGCTTCTGTACCGATTGTCTGGAATCCTACATCAATTTCATGGCGGAAAAAGGGGTTACTCTAGAAGACTGGCCTCGCAGAAATGGCGAAATTGATATATACCATCAAACAATAAGAGAGTGGAAGACCGCTCAGATCACCCAGTTTCTCAGAGAATTGAGAGAGCATCTTCGTGACTCCAACAAAGAACTCTGGGTAGAAGTCCCTGTCTCTACAAATCTGGAATACATGTCTTCTGAGTACGGGTTACACCTGTCAGAGCTGGAACAGATTGCAGATAGGATCGTACTCATCAACATTGACATCAAGAACCCTCCCCGGGTAGGAAATGTGGCAAAGAGTTTACCTGGTTCTGGATACGTTTTGAGCTTTCTGATCGAGCCTCAAAACACACCTGCCCGTGCCTACGTGCTGGATTCTCTCAAGAGTGCCTACGAAAATGGGATTGACAGTGCAGGAGTGTACCCCCACTCTGCAGTAACAGAGAGTTTATGGAGTGCTTTCTACATTGCGTATGCATACAGGCTGGCTCTCACTGATGAGGCGTTGATGGAGATCTACACCATGGAAAGCTATGGAGGTGTCATTGACACGTACTTTGTACTGGAAGAAGAAAGGAAAGAAGAAGAGATGCAAACCCGGGAAAATGCGAGGCAGAACATCCATGAGGCAGAAAAGAGCTACTCTCAAGTGCTGGATGCACTAGAAGAAGCCAGACAGGTGGATTTGAATGTGGTAACGTTCGAAGTGGAAATACAGCAGTATCTCATGCTGCTCTCAGAAGCCAAACAACTATTTACTGAAGGGAGCTACCAGTCAGCTGAAGAAAAGGGGAGAACCACTATCATTGAGTTTTCAACCCTTGAAGTGAAAATCGGCAGAATGGTAAGACAGGAGAGGATCAAGCGGGTTACGTCAGGTGTTTCAATACTGGTGATATTTTTATTGATCATGATGTATGTCAGGTTTTCCATGAGAAAAAGGAGAAAGTAATCAGTATTCCCAAGATCAATTTATGTTCATTAAAGTTGACAACTTACTGAAAGTATACCAGGAGTCTATTCTGCGGATTCTTCCAATTTTTTCAGCTCTAAGTGTTCTCCCACAAATTTTTTTATGTCTTCTGCAGAATCAGATTTCAATCCATAAAATTCTGCAAACTTTGGAGTAGTCTTTAAAAGATACGTTCTCTCTTTAGGTCTTCTTTCGATTAACCCGTTGGCTTCCAGTTCCTTGATGTGGCGGTAAGCTCCAGTCCCTCGGTACTTGACCACCTCTGATTGGAGAACAGGCTGCTTGTACGCTATCAGTGACAGTGTCTTTAACATGGCCTTGGATTCGCCAGATTCAGGTGCGTAGTTCATCACTATTTCAGAAAACTCTGGTTTTAACTGCATCACAAATTTTTTGTCCACTGTTTCCACTATTTCCACAGCAGATTGCTGCTCTGCATAGGCTTTCTGAAGTTCTGTAATAAGTCCTTTGATCTCACCTGCTGGAGTGTTGAAGGACTGGGCCAAATTCTTCAGGCTCACTGGTTTTCCACTGACAAAGAGAACAGCTTCAATGAGCTGCTTGAGTTCCATGAAATAAAGAACGTGTGCATTCTTATAAAGATAGTCATGTGGCAAGGCATGTGACAATATGCCACTAAAAGAGATTACTGTTACACGTGTAACAGTTGATACCAGTGAACAACTACATGGCGGAGTTGTCCTTTTTGGGCGCTGTACATTTTGACCTCTTACATTGTCATCTTATCCACTTTTACCTGGATCAAAGAGAATATCTTACTATGTTACACGTGTAACAAGGTAACACCAAACCACTGAACCACCTTGTGTTGACCAAACGTTTTTAAACTGTTATATAATACCAAAGCGGTGAACCACAAATGATCAGAAAAGTGTATGTATTCATTAAGAGAGATTTCCTCATGATGTTCACCTATAAATTTGCCATGGTATTTAATTATGTGCAGATGATAATGAATTTATTTCTGTTTGTCTTATTCGCAGGCATGTTTGGAGAGAGAATGCTGCCTGTGCTGGATCAGTTTGGAGGAGATTTCATTCAGTACATTTTGATCGGTTCCATTGGGTGGGGGTATATTTGGAGTGCGATGGGTGCTGCATCTGGATCTATTCAGCAGGAGATGATGCGGGGTACGTTTGAACCTATTTTTTTGACACCTACTTCCCCCTTTGTTATTGTGATGGCGTACACCATCTGGGGACTGGTCATGGGAACCATTTCCATGGGTATTTTCCTTTTCTTGGGAATTGCAGTGTTCAACGTTGAATTATCAGGAAGTGCTTTGATGGCTATTGTTCTGATGGGGTTATCTGTTTTGATGATGATTGGGTTCGGGTTGATGGTGGCAGGATTGAATGTATTTCTGAAGCAAATAGGATCCTTCGTGTCAGTAATTCAGGCAGTTTCGCTGTTTTTGTGCGGCGTGTACTTTCCTCTGGAAGTTTTACCAGAAATTATTCGACCTCTTGGAAAGGTACTGCCCTTTTACTATTCTATTATGGGGTTGAGAACAGCTTTGTCTGATCAAGCCACCTTTTCAGATATAATGCTGAATTTCTGGATTTTGTTGATTTTGGCTGTAATTGCTTTGACTGTAGGGACGTTTCTATTTAGGAAAGGGCTGAATCGGGCCCGCAAAGAAGGTACATTAGCTTACTATTAAACCCTTCACGTTCTGAGTGTTTAGTTATTCTTAGGATTAACTATGCTGAAGGATCTGGCTTTATCTTGTTTTTACTCCTTTTTCTGTTTTGGTTGAGAGAGAAAATCCGTGAGATCACAAAGGCCTTCGGACAAGGTAGCCCCCTTCACATTGGCAGCCAATGATGAACCCTGAAAAAGCTTTTAAAGCAGTAGTACTTCATAAACCTACTGGAGATAACCATGAAGATTCTTGTGAAATACTTTGCATCCTACAGAGAAAAGACAGGAAAAAAAGAGGAATACCTCGAAGGGAATTTCAAAACAATCCATGATTTAGTGCAGTACTTAGAAGAAAAATACAGAATCGATACAGATTTCTTGATGGTGGCTGTAAATAGAACTGTAATTCCCAAAGAAAAAGAAAAGGAACTTTCTGAATCAGATGAAGTAGCTGTCTTCCCTCCGGTAAGCGGTGGTTAAATCTTCAGATAAGTATTACTGGAGCCCCCCCTCCTCCGATGATAACCACATCATACACTCAATCACCAAATATCTGTTTGTGCTCCTGCATCATACACTTATCCATTACCACGAAAATCCCATGGGTTTCAGCTTCTTTTTTCACTTCTTCATTTTTAATTCCCAGCTGCATCCACAGCACTTGAGGGTTAACCTGCAAAATACCAGACAAAACCTCAGGGACCTGTTCAGAAGGGCGAAAAACCAAAACAATATCTGCCAAACTAGGAATATCCTCCAATCTACTGTAGCACGTCTCACCGAGAATTTCTGAAGCAGAAGGGTTAACGGGAATGACGGTGTATCCTTTTTCTTTCAAATATTTAGGAACATAATGTGAGGGCTTCTTTTTGTCTCTCGAAGCTCCCACTACTGCAATAGTCTTCAAAGAATACACCCATGAAAGATCTTCACTCATAACTGCACCATACTGCCATGTTTTATAAAATTTTTCCACATTTTGATCGCTTCACTATCAGTGATTCTCTCATTTTTGTTACACGTGTAACAATTTTGTCTTTTTTAATTATTCTCTAGAATTTTTGGTATTTAATGAAATTGAAAATGTACAGCATAACTATATATTAACCCCAGCAAAGGAGTACCATGCTCCGCCGCTTACGCAAACCTCACATTGTTTTGTTCTTCCTTTCACCATTTGTTGTAGAGCTCATGACAGGGTCTGCTCCACCTTTAGAGTTCTTTAACCCTGTGGGATTCCTCTTTATTGTTACCTGGTATGGGTGCGGAGTGCTACTTGTACGGGAAATTGCCTTCAGAAAGCAGTTAGACTGGAAAGGAATCCTCCTTTTAGGAATGGGCTTTGGCATCCTTGAGGAAGGGATTTTTGTAAAAACATTTTTTGATCCATATGCTGTTGATTTAGATATGTTTTCCACTTTTGGACGATATTTCGGAACAAATATCCCCTGGGCAATGTATCTCACTCTTTTTCATGCTTTGTACAGCATCTTATTTCCCATAATGCTGACGTATGTGTTCTTTAAAGAAGATATAAAGAGACCCTGGCTTACACGGAGAGGAATGACAATCTGTGGTATTATTCTGGTTATCTTCTCTCTCTTTGGCTGGTTCTTCTCAGATCCTTCCTTGAGCGGTACACCGTACACCCCCAGTGCTGTCCATTTTGTGGGGTGTCTTGCAGCCATTGCAGTACTTGCTGGTATCTCTTTCAGGACTGGAAAGCCTGAGTACACCTTTGAAAAAGTGACAAAAAAAGAAAGGAGAACCCTTCTATTGCAGGGGTTCATCATAGGATGTCTCTTCTCTTTAGGTGTTTTTATTGTGGCTGCGCTTTTCATGAGTACTGTCATTTTAATTGGTTATGTCCTGATTACCATGGGATTCATTTTTTTTATCAAAAGGAGAATAAAGGGTAATATGCCCAAATTCTGTTATTTCATTGTAGCAAATTACTTTTTCTTGGCTTTTCTGGGCTTCTTGCAGGAGTTCAATGGGTTACTTGGAATGAGCATAGTTGGAATTGGATTCATGGTACTCTTTGTGAAAATGGTGCAGTACCTGAATAGGCAGTACCTTAGTTCAGGAAGTGGCACTTTATAACGAGCAGTACACACGCAGAGGGAACCTTTTAAAATCTCTCTCGAATAGGAGGTCTATGTACGTGTGTGTCACAGCTGATATTGAGCGGTTCTCAGATGCTGTCTCAAGGTACAGGTGTTTGCATACTGCTGATGACATGTGTGCTGCCAGGAAGCTTTTGGACATCTTCTGTGACATTGATATGCCTTCTACTTTGTTCATCCTGGGGAAATTTGCAGAAGAGGAACCTCATATCATGGATATAGTTAGAGAGAACGGTTACGAATTAGCATCCCACGGGTATTCACATGTAGATTTACGTACATTACCATTTTCTCAACTAAAAAAAGAGCTATCCCGAAGCGGAAAGCTGTTCTCCTCAAAAGGATTTCGTGCACCATATTATGGATTTGACAAAGACATGGTAGCCCAGTTGGAGCTGCACTTCAAGTATGACAGCTCTTTAGTACCGGTAAGGAATACCACAAAAATGGTGTTAACCATTCACATGCTTACTGATTTGCTGATGGAAATACCTATATCCACTGTAGGGGTTGTACCATTGACCAGTATGAGCCTCCGCCTTTTTCCTTTACCAGTTGTAAAGGGGCTGGCCCGCTTCGTTCTAAAGAGGGATGGTTATCTTGTTGTTAATGTTCATCCCTGGGAATTATGTGAAGTACCTCATGTTGCAGTTCCCTTCTACGTCAAAATGAATACAGGCCCCCGCTTTGCAAAGAAAATTTCTGAGTTTCTAACATTTTTGAAAAGGACTGGTGCAGAATTCGTGACTATGGAGCAGATCTATGAATACTACAGATATTAGACGATTGGCAACGTATGCGTGGGAGCATAAACACATGGTGTACAGTTATTTTCTGTTGAGGCTGGCCATGGTATCTCCCTTTGTGGGATTCAATGCGTTTCTTCATAGGTTGAGGGGTGTTGCTATAGGTAAAAAAGTTAAGATTGCCCGTAATGTGATTGTAGATCCTGTAGAACCGGGGAGTATCACTATAGAAGATTACGTGACTATCAGTCCTCGGGTGACCATTTTTGCTCATACCAATCCCACATTACCACTGTACGAGTACATGGGGCCCAGAACGGTGAACCCTGTACGAATTAAGGAGGGCGCCCAGATCGGGACGGGGGCACTTGTACTGCCGGGGGTTACTATAGGGCGATACTGCATCATTGGTGCGGGAGCTGTAGTGACAAAAGATATTCCTGATTTCATGCTGGCTGTGGGAGTTCCTGCAAACCCGGTAAATTGACCGGAGGCAGTGTTCTGGTTCTGCATAGATGATAGGTGATGAGGATGCAGGGACAATTGGATAAAGCACTATTCAGTTGCTGCGTTGTCCATTTGTTACACGTGTAACAAGAGAGGTTTTCAGTTCTTCCCCAAGACCTTTGTTTAGAAGATCATTTGACGTGTAACCTATCGATTGAAATAATCCAACCTAAGAATCCAACAGAACCACTCTAATGAAACTTCAGGTTCTACTCTGTTGATCTGGTAATATTCACCTTTTTGGCCAGTATGTGGGATGAAATACAGGGAAATTCCACCTCTATCCACCAGCGAACCAGCTTCTGTTCTTTGCTCACCCCTTCTATACTCTGGTACACGTTCAGAAGGTTGTCTGAAACCCTGATATTCTTGAGAGAGCCTGCAATTTCTCCCTTTTCTATTAAAAGTATAGCATCTCTGGGTATGGTGGAGAAGTCCCCTGTCTGCATGTTCTGAAATCGGGTGTACCACGTATTGGTCAAGTAGAGTCCGTGATCTACCTCCTCAAAGAGTTCATCTTTATGGTAGTCTCCTGGCTTGATATGTATGTTCAGCGGTTTTGGCACTACCAACCCTGCATTACCTGTGGTTTCTGTTTGAACCTTTGCTGCAGTGGATGTATTATGCAGATACGTTTTTAATATCCCCTTTTCTACTACCACGTTCTCTTTCGTGGGGACACCTTCGTCATCAAAGCGGTGCTGCTTTAGCCCAGAAGGAGTATCGGTAATGGTGACAGATTCAGAAGCTACAGGTTCACCCACTTTTCCCACGTACATGGAGCGCCCTGCAAAGACATTGAAGGCAGAAGCCATGTCCATGGAGTAACAGAGCACAGATCCAAAAAACAGGGGGGAGAATACAATGTCAAACACTCCTTCATCACCCCGGACAGGGTTCTTGGCTAACCTAGATAGTTCGCCTGCCTCCTCTCCTGCTTTTTCTGGTTCAAACCCTTCTAAAGTTGGAGAACAGCTCATACTGTGGCCTGAAGCCTCTTTTTGAGAGAATGCCCGAATGGATAACTCGATGGATGTGCGTTCATCCTGCGCTTCAACTCCTGCAGAACTGGATAAAAAGATATCTTCATTGGTTAAGAAAAGGGCACCTGCAGTGGTTTCTGCCTTTTCTAAAGCCTTATTGACAGCAGCAAGAACGAAGTCTGAGACCTCGGTGAGGGCTTTCAAGCGGGGATCACTCTTTATCTTTGGGTAGGTAAAGGGACCTTGAGCAATGCCTGCGTACTCTGGATTCTCTTTGCTTGCCTTTGCCAGGTTCACCAGGGTTTCCAGAAATGTATCTATGTTGTCAAAGTCTCTGATCTCTGTGAATACAACTCTCTTGTTGTAGACCAGAAGAACTTGTACAACATTGTCATTCCAGGTTTTGGCTATGTCTATCTTGTTGGTTGAAAATCGCACCTGCTGATTTCTTGATAGTGTACCTTTGGCAATAACATCTGTTGCTCCCAATGCTAACGCTTTTTCCACTATCTGGTTCGTTACATCCATCATGATATCACCTCATATAGATATTCCGGAGCCGTGCTGTGGGTCCTCCATAGGAGACTTCCATCTCCTGCAGAGGGTCCCCCTTGCCGCAGTTCCCTGCTTTGAGAGTGAAATCCTTTCCACATGCATCTACAGCCTTCCAGAAAGCGGGAGTGGTAAGCTCTAATACTGGCCTTTTTACTATGTGCTTTATTTCGCCATTCTCGATCAAGTAGGATTCTCTCCCAATGTACTTCTGGTTGTATCTTTTGTCGTCGATATTCCATTCAGTGTAGGATTTCATGTATACCCCTCGTTTTACGTCTTCTATTATTTCTTCAACACTGTAATCTCCAGGGAGCAAAAAGGTGTTAGCCATCCTGACGATGGATTCCCTGTTGTAGCCAGTGCTCCGGGCGGCAGCATTACTGTGTACTCCCATAGCTGCTGCAGATTCTCTATTATGCAGGAATTCGTTAATGTAACCATCTTTGAATAGAAATCTCCTCCTTGTTTTGACACCTTCATCATCATACGCGTAAAACCCGAAACTGTGCTCTAGTGTGGGATCTTCCACTATTGTCACCTGTTCTGATCCAATCTGTGTGTTTAATAACTCTTTACTCATAAAGGAGGCACCAGCCTGGGAAGCTTCCCTCCCTAAGATGCGGTCTGCTTCTGTAGGATGGCCGCAGCTCTCATGGCAGGCAATACCCACCACATCAGGTCCAGCCACTACATCCATTTTCCCCTGTGGAGATTTTTTTCCTTTTTCCATCAGATTCTTGAGCATCGTCACTTCTCGTTCAGCATCTTCTACAATTCTGAATTCCTCGTAGGTTTCCCATCCCCCCACGTACCCAAACCGTCTCCCCACCTGCTCCACGTTGTGGTTATGCTTCACTGTGATAAAGTAAAAACAGGCTACTACAGGTAAGTATCCCTCTATTGTGGAACCCTCAGAATTCAAAAATAACTTTTTGGTTTGTTTATCTGTCAAGAGAATGATCCTGGCTGGAACATCACCCAAAGAAGAAACACTCTTCTCCCACAAGAACAAGTCATCCAGCTTTTGCTCTATTCCTGTTGAAGAAAGCTTTTTCCGTTCAGAAACACTCCATTGAGCTTTTGCAGGTTTTTCTTCTGATAATCTGGGAGGAGTTTTTCTTTTGCAGGCTTTAGATTGTCTGAAAGCCTCTTTCACTGTTAGTTTCACGCTTTTTTTGTCCAAATTACTGGTAGAGGAAAATCCAACACCTTCTTCTGTAATGATCCTTATACCCATTCCTTCATTTACTGTGTGGGAAATTGCATCCAAGATACCATTTTTTAAAACAATATCATTCCTTTTTTGGGTTTCCAGTCTCACATCAGCGTAGGTAGCCTCACATGTGGAGGCTACTTCCAAGGCGTATTCAGCAATATCTTCGTCCATGAAATCACAGAAATCAACGAAAGTCACACCATATAAGGGTTTCCATTGGGGGTTCCAGTTAATGCTCGTCTTTTGTTACACGTGTAACATTGTCAAAAATGTTGCCGTGAAGGTTCAGCAAGGCCATGACAAACCAACAAGAAAGGTAGATTTCAATCAGGTATTAACCACAGCATCATACTATTGTCAGCCATTCTCATCAATAGCATTAAAAGATATTTTACGCACAAAAATCAAAGAATGAGAACAGTTACTGTAAAAAATTCTTCTGATTCAATATACAGTGTATATTTCCCTGGATTGGCCACAAAAGTAAATGTATCTCCTTCTATCTCTTCAATCTGCTTACCCAGAAGTGAAGGTGAAGCTGCATGCCCCTTGTATAATCCTCCTTTGACAGTCCTTGAAAACTGAAGAACCATCGTTTTCCCATATAAATCTCCAGGAATATCAAAGTACACCATTTTTCCCCGATCAAAGTAGTATTCATAATTTTTGACGGGATATATCATTTTTTCTGTCTCTAAAATCTTTTGGTAATCAATTTTCTGGGCTCCTACAGCATAAACAGCAGACTGGCCAGATATAAATATCAACGGGAGGACATCTGTTCCTAACAGAGGTGTTAACGGATTGTCAAAGTAAGCAGGAGGACAGGTTGCATCTGAAGGGGATGTCCACCGGGAACTGAACCAGTATACGACGTTTCTCTCTTGGAGGAAGGTTAACGCTTCTTCAGCAGACATGTCATACAGTTGAACTGCTTCTAACCCATCTAAGGGGAAGATCTTCTTATCGATGTAGTAGTAGCGTATATCGTAGGTAGCTACATAGCTGTCTTCAGGTGTATTCTCGTTCAGCCATCTCCAGCAGGGAGTATCATGAGGATAGAACTGCCTTACGTACGCCCACTGATCTAAAGGACGATCAGGGAACTGCTTCAAATGAGAAGCCACCATCATAGGTCCTGTAATTAATATTCCCACTGCTACAATACCTAAAGAAGCTATCAAGGCAAACTGCAGCGAGCGTTTGAAAAAGTTGAACGACAACTCCTCAGATTTGTAGAGCAGCCAGGCAAAAAAAGAGGCGTACACAGGAATGTACACTAACAAATACCGATCAAAGGCTGGTCTCACCATGAAAATGAAAATGGATGCCACAAAAGAGAGGGCGAGCCACTTCTTTTCGCGAGTTTTCGGCCTGAAAAAGAGGAGAAACAGAACTCCCACCACCATGAGCAAGGGAAGTAATGGACGAACTGAACTGATTCTGTTCATCAAGAAATCCAGAATCGAAAAAGGCGACGTGACCTCCAGTCCTGCATAAACTCTTTGGACCCTGAAATGGGAGGCATTGGACACCCATAACGGGTTTCTCAATTGATGACCTATACCCAACAGGGGGAATAGAGGGTCCCCTGTGAACCAGAAATTTCTCAGCAAAGGAGGTGAAGCCAGAACACCAGAGATTACCAGTGTTTTAAAAAGAGTCTTTAGGAAAATCTCTTTCTTACATAGGCTAAAACCAAAAAAAGGAAGGATGCCAATGCTAAATAACTGGTCAAACATGCAAACCCCAGAAATGCTACCGAAAGGTACAATGACGTGGCATTGTCTTCCAGTATGTACGTGGTAAGGTAATATAAGTATAGAGCATTGAATAAAATGAGCAAGCTCAAGTAATGGGGGGATGCAGAAAATGCAAGAAAGAATGGTACTGCTAAAGCAGCTGCCACTGCATACATCCTGTGGGAAGAGACAGTCTGGTGGGCAAAAAGGAAGACTACCAACAACGATAAAACACCTGCTGCATAACTTAAGACAGTCATGAATTGGGTGTTGGGTTCACCTGCTATCACGTAGATGTAGCAGCCCAGCATCTGGTAAGCGGGCGGATAAGCTGCACTCATCTCTATACCAATGGATGGGCCAAATAATACAGGAAGCCCGTGATTCTCGTAAACGAGCTTTGAATAGTATGCTTGGTAAGCTAAAGAGTCCCATTCTAACGGAGGGAACATGACTGCGTACAGTAACCCCCCAAGGAGGATGACCCCCATAAAGATCAACATCCTCTTTTCAGGAGGAGTTAAGATGATGTTCATTTCTGGAAATTCCACATTCTTACGGGGCAGTAAAAATACTGCAGAAAAAAAGGCCAAGTCCACGAGGATAACGTTTCTCAAGGTGAGTAACTGTAGAGCTGCCAGTAAAAAGGTGGTAAAAGAGGTTACCCCCAACCCGAAAGCACAGCTTAACAGAATCTGCTCTAAAAACGGGACTTTGAACCATTTTTTTACAATGATGAACCCTTTCACAACCAAGAGGAGCAATCCAAGCAATCCCAGAAGTGTGTGAAAGGTTACATCCACCGATACCAAGACCAAAGGGGCTACTGGAGAACGCAGGAGAATATTGATCAACCTGGTGAATACGTCCTGGGTTATACCAAATTTGGTCACTTCCTCGTAGCTGGCATACAAATTAAAGACCACGCCAAATAAGAGAAAAAAAGAGAGAAAAACGGGTAAAACGTTACGGTACCGAAAAGATAAGAGGACACCCCCTATTAAAAACAGGAGAATAACCACAACCACTGTAAAAGGGGTTTCATAAATGAGGACTCGTATAAAAAAGAGTACCTCCAGCACGATGGAATGCTGCCATATCACTAAAGCTCCAACTGCCAGGAGCGCTGCTCTTTTAAGGTATTGTCTATTCAGGGGCGTCACCTCCTCAAATTGATAGCAGTTCTTAAAAAGATTTGTTATGAGGCAGCCAATTGTGGGTGCTTCTTTGGTTCTGTTACACGTGTAACATTCTGGGTTCTTGAATTTCTCTTAAAAATTTTGATTTTGATGGGGTTATTCTTTCAAAGAGAAATTTGGAACGTCAAAAAGGGTATATCAAGCCAGAACCTGTATTTATCAGGAGTATTCTCTCGTCTTTGGATAGGTACCCAGAAGATACAAGGTTCTTGAATGCTGCATAGGTTGCTGCCCCTTCTGGACAGGGGTACAAGCCTTCGTATTGTGCAAGATCTTTGATGGATTTGACAATCTCTTCATCTGTCACTGTCACTGCAGTTCCTTTAGAGTCTCTTAACGTCTTGAGGATCAATGTATCTGCAAAGGGATGAGGAACCTTGAGCCCTGCTGCAATTGTGTGAGGGTTTTTCCATACGTCTGCAGTGTTCTTGTTCTGTTCAAAGGCTTTCACAATGGGTGCACAACCTGAAGCTTGTACTGAGATCATTTGAGGGTTCTTGTTGATCCAGTCCATTTCTTCAAGTTCTTGGAAGGCTTTCCAGATTCCAATTAACCCAGTACCTCCTCCTGTTGGGTAAATAACAGCATCTGGTGGCTCCCAGTTAAAGCATTCAGCTATTTCTAACCCCATAGCTTTCTTTCCCTCGAGGCGGTAGGGTTCTTTCAACGTGGACATGTCAAACCAATTGCTTTCACTCTCAATTTTGGCACGAGCTCCTGCATCTTTTATCGTTCCTTTCACAAAATGGATGTCAGCTCCTGCAGCACGACATTCCCTCTTGCAAACTTCAGGTGAATCTTCTGGCATGTACACGTGGGCTTTAATTCCAGCTCTGGCACAGTAAAAAGATAGGGCAGCTCCCGCATTTCCTGCTGAGGGCATAACAATATCCTTTATGCCAAATTCTTTTGCTTTTGAGACAGCGACAGCTAACCCTCGTGCTTTGAAGGTGCCTGTGGGATTGAGAGATTCATCTTTTATCCACAAATTGTTGTATGTCTTGGAGCGTAGAATGGGGGTGAAGCCTTCTCCTAGTGTTATTATATCTTTTTTGTGTTTTACTGGCAGAAATTCAAAATATCTCCAGAGTGTTCCTTCCCTTCCAGAGATGTGTCCCTTTTTCAGGGTTTTTTTCATAGTGCCCAGGTCGTACTTCACCAAGAGGGTACTCCCACATTTGGTGCACACTGAGTGGATTTCTTTATGGGAATAGTGAGCATGACACTTACTGCACTCAAGGGTTTTGACAAACATGAAATCTCCTCGCTTTACAGGATTCAAGTGTTTTCAATTATTTTGCTTATAAGTAGATGTTGGCTTTTAAACTTAGTGTCCTGAGAGAGGCGTTCGCTAGGTGTTGTTTGTTACACATGTAACAGATGCATGTGGTTTGAATCTGAACAATTCATTCTCGAAAACTACTTTAACCTTAATGCTTAACCATGCCATGCAGGAAGCCTTATTCTTCGACCTTGGACTAGTTAAATACCAGAGGGTTTACAGCCTCCAGAAAAGACTGGTGGAGCTGGTAGCAGAGGGGAGCTTCCAGCAGACGTTACTCCTTTTGGAGCACTTTCCTGTGTACACGGTGGGGTTATCTGGTTCGGAAAAACCTTTGGAAGGAGTTCAGGCGTTGAAAGTGGATAGAGGTGGGGATGTTACGTATCATGGTCCGGGGCAGTTAGTGGGATATCCTATTTTCAGGTTAAAAAGTAGGAGAGTGTCCCGTTACATAAGAAAGCTTGAAGAGAGTCTGGTTATTCTCCTTAAGAAATATTCCATTGAAGGTGTCATAAAGGAGGGATATCCTGGTGTCTGGGTAGAGAAAGAAAAGATAGCCTCCATTGGCGTGAGGATAAAAGGTAATGTAAGCTATCATGGATTTGCGTTAAATGTAACAGTAGATTTAAACGCTTTCCAGTGTATAAGGCCATGTGGGATAGATGTCACCATGACGTCAATGCAGAACCTTTTGTCTGGAGAAATTTCTATGCCGCAAGTGAAAAGAGACTATGTTAAAGCCTTTGAGAAGTGCTTTGATGTGGGGTTAAAGCAAGAGAGTGCCAATCTTTTGGAGAGGGTTTTCTCTCTGTAACCTGTGGGTTCATACTGCATTTTTTGAGAACTCTTTTTATTTTGTCGATGGGAAGCTGTAATGAACTTTAAAGCTTTTTCGAAAGTATTATTTGGAAGAACTGTAAATTTTTTGGCAATAATAGATTATTCTGTTTTTAAAGTGGGTATTTTGGCAGATTTACCCTCAATTCTAAACCGAAAAGCTTATATAGTTTAAATACAATATTTTCATGATAGTTTGTACTTTCAGACAAAATTAACTACTGGATCTTTTTGTGCAAAGAAATCCAGGAAGTTGAAATGAAAGACATAAATTGAAAGGGTGATAGAATGACTGGAAACCAAGAATTGAGAGGAAAAATCACAAAAAATACACAAAAAGATGATGAACCGCCGCTACCTGGGATTTGGAAACCAAACTGTGCAGAGGCAGCCGACTGGATTGGACAATGTTACTCAAAAATACTTTGTGACAAGAATCCTGCTCCAACCTCTGATTACTTTTTTCCTCCGGATGAGATAATACCAGAAAGCTGTTACGTACATGAATCGGAACTTCGCGGGTGTTGCCGCAGAGTATCTGCAGTTTTTGGATGGATGAAACCCGGTAAAAGCCGCATTTTCCTTTCTCACTGGGATAAATACAAAGACAGAGGCATTAGAAGTCGCGGCTCACTTTTCGGGTATTTTGTTCTCAAGCGCTTTGAGATCATCGCCGACTCTGAAATCTACGAGACTATCATCAAGGGAGAAAAAATACCATGGATAGAACAGTTGTGTGAAGAATTCGTAGAAGTATGTACTGAGACAATCAAAGGGCTGAAGACAGATGTCTTAGCGGAAAACAATAGAGAAACAATAAAAAAGAAGATCTGTGAGGAGTTTGACAAAAATTGGGTGAACAGGTTTCTTAGAAAACTGAGCAAAGGTGAAAATATCACATATCGCTCTCACGTAGTACGCGCACAACCAAATGCCCAAAAGAAGACTAAGGACCTAGTAGAGGATCTCTTTGAGGAATTAATCGAAGAATGGATCGTAAGTCTTCAGAACTACAATAGTAACAGGAAATATGCTCTTTTACCCTTCTATATCACAAAGCTTGAAGCACTCCGCTCCTGTGGTGACCGGTGCAAGGTTGGCAGCATCTATTTGGTGGATGATCTCGCAGCTGAAATTATCGACGAGTTCATGCGGAAGGTGGCAGCAGCAAACAATCCAGTGTGTATACAGGATGAAGAATTGCCCGAGAAAACTATAACGTGGGGCAGGGAATTGTTCAAGAATACTGTAATTCAGGTTAAGAATCGGCACGGTAACGGTTCGCTCACTAAGATTCCCCTCTGTTCACAAGGTGGCACAACCATACGTGGAGAATTGGCGTTGTTTGAATCTTACCCCATTTTCCAAAGAAGACCTAAAGCATATTTTCGTAATGTGTTGCGGATAGATGGTGGAAAGTTTGCTCGAAAGATTTGTAGTTGTTATGGCAGCAAAACGTGCATCCCACCAATCCCGCGTTGTGGCTATAGCTAATAAGGCTGATGCAGATGATTTAACTTATTTCAACAATGTCCCATATTTATAGTATTTTGGTAATTTGATGCTTTTTTAGGTGAAAGGGATTATCAACCTCTCTCATCCTAATGAGAGTGTATGGATAATGACATATAATGGTACTGATATATAAAGCAGAGAAAGCAATTGTGCGAATGTATTTCTTTCTTGAGTCACCATCTTCTATATCTCTATTTCTTTCAAGGGTTCATTACCAACCCAAGCATACAACAAACATACAAGGACTATGACTGCCAAAGGAAGATCCATGATGCCAAATGGATAAATAGAAGGAGCTACAATCATTGTTGTAATGCTTAGTGCAATGCCTAGCGCAATTCCCCATTTTTTCGCTGACCATATTGCGTAACCTGAAATTATCCTTGTTAAACCATAAATAGTACTGAGTACTGCCCAAAAAACAAATTTTTCCTGAAAATCAATTGGATAAAATTCTGTAGGTGCAAAGAGCATCATAATTGCAGAAATCTCAATAATGCCGTGAATAAAAAGTACAATTGAAGCTATTTTTAAACTAGTCTTCTTTTTCATGTTTATACCTCCTCTATAACCAAATTTCTGTATGCATCACCTCTTAAATTGGCGGTCCTGAAATCCATTTATTCACCTATGCATGATCTGTGCATGAATTATTTAAAGCTTCCGGTTTTGAGGAGTTGTCAAGTCTTCGGAAGATGAAGGACTCCAATCTTCTTTGTTATCATTTTTTCAAGGTTGGTGTGAAAAAACAATGAATTGTTACACGTGTAACACCTGTGAAACAATCACCTGACAATTTTACAGCCCCTGTTTGATTCTTTGCAGTTGTCACTCATTCTAATCTTCAGGTTACTCCCTCGAAAGGGAAGTTAAATTCGGGTGTTTGATTGGTGATATGGGAAAATGCTCCTTTACGTGGTTTGAATAGAATTGTTTTGAACCAATATGGGGAGACCGTGGATGAATGGTTATATGTTCACCTTTTTATCGACCTGTCTTTGTGCGTCTACTGCTTCTGTTTCCTCCAATATTCCTTCATATAGTAGTAAGAGTCATAGATCCTCTTGGGGTCAAGCCAGGAAGCTTTAGCGCTGCCTGTTTTAGTTTCACATTCGTAAAGGAATGTAGGTATGCCTCGTCTCTTGAGAAGCTCGAGATTCTCTGCGATGACGCCGCTCCTGTTTGCCCATATAATAAGTGCTGAATTAGCGTCTTCAATCATGTTCCTCTCTCTTTCCTTGTAGTTATCGCCATACTGTACTGTTTTCCAGTTACCAGCGTTGTACCTCATGCTCCTCGCATGACCCACAATTACATCAGCATATCCTTTTGACTGCAGGTAATCCTGGTAGAGTCTGCACGAACCGGGAGCTTCTCCCACAATGATCGTCATGTGGCGGGCTATTGCCTCGTCTATTTTTTCTCTGACTTCTTGGGGCAACTCCTTTTCCGTGAATGCCTTACTTCCCATGAGAAGCAACCTCTTTCCTTCAAATCCCTCTCTCTTCGACAAGACAATCCCTCTGAAAGTATCTCGATTTTGTCCATCAATCTACCTGCTCCAGATATTTGGCTCCCTTTATAATCCTTTCCCTCAAATTGCTTTCTTGACTTCTTTCACGTATTCTGAATCTCTCTAAATATCACAAAGATAAGTATGAGATTAATAAAGAGCAATAATTTGTTACACGTGTAACAATAGTGAGAGAAACACCCAACAATTTGACAACTTTCAAGCGGAAAAACTTATATGCAACAGTCTCTATATGGCTAATAACCTATCTATGAGAAGGTAACCAAAAAGGGGCAGTGTGAGTCTTGAAGAATAACAACTGCGAGGAGGTGAGTAAATGGAAAAAAATGTTGCGAAAGCAAAAGTGGTTAAAACAAGGAAGGGCTACGCCATCAGTGTAGAA
>JGI2171J19970_10000213_pt1 | contig 27657 bp, 32 predicted proteins | sample DeeMarSWOR324_28_FD_19970 | JGI IMG/M metagenome (IMG submission 19970) | reverse complement strand
CACGTGTAACATTTGTGAGACGATCACCCAACAATTTTACAGCTCCGAACGTACCAAAAATTTATTAGCACCGCATATCGAGAGAGCATACGTTTGGTTTGATGCTTAGAGGTAGATAAGATGAAAGCGTATGAAGATTTCACTCCTCGCGGAAAGCTGCAGAGGACTAAATGGATTGCCCAGGCAGCCCTCGATGCTTTCGGATTTACTGAGGCTCGCCTGAGGCTCATCGTTGACGCTGGCAACACTATGTATCGGGTGAAAACAGTGGACCCCACGCCCATGGAGGGGACCCTTTACGTGGACAACTGTTATTTGCTGCGGCTCCACTGGCCGGGCTACCAGAATGAGGGTGCTGTCGACTCCGAGTTGGAGTGGCTCTCTGCTCTCTGCGAGGCGGGGCTTCCAGTGCCGCAGCCCATCGCCACGATAGAGGGAGAATTATCAGTGGAGGTCTCGGTCCCCGGGGTGCCCGGGGCGAGGCGGTGCTCCCTCCTTCGATGGGTGAAAGGAAGAATGGCCACAAAGCTCGTCCGCCCGCAGCACATGAAGGCTATAGGCAGGCTCATCGCTCAACTCCACAACCACGCGTCGAGCTGGAGACTGCCTCCGGGTTTCGTACGCAGACACTATGACCGCAACGGTCTCTGGGGGGACGACACCGGCACCAACTACACTGCAGGTGAGGTGTGGCCGGAGATACCCCGGCAATACTTTGAGGCCTTCCAAGAGGTGACCATGCGAGTGGAGCACGTCATGGAGGACTGGGGCAAGGGGCTGGATGTCTACGGATTGATCCATGCCGATCTGGGGACGAAGGGCAACGTGTTGTTTCACGGCGGGGAAGCCAGAGCCATCGACTTCGACGATGCAGGATTCGGTTATTGGATGTATGATTTGGCCATGCCCCTATCTGACTGGGAAGGAGAGGATGTATGGCCTGCATATCGGGAGGCCCTGTTAGAGGGATACACAAAGATGCGGCCCATACCAGAGGAGCAGCTGGGGCAGTTGGAGCTGTTCCAGGCAGCGATACGGGCCATGGAAATCTTCTGGGGGACAGCCAGCATAATGCGCTTCCCAAACTCGACCTACTGGAGGGAGAGGCGGGATGAGGCCTGGAAGCATATCAAGCGCTACCTAAAGGAAAACCCTCAGCATTTGAAAAAATAGCCTCATCAGTGATCGAGGATCTTAAAAAAAATTCGAGAATGCATGTTGAAGAAAGTTAGAAAACAGAGGAAGAAATGGAAGCATTGACATTTGCGATTAATTTGATCTTTCCTGGAGTCTTTGAGATCAATAGATGAAAATGTGGCAATGATCAAATATTCGCAGAGGCACTGGGAACCTTTCCACGAGCGAACCTGCCATCTTGAGAATTGGACCAATTTCTATATTTGAGTTAACATGGCTGCTCGAAGAGCTTTTCTGTAATGTTCTTCTGCCTCTTCATATCTTTTGTGGCTTCATCCATTCTATTTTCTCCATTTCTCCCTATCACTGGATTCATCTGCTTGCTCATCATTCATTTAGTGAGAGAGCTCATCAGAAAAGGCTTTCCATGTCCGGGGTAAACAGTATTTATCTGCAACTTTTTCAATTTTTCGACACTAACATTCGCTACCGCTGAGTCGTCGATAATAGAACCGAGAGCTGGGTTGTCCGTATTCACAAGCAGGTCACCGCAAAACAGATCACCATCAGCTGTCAGTATTCCTATTGAACCCTTTGAATGCCCTGGGATATGAAGCACTTTAGCATCAAATCCATATTCAGAAAGACTGTACCCATCCTCGATATATACATCAGGTTTAAATCTGTCCGATTTACTTAACCCAAAGAGGGTATTGACTATTATTCTGATGAGAATATTGGATTTTTTTCTGTTCCAGAACATGTCTCCGCGTTCTGCCATTCCGGAATCGTCATAATGCATGGCTATTTTTGTACCGAACTTTTCACGGAGATATGCACAATTACCGATATGATCAAAATCTCCATGAGTCAAGATTATTAGCTTAAGGCTGCCAGGGTTACAGCCCGCGCTTTCGAGTTCTTTTTCAAGGTGGGTACGCTTATTTGAAAACCCACTGTCAATAAGGACATAACCTGTGTCGNTTTTTATAAGGTAGCAGTTTACACTCATACTAAGCTTGTTTGTTAAAATTGTTTTGATCTTTGTAGACATTTTATCCTCCTTTTATTTAATATAGGTATGCTCTATATCTGCACGGCATGTATATGTGTTATATCTGAACTTTGTTTGTATATCATTCCATTATTCATTATATCCGAACTATATAAGCTTATCATTCTCTACTCATCACCCCTTTAACTGTTAAGTATCCAAAGGGTTTTTTTATCTTGCTCAGTTCTCTATTAACTACCTGCGTCCTACAGGGGTCGTAACCACACTTTTTTGAATTAAATTCGATTTTCAGATTCGATTTTCCCATCTCCTCACTGTCTATCGCAATTATCAAGTACTGACGATTTGGAACACTGGGAATTGTTATGTCAGTAGTGAAGGAACCTGTTTATCCGATTGCACTAACCATATGTCTTTTATCCATCTCTTTTGTTACACGTGTAACATTTTTTTGTCCTTCTGATTGGGATTTGCTTTAATGCATATTTTACAGAGTACCAGAGCTACGAACTCAAGTCCATTATCACAAGTAAATCCTCTCCAAACAAGAATAACACTATTCGCACGTACTTGTACGAAATAATTGATTGGTGGATGTAGTATGAGAAGGTATTTCCAAAAACCCGCAAGTGTTAGGACAGCAAAAAAGGAGGTTTTATGAACATCTGAAGATATTACTTCATTGGTGAGTGAGTATCCCTCCCTTACAGACTGTAATCCACTAAAAGTAATACCTTGCTGGAATTTCTGCTTGGCTTTTAAGAAAATCTCTGGCGTAAGTTATATTAACTGCTGATCTATATTTTGGTCATGGCCGATGCAAATATTGACAAATTTCCACTAATAAAAAAGTATCTGCTTAATATTGCACAGATGAACGAACAAATTCAATATCACCTTGATGCTTGCAGTATGGCTTTCTTTAAATTTTGGGAACCTTATTTTAGAGAACTGTATACCTGTAAAGGATTCGAAAGCAAAATCTTAGGGATTAAAAGGAATCCTGATGAATTCTACCATATTCTCTTTGAATTCAAAGAAGCTGCCTTTCTAAAATCACATGGCTTTTCAGTTGAATTTTTCAAAAGAGGACCAGATTTCATTGCTTCCTTGGACGATGATATATATTGCTGTGAAGTAAAGACTATAGAACCTGTTCAGGTAGAAAAGGTTATTCAGAAGTTGAGGAATCTTAACCTACCAGTATCAGTAACTCTTCATTATGGTCCAGATGCTTATTTTGATGGCCGCCATGGAGGAGCCATGGCAGTTGTGCGGTTAAACGGAGGGTCCTCCGATATGGAAACCTCAATCTGCAAAGATTAGAAAGCTGCGAAAGGAATTCTTGCCTCACAACTTTTTGGCCAAAATCTCCCAGTGGATACTCAGAACACGGCAGCCCGAACCATTAATAAATTCCTGTTCATCTCTTTCGAGTTCGATTACTCGAAAACCATACAATAACGCTCTTATTTCTTCCTTGCTGAAAAAGTGATGCGGAATACCTGGTTGATCAGCATCCTCTGGGGCGAGGTAGGTGTCTCTTTCAATCTGTTCTCCACGACCCTCTTGGTAATCGCCCTTTGCGCACTCTGTGGAAAAAAGCAATCCTCCAGGACGGAGTGTCCTTTTTATTTCTTCCATGGCAATCCTGATATTAACAGTAGTATTATGGTGCAAGACACTTACACTAACTATGCAATCGAAGAAGTTATCTGGGTATGGAAGGGCGGCTATATCAGCTTGCAGTAAGTTGGCCTGAAGACCTTCTTCACTCAATCTTTTAGCTGTGTGCTCAACTCCTTCTGGAGAGATATCGAGGGCATACACCTCGAACCCTTCCCGAGCCAAATACGCTGTGTGTCTTCCTGCCCCGCATCCTAAGTCTAGCACTCTTTTCATCCCTTTTCTCTTCATCTCGTGGCTTAGTGTTCTGACTTTTTCATGCGGCTCTTGATAACTCCAAGTGACCCAACATGGCTTTCTTGAAGTAGATCCATTCAATCCTGTCATCTTCTTCTACCCTCCTACCTCAAACATTTTATACAACAGAACAGGTGAGAGATTGAGTTAAATCTAAAAAATGACAGCCGAAAATGGTTAAGGATTTTCCTTTTGATTCTCCTCTTTGTTTCTAGAAGTCTGTATTCTTCAAGTACTTGCAGTGTACCCAGACTGTCAGCAGCCATGACAACGCCCTCCTCAGTAAGAACAGTAACACATATGGTCATATTGGCTCCTCCTTGTGCCATGAAATATCTATCCTTATAAGGATTTGCTTCATTGAGTCTAGGAATTGTTCTACTGCATTCATTGTTCTTGTTTTCAAATAAAGGATATATTTTTACTATCTAGTAAACCCTTGCCAAGATATTCCAATGGAGCCTCCTAAGATTTTCTTTCTGACATCCATTAATGCAGTTGGAAAGTATATGATCTTGACGTCAGCTGCTGTAATCATGGTAGAAAGATTGGTTATATTGCTGTAAATTGGATAATTTGTGAAAAGTAAAAGAAAAAAGGAAGGTATCACCTTTGACTGAAGATTCTGATCAACTATTTAAAATCTTTCACTTATGCCTTGCTGTTACACGTGTAACAATACCTTGTGTACTAGGCAGCCCAGAAAGTAAAAATGAAAAAGGTATCAGCCCTAGATAGATCTTTCCAAGCATACTGGTATCTGATAAACCATAACCATTTACGTTGAGAGTATGGTGACTCCTCTGCGCACCAGATATTTTCTGACCTCTTCCACCCCAAAGATGACAAAGGGAGCTGCCGCTATGACTGCCCACATGCTGTAGGGTAAAGACGATGTGGTGAAGAACCAGTGAAATACAGGTATGTAGATGATGGCAAAGATGAACAACACTTCAACAGCAATGCCAACCGTCATCCAGGGGTTGAACCGCTTCAACTGGCTGACTGCACTCTGGCGATTGGTCCTGCACGCATTGACGTTCCCTATCTGGCTGAAAATAATGGTCGCTAAGAATGCTCCAGCAGCCTGCATGTAGAGTGTGCTGGTGGCAGGGAGTTCTTGTCCCCAGAGCCATCCTCCGCCGTATAATATCATGAAAAAGACAACAAATGACAGTAGAGCTTCTGTAGGTCCAATAATGCCATAGCTTCTCAAAAAGGTCTTCAAACTGACCAGACGTTCCTCTCTTCTTCTCGGTGGTCGGATCATAATATCTGCTTCTGGGGGTTCATTTCCTAACCCGATAGCAGGGAAAATATCAGTGATCAAGTCAATGGACAGAATCTGAACCACAGTAATGGGTAATGGGATAGGGAATAACACATAAGCGATAAAGGGTACAATCTCGGGGATGTTGCTGGTCAAAATGTAGGTAATAAACTTTTTGATGTTATCATAAACTGCTCTTCCCTCCTGGATTGCCTTCACGATGGTAGCAAAGTTGTCATCCAGCAGTATGATATCTGATGCTTCTTTTGCCACGTCAGTACCGGACAACCCCATGGAGACGCCAATGTCAGCACGTTTTAACGCAGGTGCATCGTTGACACCATCACCTGTGACTGCTACCACTTCATCTATTTCTTTTAATGCATCGACGATCTTCAATTTTTGTTCTGGTGCAGTTCGAGCAAAGATGATCTCCTCGTTTTCCAGCTCTTCTATTAACTGTTCTTTACTCATTTCAGCAAGTTCATCTCCCTGGATAATTCTGGGGTCTTCGGCTATTCCTAACTGCTGTGCAATGTTTCGTACTGTCTCTGCTTTATCCCCGCTGATGACAATGATCTTTATTCCAGCAGTTTTACACGCTTTGACTGCATCTGGTACTTCTGGTCTCGGAGGATCAATCATGGCCACAAATCCAGTGAATACTAAATCAGTTTCTTCACTGTCAGGATCGTTCGTTATCTTGTACGCCAATGCAAGAACGCGGAGGCCGTTATCCGCATAGCGTTCAGCAGTTTCTGTGAGCAGTTTCTCTTCAGATACGGTCAGCTTTCTCACCTCATTGTTGGCCTGTACGTGTGTACACCTGTCTAAAATCACTTCGGGAGCACCTTTTACCGTCATGTAAATGTCGTTCTCTTTTCTGTAGGTGGAGCACATGTACTTATCTTCAGCGGTAAAGGGTTTCCCTCCTATTCGTTCATATCGGACAGAGAGGTCGTCATACCCTGTGAGGTCGTCCACAAATTCTGCCATAGCTACCTCTGTAGGGTCTCCCTTGAAAGTGAATTTACCTTTGTCGTCGGTAGCAGTCATCACTTCGTTGCACAATGCCATGACCTCTTCTATGGTTTCTCCTGTAGGCATTTTCTGAAGTTTCCAGGGTTCAGCTGCAAAGATCTCTGCAAAGTCTACGTATAATCGGTCCACGTGCAGTTTGTTCTGGGTTAATGTCCCNGTTTTGTCTGTGCAGATGACAGTAGTACTTCCTAGGGTTTCCACAGATAAGATGGTTTTCACCACTGCGTTTCGTCTTCCCATTTTCACTGATGCTTGGGTCAATGCTAACGTCACAGTAGGGAGTAACCCTTCAGGCACGTTTGCCACAATGATTCCTATCGCGAAAATGAGGTTGGTCCAGAAGGTGTTCCCTATTAGAAATCCAACAATAAAGAAGATGAACCCAATAGTTAAGGCTAAATAAGTGATCTTTTTCACAAACAGCATTAACTCTTTCTGCATGGGTGTTAAGTCCCGTTCAACTGTCTGGGACAACTCGGAGATAGTGCCAATTTGGGTGGCTTTCCCAGTTTTCACCACGAGGATGGTAGCGTTCCCGCGCATGACTGTGGACCCTGAGAAGGCTCCGCTTGAGATCTCTTCATGTTCTCTGAAAGCTACCTTTTCCACTGGTTCTGACTCACCAGTGAGAATGGATTCATCCACTAATAATTGGGTTGAGGAAATGATGATGCCATCTGCTGAGATTTTGTCTCCTTCCTGGACTAAAAGGATATCACCTGGGACAATTTCTGTGGCATCTAAGAGTTTTCGATGCCCATCCCGGAGGAGTGCTACCTCTTTGGGGATATAATCTAAAAAGGACTGCATTAACTGCTCCACCTTGTAGCGCTGCACAAATGATACGAACGCATTGAGGATGACCACCCCGAGTAAAGCTCCTCCAATAAGGTTGTACCCCTCGCCAGGTTTGAGGGTATGGGCGAACAAAGAGAGTATGGATGATACCAAAAGGAGTAAAGGAAACATTCCTTTGAATTCTTCAACAAACATGACATAAGGAGATTTCTTTCGGTGGAATACGAGTTGATTCATTCCGTACTTCTTTTTTCTCTTTTGAGCTTCTTTAGATGTTAACCCATCTTCTGATGACTTAAGTGCGGTGAAGAGCTCTTCTCTGGTCTTCTTTTCGAACTCTGTGAATTCCATCGCTTAGGATATGGGTAGGACTTTTTAAGGGCTGCGGTTGAGAGAGGTTGTTAAGTCTTTAGAGATCAATGTGTTACACGTGTAACATTTCAGATAATTTGTCATTTCATCAACAATTCAGCTATAAAGAAGAAATTTATGAACGCGGGGAGGGTTGTGTGGCTGGCAAATGCTGATAGTGGATTGGTTATCAATGGAGATTTCTTGGAATACGGGAGCAATTGCCTTCGTTCAAAATGAGAGAAATTATGATCAATTATCAAAGATGTAAGATGCAAAATATTTATAACCGTGGATACGATTGTAAACAAATAAATGAAAGGTGATTATCATGGAGTTTGAGACAACTGTAACAGATATCGTACAGCGCACATACAACGTGAAGAGCTTCAGATTTTTAAAACCTGCATCTTTCACCTACAAAGCAGGACAATTCATCTTCATAACTATTAAAAGTGGAACAGAGGAATTAAGAAAGCATTTCACTCTTTCAAGCAGTCCCACCGAAGATTTCATAGAATTCACGAAGAAACTTACTGAAAGCAATTTTTCTACTGCTCTGGATGCTTTGGAAGTTGGTGATTGGGCGAAAATAGATGGTCCTTACGGTAAATTCACTTTTGAAGGGGAATTTAGGAAAATTGCTCTACTTTCAGGAGGTATTGGAATAACACCTATACGAAGTATTTGCAGGTACTGCGCAGATAATCACGTGGATACTGACATCGTTATCCTGTACGGCAACCGCAGTGATAAAGACATCGTGTTTAGAAAAGAACTTGAAAAGATGAACGAGCAAAAGAAGTTCAAAGTTGTGTTTACCGTGAATGAGGCCGCAGAAGGGTGGACAGGTTACGTGGGGATAATCGATGCAGCCATGATAAAAAGAGAGATACCAGACTATGCTGAACGAGTATTCTATACATGTGGCCCTCCAGCAATGGTTGAAGCAATGGATAGGCTGCTCACAGATCTTGGTGTGTCTCAAGATTATATGAGAAAAGAGAATTTCTATGGTTATGACTGACAGAAGTGTAAAGCACAGGGTTTCTCTCATGTAAGTTCCTTTTGGCGATATTGGAGATATTCCTGTATATGCAGATGTTGATGATCCCTTGTCTATTTTCGATATTCTTAAAAGGGAGAAGAACATTACACCACTAGGTGAAGCTATGTATGAAAAAGAGATTGAGACAAAAGTGCGGAAACTTCCCGAAAACTTGAAGAAAGAGGTTCTAGATTACATTGAATTTCTATTGGAAAAACATCAGGGCAAAAAAATCAAGAAAAAAGGATTCAAGTTTGACTGGGAAGGAGGATTATCAGACTTGAGAGATGAATTCACTTCAGTAGAATTACAGCACAAAGCTTCGGAGTGGAGATGATGTTTCTCGTAGATACAAACATCTTCTTGGAAGTTCTCTTGACTCAGGATAAGGAAGAAGACTGTAAAGAGTTTTTGGATAAAAACATTGGAAACCTTCATATGACAGATTTCTCTCTACATTCTATTGGCGTAATCACGTTTAGATACAACAAAGAGGACCTATTTGGAAAGTTTGTAGAAGATGTGCTTCCAACCACCATGCTGCTCTCTTTGCCAATGGAATTCTATGGAGGGATTGTAGGTTCCAAGAAGGATTTGAATCTCGATTTTGATGATGCTTATCAGTACTATGTGGCCAGATATTATGGACTAAAAATAGTGACAATGGATAAAGATTTCGAGAAAATCAAGGACATGGACATTCTATTCTTGTAGCAGATATCCAATATTGCTTTATTACGTATTTGAGTTTTGGTTCTTTGATGATGTGGATGGTTTATTTTATATAGTGGGATATAGAGGAGAAGCCTTCGAATTCTTATGTGCAGACTATTTGACCAAAATTCCTCACATAAAGTTGATGAGAGGTGTATTCATCGTAAAAAAAGAGAATGCAGAAAAATTCGTATCCCTTCTAAAGCGATACAGGATAGAATATCACACAAGAGAGGTGATACTCACGCCGCAGGATCTGGAAAAATTGGAACCAGGGTAACTATTTTTGTCCCAAAGCCAGCCTGAGATCAAACCCTTAAAAAAGATAGATCTAAAGGAGGGAACACGTCTGACTTTCATAATAGGAAAAGACAAAGTGAAGAAAGTTCTTCAGAACCTTAAAACTCTGGAACCTCTCGATGTTGACATAAATGATGAGACATTAGAGTGGGAATACTATGCAGAAACATAATATTTTTGTGGAAACGTCTCTTTTTGTAAAATCTGCTTTATGGATATTTGGAAGGAGAACTGATTCTCTTCAGTGGCTTAGGTGTACTGGAAGAGACATACTATAGACTCATTTCCTTGGTAACCCAAGCTCTTACTGGTAAAACAGGTGTACACGCTGTAAAATGGGATTGGAAGAGGAACGAAGACACTTCAAGGAATGTGAAAACAAAGTTAAAATTCTTCTGGAGTTGGCACTGTGCAACTCACTGCCATTTTGTGATGTTACACGTGTAACAAAAGTGAGGTAACCCCTAAAGGTTTGACAACCATTCTTGATTAACCTGGATGAAACTGTATCAATCTATGAACCTCTCATAACCTTTTTATACCTCCAATTGTTTTCCCACCTGCTGGGTTTTACCATGGCTACTGATAAGATTTTCATCAAAGGTGCAGCACAGCACAACCTGAAAACTATTGACGTGGAAATTCCACGGAATAACCTGGTAGTGATCACTGGGGTGTCCGGTTCTGGTAAGTCCTCCCTCGCGTTTGACACTATATATGCTGAAGGACAGAGGCGGTACGTGGAATCACTGTCTGCTTACGCGAGGCAGTTTTTAGAGCAGATGGATAAGCCGGACGTGGAGTATATCGAAGGGCTGTCCCCTGCCATATCTATTGAACAAAAGGGAGTATCTAAAAATCCCCGGTCCACGGTGGGAACAGTTACCGAAATATATGACTACCTTAGATTATTATTTGCGAGAATTGGTGTACCTCACTGCCCTCAATGCGGGAGGGAGATCAGAAAGCAGAGCGCCCAGGAGATTGTAGATCAGGTTTTACAGTTTGAAGGAGAAGACCTTTTGATTTTATCCCCCATTGTCAGAGGGAGGAAGGGTATCTACAAAAAGGAACTGGAGAATTTACTAGCCCAGGGATTTGTCAAGGCGAGAATAGATGGAGAAATCAGACATTTAGAGGAAGAGGACATTGAATTAGAAAAGTACAAGAAACATGACATTGAAGTAGTGGTGGACACAGTAAGAATCACCAAAGATGTGAGAGAGCGCACAAGTGATTCTATTGAGATGGCTTTAGACCTGAGTGACGGATTGGTAATTGTTTCAGGCGAAAAAGAGCGCATCTACTCGGAGCACTTCTCTTGTCCCGACTGTGGAGTCTCCTTTGAGGAGTTAGAGCCCAGGATGTTCTCCTTTAATTCACCATTTGGTGCGTGCCCGGAGTGCCACGGATTGGGGGAGAGGAAAAGATTAGACCCAGATTTGATTCTGGACAAGAAGAAATCCATTCTGGGAGGGGCTGTCAGACCCTGGAGGATGAAGAACCCTAATAGTTACTACATGTCAAAGTTAATACAAGTGGCAGACCACTATGATATCCCGTTGAAGAGACCGTTGATATATGCATCCCAGGAGCAGTTAGATATTATCCTGCATGGAACACGAGATCAGATCCATTTCGTGTTCGAAGGAGAGAGGTCCCGCTGGGAGTACACAGGAGGGTTTGAAGGGGTTTTGAGCAATTTGAAGAGACGGTACACCCAGACCAGATCGGAGTACACCCGCTCTGAAATTGAGATGTACATGAGTTCTGTACCTTGTCCTGTGTGTAAGGGGAAGCGGTTAAAACCTGAGAGCCTGGCTGTTACCATACAGGGAAAATCCGTTACTGATGTCACTGAACTGTCTGTGAAAGAGGCTCAAACATTCTTCGGAAAGTTGACTCTTTCAGAAAGAGAACAGATAATTGCAAAGCAGATACTCAAAGAAATTAGGGAACGGTTGGGATTCATGGTTTCTGTGGGATTGGATTATCTCACGCTAGATAGGAAGGCCTCAACCCTTTCAGGAGGTGAAGCCCAGAGGATACGGCTGGCCACCCAGATTGGTTCATCGCTGATGGGCGTTTTATACATTCTGGATGAACCCTCTATTGGGCTGCACCAGAGGGACAATGCCCGGTTGTTGGACACGTTAAAGCAGTTGCGAGATTTGGGGAATACTGTCATTGTCATAGAACATGATGAAGCCACCATGAGGGCTGCTGACCACATCATTGATATGGGTCCGGGAGCAGGGGTGCACGGTGGGTATGTGGTGGCCCAGGGAACGATAGATGACATCTGCGGAAGCCCGGATTCATTAACAGGGAAATACTTGAATCGGGAGTTAACCATACCTGTTCCCAGAAAAAGGCTGGAATCTGCTGATTTTTTGGTGTTAAAGGGTGTCCGCCACAACAACTTGAAGGACATTGATGTGAAAATACCTCTGGGAATATTCGTGTGTATAACAGGGGTTTCAGGTTCTGGCAAGTCCTCTTTGGTGGATGATACCCTGTACAAGGCACTGGCGCAGTACTTTTACGGATCTGCAAAGAAACCAGGGGACCACGATGGTATTGAAGGGTTAGAAAAAATTGACAAAGTCATCATTATTGACCAGTCCCCCATAGGAAGGACACCCCGGAGTAACCCTGCCACGTATACGAATGCGTTTACACCCATTAGGGAATTGTTTTCCCAACTTCCCGAATCAAAGAAGAGAGGGTACAAACCAGGAAGATTCTCTTTTAACGTGAAAGGAGGCCGGTGTGAGGCATGCCGAGGGTACGGCCTGGTAAAGATTGAGATGCATTTCCTCCCTGATGTGTATGTCCCTTGTGAGGTCTGTAAAGGGAGAAGGTTCAACAAAGATACATTAAGTATCAGATACAAGGGGAAGAACATTGCAGAAGTTTTAACCATGAGTGTGGAAGAAGCTCTTACCTTCTTTGAGAATATACCTGCGATAAAGAGGAAGTTGAAAACACTTTACGACGTGGGTATGGGATACATCAGGTTGGGACAGCCTGCCACCACCTTATCTGGAGGAGAGGCACAGCGGGTAAAGCTGTCCAAGGAACTCTCCAAAAAGGGGACAGGAAGTACACTGTACATTCTGGATGAACCCACCACAGGACTCCACTTCGATGATATCAAGAAGTTGCTGACAGTTCTGAGGAGGTTAGTACAGAAAGGGAATACTGTAGTGGTGATTGAGCACAACCTGGATGTGATAAAGACTGCTGATTACATCATTGACTTGGGTCCTGAAGGTGGAGAAGAAGGGGGGTACATTGTGGCTGAAGGACCTCCTGAATATGTTGCACAGACTGACACGTACACAGGTAAGGTTCTAAGAAAGGTGACAGAAGAGGATTCAACCTCCTTAAAAGCTCTCAAAGAAGATGTGGGTATGTCAGTCTCTGCATAAGGTATTGCAGTAAAAAGTGGATATTTCTCGTAGAAATTGTTCTTTCTGAATGTTAGAATTCACGAGGGAAAGAATTGCTGGTTCACTATTCCACCTCTGTATGAGTCACCAAGGGTGAATACTTTTCCAGTGCTCTCGGACAACTTCTTTATATGGTGGCACCTGTCTTTTATTGATGTGAACACGTTCACATATAGAAAATGAAGAGGAGATGGAAATGGAAAAACAAGACCACTTCATCAAAATACTTGGTTCCAAAGCCACCAGAAAGATCTTACAATTTTTAACTAAGGAGGAGAAGGCGCGATACAAAGAGCTTCAGGAGTTCGTCAACACTCACACTCTGAACACGCGTATCAAGGAGCTTTTGGAGTATAACCTGATCCAGCATCACATGGTGAGAGAGGAAACTCGCAAGGAATGGTACGAACCTACAGAGCAAGGACGAAAAGTGTTGGAACTCCTGGATGAACTAGCAAATATGGTAGATTGTTAGGGAAGAGGATCTCTTCCACAAGGCAGGTTCATCCTGTCCGGTGGGAGGGATCTTAGGTACGTGTAATCCTATATTCCTGGGTTCGTGACGTGGATGTTCTTGCCATCTTGAGATAGTTAAAAACTCAACAAGAAGAAGAGAAAAACCAGAAATAGAATCATGTACGCTGCATAGTAATTCACGTCTTGAGTTAACCATCTATCCAACAGTTCACTGAAGTATTCTATCGATTTTCCGCATCCACAGAAGAATCTGTCTACAATACTGAATGAGGGAGTCTCAAGAATGACCTTCGTTTTCAGGCCAACAAAGTAGAAAGCAATTCCTAACCCTGCTGTGAGAAGAACCTCTGGTACAGCTGAGCTGCTCCATACATCACATTCAACAGTATACCCTGTAAGAGAGAGTACAATCCCGGGAAAGAATCCCAGAAGTATACACAGCCCAGATAATAAAAGAAGGGGCAGCCTCATGGAACGTGGAATCCTTTTCACCTTTGCGCCAGATTTACCCAGAAAGGTATGTCTAAATAATCTGGTAAAGGAAGCCACTGTCCCTGCACTGGTTATGACAAATGCTGCTTTCATAACAGGTGACTCCAACGCATGGAATAATATGGACTTACTGACAAACCCATTAAAGGGAGGAATCCCTGAAATGGAAAGACATCCAATCAAACAGGCTGCAGCAGTCACTGGCATTTTGGAGTGTAACCCTCCCAAATGGTGTATGTTCCTCTCTCCTGTGGCATAGATGACGCAGCCCATACACAGAAACAGGAGTGCTTTAAACAGTCCATGGTTCACAAAGTGGAGCATTACACCTGAAACGCTTGCATCACTCTGCAAGACCATGCCTAAAAGGACAATCCCTAATTGACTCACCGTGCTGTACGCCAGAATCCGCTTTACATCTGATTGAACCAAAGCCAAAAAGACACCAATCACCATGGAAGTCAGAGCCACAGGGATTAACCATGAAAGGTCAGCCCCAAAGTGAGGAGCAAACCTGAAAAGGCTGTAGACCCCCACTTTAACCAGAGCACCAGAAAGTAAGGCAGAAACAGCAGAAGGAGCTGCAGGGTGGGCATCTGCAAGCCAGACATGCACGGGGAAAGACCCTGCCTTCACGAGGCAGCCTGCAACAAACAGGAGCGCTCCAAGAGAACTCCCTTTCAGCAGTATTGCCAGCAATATGAGGATTGCGCCCCCCACGTTCATGATCAAATACTTAAATCCTGCTTTCACCGCTTCTTCTGTTTCATTATAAATTACCAGAAAATAGGTAACGATAGTGGACATTTCTAGAAAGACGTAGAAAATCAACAACTCCTGTGAGAATACAATGAGCAATAACAATCCTAAATCCAATAAAAGCAGCGAGTAATACCTTCTTGCTTCAATATACGACGAGTACACAACAGCCAAAAAGAACAGGAATGAAAGCAGCAAGGCAAAAATAAGACTGAACCCATCAATAAAGACACCAATGTGTAGAGGGTTCATGGGTAGCCTGATAATGAATTCTAAAGGCAGTGGTTCTATAATCAACCTGCACAGCACGCCAAAGGACACGCCGGAACAGAAAAGTGCAGTCCACCTCTTATGAGGCAGAACCAATGTTGCTCCAGATCCTAAGACAGGTATGACCACAGCCAAAATCACGAATACATCCATTCAACCACCCACCATCTTTAATGCCAGATCAGCTATCTGAAGACCAATTAGCGGAAACAACCCTAGTATTACACACAAAACCGCCAATATGTACACAGGAAAGCTCATGAATCTCGATACTCGATACATAGGCGTTTTCTTTCTTCTCTTTTTCTTTTTGAAGAACGCTTGTATGACCCTGAAGTAATAACCACAGGATAGTACACTGGCAGCCAGAATGATAAATGCCAATCCGCTGTACTGTGCTTGTACAGCTCCATAACATATGATGAACTTGCTGACAAACCCATTCAAAGGGGGAACCCCTATAATACCGAGAGAAAGCACGACGAAAGATACTGCCACGCCAGGTGCCCCCATCTGTAGCTTGGATATCTCCCTGGTCCTGCTCTGACCAGCAATAATCCCTGCACACAAAAAAAGGCCGCTCTTCATTAAAGCATGGTTAACCACGTGGAATAATGCTCCCTGTAATGCGAGATCTGTTCCTATTCCAATACCTGTAACAATGATCCCTATCTGGCTGATACTGGAATAGGCCAGCATACGCTTTATATCTTTTTGCACCAACGCTAAGAGTGTTCCCACCGCCACAGTAGCTGCCCCCGTATAGGCAATGATAGGAGAAACCTCTGAGTAGAACTGCCAGCCGCATAACAGAAATAACCGCACCATCGCGTAGATGCTCACCTTCAAGATGATACCTGACAATATTGCTGAAATAGGAGTGGGAGCTATAGAATGTGCATCAGGTAACCAGAAGTGCAGAGGAACTATACTGGTTTTCACTCCCAATGACACCAGAAGCAACGTAAAAACCACATACATTAATTCCGGGTTCTCTTCCACCATGGATTTCATTCCTTCTGCCGCATAATCCATGTTTAATGAGCCGCAGCTTGCATAGATGATCCCCACTGCAAACAAGAAGAGAGCAGAAGACAAACTTGCGAGAATCAAGTACTTCAAACTGGCTTTGTAACTTTCCTTCTTTTCACCAGCAGTAATTAAAACAAACACCGATATACTTAGTATCTCAAAAAACACGTACATGTTGAAGATATCTCGCGTGAGGAAAACCCCTACAATCCCTGCAACCATCAAAAAATAGAATGCATCGTACTTTCCCATCCTGCGCATGTACCCCATGTGTGGGATAGAGTAAAATAAAGCCAGAAAGCATACCAGAACAGATACCACCACCAGTGAAAAACTGAACGCATCTAACCGGAGCGCAACTCCCAGAAAGGGGCTCCACCCTCCCACAGTGTAGGTTAATACGTGACCGGACAGAGCAGCTGGTGCACAGACTGCAAGGATCACACACAGGACACCCATCCCCGATACTGAGAGCACATTTCGTAGCTTCATTAAGGTGGTGTGCGGCACTTTCTGAGGAAGAGCTGTCACTGAGAGTAAAAATGCAGTCATTAAAGGGACAGCCACCAACAAAATAAGAATGCCACTCATTTAAGCTCCCTCACGTCTAACGTTTTATACTTCTCATACACCTTGATGATTAATGCCAGTGCTAAAGCAGTAGTACTCAGCCCCACCACCACAGTGGTCAGCATCAGTGTCTGGGGGAGGGGATCCACGAACAGAGTAAACTCTCCCAAAACAGGTGCTACCCCTTCTTCCACGTATCCTATACTAACAAAAAAGAGAATCAATCCCAAAAATATGATATCAATGCATAAAACAATTTTTATCAAATTTTTTCTGGTCATTACTCCATAGAACCCAATCAGAACCAGTACAATCCCTATGGTGATCCCATTAACCCACGTCATGGTTCTCTCCTCATGTACTTGAAAAAGGTGTAGAACAGAACTACGAAGGCTGTACCTACTTTTAACCCGATCAACGTGTTAATTACAGGTACAACCCCTGCACCAAAAATTCCAGAAAAGCTGTTTTCTAAAAAGGTTGAAAAAAATGCCTTTCCCAGAAGCATTCCTAAAAGACCCACCACCACCAGCAACAGTGCACTCACATCCTCTATCAAAGAGGCCACATTCTCTGAGAACCGTCCTTCTCTCAATCCAAACGCCAGATAGAACAAGAGGAGTACAGATCCTAAAATGACTCCACCCTGGAATCCACCTCCCGGATTCAAGTGGCCCGTCAATATGATGTACACTCCAAATAATAACATCAAGGGAGCTAAAAACCGTGTAGTAGTCCTAACGATGATAGACATCTCCATCAAAACTCCCTCCATACAAGTGGTCCAGTTGTCTTAGCTTCTCTTCTGCCCGATGGTACTTCTTTCCTAAGAGCATGCTCACTCCTAAAATTGCTGCAAAGAGTACAGTAGCTTCCCCTAATGTGTCGTAAAGACGGTAACCTGCCAAAATAGCTGCCACCACGTTTAGACATCGCGTGTCTTCAAGGCTTCTCCCCAAATACTGGGATGCAACCTCAGTTACCGACTCTCTGTACTCAAGAGGAACGGTAACTGCCAGGATGATACCCCATAATACAATGACACTGCCAGCGAGAACACTTTTTGCAGTCAATCCTTTTACAGTTAACTTCACTCTTCCACCTCCGTCTTGTGCACGGTAAAGAGGAATATGGCTGCAGCTACCGCGTTTACCACAAGCAGTGAGAGTGCTACATCAGGAGCCCTCAACTGGAAGATTACCACAGCAGTCAAAAGGCTGAGTATAGTGTAGACGATGACAGCACTGACGAGGTTCTTCATTAAGAGGGCACTCATTCCTACCACTGGTAGCAAAACGAGTAACGCATAGTGGATGACACTAGTCATACATATCTACCACCGTCATCTTACAGGGTTTTACCCCATACTTGTGGGACGCTCTGGCCAAAGCATGGGATGCCACAGGGTTCAGCAAAAAGATCAAAAACAAAATGGACAAAACCTTAACAGACGTCATGGTCAACCCTATGGATATGGCTACTCCCAAAAGTATGGAGATGGATCCTCCTGTGTCGCACTTGGTGGATGCGTGCAGCCTGGTATACACATCGGGAAATCGAATCACTCCCACAGCACCCAGAACCATCACCGTACATCCTGCCAGAAATAAGAAATACTCAATCATAAAATCCACCCTCTAAATACTTGGATACCACCAAAGAGCTGGTAATATTCAACATAGCAAAGGCAATAGCCACGTCTAAAAGCATATCCCTCTTGTATACGACAGCTAACAACACCAGTATGACAGTGACCTTGGTAGATATGGTATTCAACCCCACGATCCGATCTGATATGGTGGGACCAAATATTACCCTGTACAGACAGATCACTGAGGTTGCCACCAGAACAATGATCACCACTGACAAACTGGTTACCAGAACATTCTCTGCAGCCATTCATCTACACCTCCTTTTATGAGTTCCCCCGCTTCTTCTGAACTTACTGTTTCCACATCTATCCAGTGAACGTACAGCGTGTTCCCCTCGAGGGTTTCTTTCACATCCAGTGTTAAAGTCCCCGGCGTCAACGTGATAATATTGGCCAGCGCAGTCACTGCAGTGTGGGACCTTAACGGGGTATGAATTTTTACGATCCCCGGATTGATATCCATTTTTATCACGTGCCTGGCCACATTCACATTGGCTTCAATGATTCTGAACAGGAAAATGAATGCTAATTCAGGAATATACAACAGTGCAAACATCAGAAACCGTGGTAAAAACCCTTTTCTCCCCTTGATGTCCTTTGTAAAAAAGTCGTAGGTAAAAAGCGACAAAAAAAAGCACAGTGTTACACCTGTAACAAGTGTGGATAACTCGAATGTTCCTGTTAAAACTACCCAGTACCCTGTGAGCACCAGAAGAGTAACCAGAATTTTTTGCCATCTCTTGAGCCCTTTCCCGTAGTGGAGCTGAATTTCCACCCGCGTTTTTACCTTATCTAACTGTTCTCTTAAGTAGAACCTCATCTTTGACATGAAGGTGAATAGACTGCAATCCTTAAAAAAGTATTCTAAGAATTTAAAGAGGTTGAATTACCCTATTCTTAAAGAGTAAATCCACACTTTTCTCATATTTGCAGTCTACTGAAAGTATTCTTATGGATGCAAAAGGTTTATTAAGCATTTGAAGTATATAACAACTATGAAGAAAGCTGTCGTAGTCCTTTTGTGTATGGTGTGTGTTCACGTATCAGTGGCGGGTCAGCCTGAATGTATGTACCCACCAGCAGAAGGCAGTGAGAATATTGTGATAGTACGAGTCCAGTACGCTGCTACAATCCCCAATGAGGAGTACATCGTCATTGTTAACAAAGGCGACGTACCTGTGGATCTATCAGGGTGGGTAGTATTCAACAGTTACTACGAGACATACCGGTACCTCCCACCTCTTGAAAGAACAAATGCGTCAGCCTGGAAGCACATATACAAGATACCCTACGGGTTCACCCTTTACCCTAAGTACTGGGTGAGAATCTGTTCGGGGCGCGGTCAGGATAATGAACTGTACTTGTACAGGAACTTAAATGAACAGTGGTTAACTGATGAGGGAGATACCGTGTATCTGATGGATAACCTCTGTAATGTAATCGATGAGTATTCATGGTCTTAACTTAAAAAAAAGAAAAAGGAAAGGAGTTTGTATCTCTTGTTTAAAATGTGACTCTCACTCTTCCCACCTCCCTATCCTGAAGAAATCTCGGATTCAATCTTTATAAATCTATTGGTATTGTAAAATTCGCAATTTTTTTGCTATATTTTTGAATATTTTTGCGAAATCTGCAGAATTATGGGGAATTTCTCATTTTCAGGTAAGGGTCTAAAGATGATGAAGCAAGAAAGGAGTTGTTAAATTGTGATGCGAGAAATTCTAGGATTCTTCAGATGTTAAAAGTCCTCCTCGTTAAAAAGAGAATGTTACACGTGTAACAGAAATGAGAGAAATATTGTAGTGGACAATCTTGTGAGAAAGGGGTTGTCAATGTTTCAGTAAAGGAACCTCTCTATAAATTGTCTTCCACAAAGAACTGTCTGAGGAGAGGGTGTATCGCCTCACTTTTAGCTTGATCAGAATAAGATGAATCAACTAGATGTTACACGTGTAACAACATCATCCCCCGGAGAGTTGGCAGTCCTGTGAGAAAGAAAAATATAAATGCACCTTTCCCGTAGGCAGTGCATGTCTAAAGTGGCTGTTGTAAGGGTGGAAGACACACCTGTGAGTGTGCATGAGGCGTTTGAGCTTGCAGGAGGGTTATCTCTGTGCGTGAAAGAAGCGAGTTCTGTACTCGTAAAACCCAATGCGTGTCTGGCTATAGAAAAACCGGGCGTGATGACCACCTGTGAAGTGGTACAAGCAGTAGTCAAGGAAGTTAAAGCTTTGGAAGCTGAGCCAGTGGTAGGAGAGAGTGCTATCCACGGAACCTCCACGAAAGAGGCGTTAGAAAAATCTGGAATTGCTGAAATGTGCAGAAAAGAGAATGTTCAGTTGATTGACTTTGATCTGTGTGAAAGGAAAGGTGTTACCATTCAGTACGGTGATAAAACTCTTTCAACGTATGTGGCCCGACCTGTTCTTGAATGCGATGCAGTGATATCTGTTCCCGTGATGAAGACTCATGCGCAGACAGGAGTTACTTTATCGTTGAAGAACATGAAAGGATGCTTTCCGGGAGATGAGAAGAAAAAGTTTCACAGGTGGCATTTAGATAAGGCTATTGCTGGTATTAATGCACTGATCAAGCCGTGTTATGCAGTCATTGATGGGCGTGTTGCCATGGAAGGATTGGGACCTATTGCGGGTGAGCCTGTTGACATGAATGTTTTGGTGTGCAGTCCAGATTTAGTGGCAGCAGATACGGTGGCCAGGATTCTGATGGGATTCTCTCGAGAAGAGGTTTCCCACATTGAGCTGGCATCCAATTTGGGGTTAGGTGTTTCTGATATACACTCTATAGAAGTGGTGGGAGAACCCTTGAAATCTGTCATGAGAGAGTTTAAGAAACCGTGGATTGAAGCAGCTTCCTTTGAGAATATTACAGTAGTAGACGGTGATGCGTGTTCGGGCTGTGTTACCGAGTGTATGAACTACCTTTTGCAGAACAAGGAAAAGTTAATGTCTTTAGGAAGTGTTACAGTTGTTTTGGGACCTAAAGGAGTGAAAAACCTGAAAGATACGGGAGGAAAGGTTTTAGCCTTTGGTAATTGTGTAAAGAATCTGGACACGGATTTCATTGTGGAAGGATGTCCCCCTTTAGGATATGAAATCGGTAATGTATTACAGGTATAGACGGTAAGAAGCAAATCTCGCACAAAAAAAGTCTTCACACAGAACGGATTATGCGAAACTAAATAAAAAAGAGGAACGATTCATTTGATTTCGCCACTTTGTATTTTCTTTTTGTTACACGTGTAACAACGCTAAGAACCACCACTATCAGATAATCCCACTACTACCGAAAACTATAAAAATGAGAGATAAAGAGAAGTAACCAGGGTGACAGACGCTTCAAGGAGGTGTTCCTGTTGGTAGAAGACAACACAGTATTTATCGGAGGAAAACCAGTGATGAACTACGTTCTAGCTGTGGTGACGCAATTTAGCATAGGAAAATCTGAAGAGGTGATCATCAAAGCACGAGGCAGAGCCATCTCCCGAGCGGTAGATGTTGCTGAAATTGTGAGACGCAGATTCTTGCCCAACCTGGAGATCACACAAATTACGACCTCTACTGAAGAGATATCCCGAGACGACGGTTCCACGGCTGCTGTTTCCTCTATGGAAATCACATTAAAACACTGATCAATTCCATTTCTTTTCTTTTTCTTACTTTTCTCATTTTACTTACTTCTCTCCATTATCAGTAAATATAGAGTCAAAAAGTTCTGCGTAACCGAACTTACTATTTCAATCGAAACATTTATATACGAGTACTTCCTAGCACACGTAGGTGATCTCTTGAAAATTGTTGAAGATGCCCTCAGAAGGGAAGTGGACATCTACCGTGTCCGCCTCCTCATCGATCGAGCTGATCTAGACCTCATCTATGATCTGAGAGAAATGGGCGTAGAGGTAGAAACCATGGACGCCGTATCTGGTATTTACGTTGAACTATCAGGAAAAGCTGAGGAAGTAATGGACGCTGAGAACAAGCTTGTAGAGATGATTTTGAACCGTCAGAAACGAGCGAGGAGTAGAGGAGTGGCTGAAGTTTAGCGTTTTTTCTTTTTCATTCTCCTCATCCGTTTTTTCTTATGCTTCCAGCGCATTCTACCCTTCTTTTTCCATCTTCTAGGCTTTTTTCCCATTAAATCATCCTCGCTTTAGAAGCGTATTAATGCTTATAAATGTTTGGTTACCAGAGGGAGTATGGCTGTGATTCAACCGCTGTGGGATGCTCCTGCTTTACGAATTGATTCACATCTGGTTGTATGCGACATCCATCTAGGTATTGAGTACGAGATGTATACGAAAGGAATTCGCATGGGATCGTTAACAGAAAGAATAAAGGGTAAAATTGAGGAATTGCTCACAGAAGACATAAAAAAGATTGTATTTCTGGGAGATATCAAGCATACTATCCCACATGTTTCGTGGCATGAAGAGGTAGAAGTCCCCCAGTTTCTCCATTTTGACAAAGAGATTGAAATTGTAAAGGGGAACCATGATGGAGGAATAGAATCTCTCGTAGATGTAGAGGTGAAAAAAGAGATTGTCCTCAACGGTATTACACTGACGCACGGGCACAGAGCCATAGATGCAGAAGAACTGCCTCCTGTGCTGGTGGTGGGCCATTCTCATCCTGCTATTGAGTTTCAGGATGAATTAGGCTCTCGAATGAAAGAAAAATGCTGGGTATTCGGACACACTGTCAAGAATACGAGAGTGATTATCATGCCTGCTTTCAACCCTCTCATTACGGGAGTGGCACTCAATCGCGATCTGAAAATTCCTGGAGTTTTATTCTCTCAGAATCTTCTGGATAGAGAAGGGAGTGACATTTTTTTGTTGGATGGAACATATTTGGGAACACTGGACAAGTTATAGGTAGAAAAAGGTTTTACGAGACGAGAGGCTGTGAAATTGGTTGGTGGTTGTCTCACTTTTGTTACACGTGTAACAAATGAGATGAAGATTCATCCGTATGGAGAAGGCGATGTCCCATGTTTGATCCTTTGGATTAAGTGCCCATCCTCTTACAGCCACTCCAAATATAACCAACTCCCTTTTCCCAGGACTCAAGTTATAAATTTCAAAGTACTCTTTTTCCATTATTGCTTCACTAGGTATTGTGTATTACTATATCAACAGGGATACAAATGATTCTGGTGGAAAGTTTTATATATGTGAAAACCCTTCTTTTTTCAAAGAGAAACGGAGGTGAAGAAGATGGAATTTGAGCTCACATTGGAGACTCTCGAAGATGTATCGCCAAAGCACCCTGCGATCCCCTTGTGCTCTTCCAAGATGTCCAGGAAGCTCCTGTACTAGCAGATCCAGAATCAGTAAAATTCTATTTTTCCTTTTTTTTCTTGTAATAAGAACAGGTGAGTGCATGGAATTGAATACCTATCCTGTCTTATCAAAAGAGCTGTCTATCTCCAAAGTAATGACACAACCTCATGACGACCTTATAATCTACAACACAAAAACTGGAATGAAAGCGTATCCTAACGAGTATACCTATCAATTTGCAAAAAGATGCAGGGGAAACAAATCTTTAAGAGAGATTATTTCTGAACTTTCTCGTGTATCAGGAGAACCCTTTGAAAAAATTCAGGAGACTCTTTCACCTCTCATAAAGAAGATGAAAGAAAATAAAATGGTTACATGGCTGCAAGCCCCTACTACTTTGAGACCTCCACCTTGTGAGGTTAATCTGTACTCCAGAATAGAGAATATCTCTTTTGAGATAACGAGGATGTGTAATTTACGGTGCAAGCATTGTTACAGTAATTCAGGGACAGAAAGAGATAAAAAATTAACTGTTGAAGAAATCAAAAAATTGATAGATGACCTAGCGAGTATTGGTGTCTTCAATATTATGCTTACAGGGGGAGAACCTTTATTACATCCTCATATTTTTGATGTCATTGAATATATACGGTCAAAACCCATGTCTGTCACACTTTTTACCAATGGCACGTTAATAACTGAAGAAATCGTTGAAATGCTCAAAGATACTATTCTCTCTCTTGCTGTAAGTATTGATGGAGCTGCACCTGAAACCCACGATAGATACCGGGGCGTAAAGGGAAGTTTTGCAAAAACAATTCGTGCTATCAGCATGGCAAAAGCAGCTGGAATAAAAGTGAGAGGTAATATTTCCATTCACAAGGGGAACCTCAATGAGGTCATTGGTATAATAGAACTTGTGAAAGAATTGAGGGTTGATGACTATCACATGCTGCCCATATCATTTACAGGACGATCTGAACCTTCTCATATATTTGTGACACCCCACGAGTATGTCCAGGTTTTAAAGAAGATTAAACAGTACGAGAAAGAGCACGGAGAACTGAAAAAAGAATATCCTTACAGTCCCGCACTTACAAACTGCGGCATTGGGGTGAATTCTCTTGCTGTGAGAAGCAATGGGGTTGTGGTTCCCTGTCCTCAATTTCCTGATGAAGTGTCTTTAGGGAATGTACGGAAGGATTCAATTGCTGAAATCTGGAACAATTCTGTATTCTTGAACAAGGTAAGAAGCATCAATGTCTTTGAAAGCAGTATGTGTAAGATGTGTCCCCATGCAAGAGTCTGTAAGGGGGGATGTATTGCAGATGTGTACGCACGAACAGGAATTCTCACCATTGGCGATATATATGAATGTGCGTATTTTTCTGTGTACAATGATTATATCCCTGTAGAAATTGGTGAATCTGTTGTTTCTGCAGAAATCAGATAATTAATCTCATCTTTGACACTTCAAATTCGGCAAGAAAAGAGCGGAGGGCTTCATTTGTCTTTTGATTGTCGCAATCTCCTGTGAGAAGGTATCCTCCAACAGTGAGCGCAAGAGCTGTGCGCGGATTGTCCACGTCGTCGACAAAAATTCGGCCTGGGTTGTTATCCTCCATAGCAGCACGGAGAGCTAGACAATGGTCAAATTGACGAAACAGGAGAAGCACTCTCTTGAATTCATTCTGTTTAAGCTCTTTAAGCATTTCAATGTTTTGGAATACCCTCTCTTATAGGTTTCGGTCAACCTTGAAGCCGCCAATAAAAGAACTTGTAGAAGTTCTAATAGAGGTTAGAACAAATGGATTAGCAAATGCAAACAACACAGGAATGAATCGATTCAAGTATTTCATAAAAGCGATCGGAACAATCGTTAATCCTGAAAAAGTTGCCACAATTACTGTTGGTTGATCAGTATGCCGAATTTCACAACAATTGAAGCATTATAAGGAGATGACAAAATTCTGAACTATCCCAACATGAGGAGATAGATGAAGATTATGTTTGGAGAATATTTTATATCTTTAAAGGAATTCAACTGCGCTAAATCAGAAAATCAAGAAAAATATAACGTTAGGGATCCAAACAAGTTATATTATGCCGGGGGCGGGATCCGAACCCGCGACCTCTCGGTATCTCAGAATGAATCCAATTCTATGAGCTTATGAGCCGAGCGCTATGACCAGGCTAAGCCACCCCGGCTTAACTATTCTTGATAAATTCATCTATATAAGGTTTTGCCCAATCTGGGGGTTGTCAAGACTTCGGGGGATGAGTCACCCGAAACTGAGTTATTACTCGAAAATGAGTTATTGTGTGGGATCATTTATCCAATATTTGAGAACGTGCTTCTTTTTTTTGGAGAAAACTTTGTGAATATTGTCTTTGTTATATCTTTTACTCAGGTTTTGTCGTGCAATCTGGAGGGAAACTTCTTCTGAGATGAAGCCGTGACGAACAATCCAGTAAACTGCTTTTTGAGATAAAGCTTGGGTTAATCCTTGAGGTGTTTGATACCGTTTCTTCAGTTTCCGAGGATCTGTTTGGCGGTAGTATTCCTCTACGTGGTTGCTGGTTTTACAGAATCTGTGGATTCAAAAGGTGATTTGTGTATAAATCAACGTCTTTGACCAGTTTTTCTATGTGTTTTTTCATAAGAGAAGGGACTGCATCCTTCATGGCATAAACATTTTCGAGCTTTTCTAAAAATTCTTCTTCAGTAAAAGAACAGAATACTTCACGGATGGCACTGACAAAGATAGCCAAACGAATTTTTTCAGCTGTTGATAGAGATTTACTTTTAAAGTAGTAATCAGCATCTTCTGTTACACGTTTTAAGAAATGAAATCCACATAATTGGTGGATTGCTTTCAATTTCTTCACAATTTTTCTGTACCATTTTCTACCATCTGTGGTAATGGAATAAACAGGTTTTCCTTTCAAATTCCTCTCTAAAAAGTCTAACACAACGTCAGCATTCAATGTGTATGAAACTTCATCTGCTAAAGGGACATTTACCACAACATCGAAAAGAGTCAATCTGAACGCTTCTTTCCCCTTTGAGTTTGATACATTGTTCATCATAACTGTAATGCCCGGATGCAGGTAATTCTGGAATTTTACACAAAAACCAGTTCTCAATAGTCTGATGAGAGGGTGAAACCCCAAACACAGCTAAGAGTACCTGTCTAATTGTCCGTGAAGAATACTTCATGATGGCAGCCAGTGAATTGGCCATCTCCTTAAACCGACGAGCAAACCAGCGTCCTTTCTCTATGATTCCATCTATGTTGGCTGAAAATCCTTTACCGCATTTTCTACATATATATCTCTGAACATACACTGTTATCTTTCCAAAGTCCCCCAGTATAGGATGTCTTTCACGGAATCCATTCTTTACGTACTTTCTTGATCCACATTCGGGGCATACAGGATGTAAAACCCCAAAATGATCATCATCCAAAAGCACAATCTGAGAAAACCCTATCATCTGTGGATTCTGTGTCAGTCTCCCACAACCCACCTCATCCATAGACTTTGGTTTACCATCCTTACAATCGTCAAGTTTATATTGGATAACCTTTATAGCACTTACAGGAGTAGTAATATTTACCATGAAACACGTTTTCCCTACTCCTATTTAAATTTTTGGTATCAAATATTAGTTTATATTTCATATATAAGTAAATGCTTAATTAAATCGATTTATTTAATCAATTTATTCAATGAAAATTCTCAAAAATCTCTATTTGCACTTTAATTCAAATATAAATCAGTAAAAGAGGATTTTCAATTTCAAACCCTTGCCATCCCCTTCATCAGACCCTCTTTGATTGGGGATTGATTTTTTGTGGTATTTTTTTGAGGGGAAGGGTAAGCTTCTCCTCATGGGGGTTTGGGCAGGCTGTATTGTGCAGCCTGCTTTTTAAGTGTTTACCTTGAGGAGGCTTTGGGACAAAAATGATTACTCCCCTCTCAGGTCATTCAAATCCTGCGGAGTGAGTATTACCTCCCTTACATCGTATATTATTTTGTATCTCTCC
>JGI2171J19970_10000212_pt1 | contig 27704 bp, 33 predicted proteins | sample DeeMarSWOR324_28_FD_19970 | JGI IMG/M metagenome (IMG submission 19970) | reverse complement strand
GGGAATTCGATTTCGAGGATTTTGTGGAGGTGGGGGATGGTGGTGATGGGGGTGGTGTGGATGGTGGGGTGCCAGAGGTGGATGGGGGCGTGATCACGGGGTTTGGGTGGTGGCATGGGCGGTCCCTACTAGGATCTGGGTTAGGAGGGGTTATGAACCCCACAAAGGGTGGGGCTGGTGTGGGACCGCCCGGTTTTAGTTCGTTTAGCTGCCTAGACGCTTCACAGATGCTAAGGGGTTGTCAGTGTCGAGTCGCTTGAACGTTTGCTAGGGCTAATTCTGCGACCTTTGTGAAGGGGTCGTCGACGGTTTTCCCTGAAGTGGAGTAGGTTTCATAGTAGGGGGTGTTCCATCTTTCTTCGACCATTTGGGCAGCTTCCAAAGGAATGATGCGTTTTCTGTTTAGATCGGTGTAATTACCTACCAGGATAATGGAGCCTTGAGGAACGACACGCCGGAAGTCAGTAATCATAGTCCGATTATGGGACGGGGGTGGCGAACCATCCGAAGGTGAAGGCCCAGACGATTTGGATGCCAATAAACGCGTTGATGAGAGTAATGGTTGGTCCTAACGAAGTGTTGTGAAGGTGGTTTAGGGCGACGACGTAGAGGTATCCAGCCCATAATCCGGATATAAGGGCAAAGTAGGGGATCCAGCCAAATAATAGGGTGGGGGCGACAGCGTAGATGCCGACTTTGAAGGAGTCGAGGAGGGTGCCGGTGCCACGGAGGAGTTTGGCGATGAGGTGGTAGATGAGGCCGATAAGGGGGAATTTCAGGATGTTGAGGAGGAAGGTGAGGATGCCAATCCAGAGGTAGCGGGTGATGCCGGTGACGGCTTCAAGGAGGGGAGCGTAGAGGTAACCGCCCATTTGGGCGTTAGTGCCAGCGTGGACGATGTTGGCGGGAAACCCAAGCCAAATCATGAGGGGGGTGAGGCATGCGAGGAGGAGGTTGAGGAGCAAGAAAAAGCGGAAGATAGGCCAGTATCCGCCTTTGCCGCGTTCGGCGTCAAAGAATTGGTCGGGGTGGGCGAGGATTTGCCAGGTTTTGGTGAATTCAGTTTGGAGGAACATGGTTGGTCACCATTTATATTTGCATATTTTGTCAAATTATGCAAAATACACAAACTATAAAAATATTTGCCTACCCACCCCTCACAGGAATCACTCATGTCGCAATTAGATCAGGTCCGTGAAAGCTTCATTCAGCTCATGGAACGCATCACAGAACAACGCGGGTTTACCCCTATTCACGGTCGGATTCTTGCCTGTTTGCTCCTTTCTGACTCACCACAAACACAGCGTGGTATCGCTGAGTGGACCGGATATAGCGTCTCGGCTGTAAGCCGGACGTTGGAGCAAATGGTCGCTTTCGGTTCGGTGCGGCGATTCAAACAGCCGGGGACACGGAGTTATCAGTACGAAATTGACGCGTCTTTACCGTCGTTATTCATTGGACCTTTTGAGCGGTGGCTGAGCATTGTGGATTCCGTTCGTGGTGCCTTTGGTCAGTTGGCTGAGGCAGCACAAGATATCGACCGGGGATTGCTTACCTCATCTCAAACGAAGGAAGCGAACCTCCTGATATCTCACCTGCAGCAGCTCGTGGGCACTCTTCAGACGGTCACACCAATTTTGAAAGAAATGCTTAATCGGCTTCAAACCCTCAGTCCCTAAACTGGCAGCAGACGTGTTGGAAGGCGTTGCAAAGTAGCGTGCGCTGAAGAATCTGATGAGCATCTTGATACAAGATGGGGGAGATGGGACCTGGAAAATTTTAGGTACGTGCTGAGTTGATTTTTTAGGTGGTAGGGGATATAGGGTATCTCATTAGTGGTGGTAGACGGGATGGAAAAGCTGGTTGTACTAAAACTCGTCTTAGTGATGGGATTCTTGCTTGCTGGGCAGATGCCTGTTGCTGGGCTCAGTGTGCCAGTGCAGGAGATGATACCAGTGATTGTGGATATGGATGTGGCGCCTGATGATATTGGGGCGTTAGTGTATTTGTTGAAGCATCCGGGGGTGTCGGTTCGGGCGATTACGGTGTCGTGTGGGATTACCTATGTGCCGTGGGGAGTGGCGAATGTGTTGCGGTTGTTAGATTATTTGGGGTTTCGGGACATTCCGGTGGCGGCAGGGAAGGAGACGCCATTGGTTGGTGATAATGCATTTCCCACCGAGTGGCGGGGTGGGTGCTACAATTTTTATGGGTTGGAGTTGCCGGCAACGGATTTACATCCGTCTGTGATGAATGCATCGGAGCTGATTATGTCCGTTATTGCGTCTTCGGCGGAGAATCTTACGTTGGTGACGACGGGACCACTGACAAATATTGCCCTAGCGCTACAAGCAAACCCTTCGATAAAGGAGGGTATTGAGCGCATTCATTGTATGGGAGGGGCAGTAACGGTTCCCGGCAATGTGGGCTTTGAATATCCAGCCATTCCCAATTATGTCGCCGAATGGAATGTCTGGGTTGATCCCCATGCGGCTGAGATCGTGTTCAAATCGGGTGTCTCGGTTACACTGATTCCCTTGGATGCTACCAATGAGGTTCCTACCTCTGAGGCGTTTCGCACACGGCTGGAAGGCATCATGCGGACGCCTGAAGCCGAAATTGTCCATCAATTTGTCCAACCTGAAATTGGGGGCTATTTCTGGGATCAGTTAACGGCCGTGGCGCTAACTAACCCGTCAGTGGTTACGTTCGAGTCTCATTACATTGAGGTCCTGATTAGTGACGAGAATCAAACAGGCTGGACGCAATCTATTGCCCAAGATCCGCCTAATACGCAAGTTGCGGTCCATGCCGATGCTGACACATTTGAGGACCTTTTCATCGAAACAATCAACTATCTCGAACCGCTTCCAATCTTTCCTGGCCCCCTAATAATTGTCATCAGTGTTGGTATTGGAATAATCCTTTCTTTCGCTATCCTAGTGGGCTATCGACGAAGGAAAACCTTTCTATGATGCCTATATTGAGAAATTTGAATGAGCGAGCTGCAATTTGCCAAGAGCTGTTGGTTCTCCGGTTTCACAGTAACAAATTTATCTCATTTGATAACGCTTTTCATCTTGATGGAGAGCTTTCCTCGCTTAATTACCCCTTCTAGTGCGCCCTATGATCCTGTTGATTTAGCCAAAGCTACGCAAGATAATGTATGTCGTCGGACGGATCAGGCTCGAAAGTATACGGCGGTATATGTTGCAGGAGTGTATGGTGGAATTGCCACAGCCTACGCTGTGGGGTGTCCATTGCGGTGTATTTTTTGTTGGGTGGATGATTCCCGGGAGTATCCTGAACGCCGAGGGCGATTTTACACGCCTGATGAGTTAGTTGATGCACTTTGGAATGTGGTTCGGGAGGGCTATATTCGAAAGGCGCGGATTTCAGGGGCGGAGCCGACGTTGTGTAAGGCGCATTTGTTGGCAGTGCTTCCGCTCGTTGAGGAGTCGTTGTTTGAATCGTTTATGTTGGAAACGAATGGCGTGTTGTTTGGTGCGGATGCGGATTATGCGCAGCAGATGGCGCGGTTTGAGAAGGTGCACGTCCGTGTGAGTCTGAAAGCGGCCACACCCGAGGGGTTTCAGCAGCGGACAGGTGCGCGTGGTGAGGCTGTTGATCTACCGTTTCAAGCGATTCAGCATCTGTTGCAGGCGAAGGCGAGTTTTCATGTGGCGGCGATGACAGATCCTCGGTTAATGCCTGCAACGGAACGGGAGCTCCTGATTTCACGGCTAGCGGACCTCGATATGCGGTTGGTTGAAAATCTGGAAGAAGAACGGTGTGATCCTTATAAGGGAACGGTACGTCGGCTTGAAGCGGCTGGAGTGGATGTAACATCATTCTTTTAGAAGGACTTCATCATGCTGGGAACTTGCATTTGCGTGTGCTGTGAGTAGTAATGATCAAGATTTCGTTTTGTGTCGGAGTTGTTGAGCTTTGGCGGCGACGATGATGATGGTGAATATGATTCCGAAGAGCAGGGCTGCAATCCAGTAGGGTGTATTAACGTCGGATGACACAAACCGTTTGAGTATGCTCCATTCGTAGACTGTGTCATAGACGTCATACCCCTGTACACTAATGTTGGTCCAACCGAGTGGGTAGTTGTCGGTATGGAACGCCCAGGTGAACTGATGGTGAGTGGTGTTGTGGGCAAGGGTTTGGTTGATATGTATGGTCACATGGGTCAGGTTGGCTGGACCGTTGACACTGAGTTGGAAATGCCCTTGGATATCGTTGCCAATGGAGTAACCAACGATTCGAATCAAGTGCACTTGGAGAGGGCGGGTGTCGTTGATGATAATTTGCTCTATATGGTTGTTGTCGGGCTTGAGAAGGAAACCCATCCCGCCGATTAGAATAACGATGCTCAGAAGAGTAAGTACAAGCCGAGAGGTGAACTGCATTACTATGAGACTTGAACAGGTTCTGTATTAAGCTTTAACCGATGATTTCTGATTTAATAGGAAGGTTCCGTTATTCTGGCGCTCGGTAGCTTTCGGCTTGTTTGCGGGCACGTTCGTGGGGAGGTTTCATGTCGGGAGGAAGGGGTGATTGGTAAGTGCGGTTTTTCATGCGGTGGTTGAATTCGTCTTGGACGAGTTTGAGGGCGTTAGGATTGGTGAGGAGGTCGAGGGCGGTGGTGGCAAGGGTTTTGGCAGCGAAGATGAGGGATTTGTGGCCGATGCTCATGCCGGAGTGGGCGACGGTACGCCAAGAGTGGAAGGGGTCATAGAGGGAGCTGGTGGTGGTGACAAATTCTAAGGTGGGCGCTTTCCAGCTGACATCGCCTACATCGGTGGATCCGTGCCACACAAGTCCTTCATCCCAAGGTTCTTCGACGGTGTTGCTGAGGGTTATGTTGAGGAATTTCTCCCAGTGGGGGTGTCTGAGCGTCGCGAGGGTTGCGCGTTTCTCATCTAGTGTTAAATCTTGGACGATAGTCTTGCTGAATTCGATTTCTTTGTCGTCATATTGGGGAGGTCCGATTTCGTGCATGTTGGCTACAATGAGTTTGCTAAGCTGTTTGTTTGGGATGAGGTTGTAGTATCCCATTTCTTGTTCGACGGTGTGTGTGGTGCCGGCCATTAAATCGGCACCGTCAGCAATTTTGAGGACGCGTTGATAGATGTAGCCAAGTTGATCCATTTCTGGTGACCGAATGAAGTACCAACTGCGGGCATAGTCGGGGACTATGTTGGGTTGGGTGCCTCCTTGTTCAATCACGTAATGAATTCGGGCATCATCGATGATGTGCTCGCGCATAAAGTTTACCCCGGTATTCATGAGTTCTACGGCGTCAAGGGCGCTGCGCCCCAGTTCTGGAGAGCCTGCGGCATGGGCGGTTTTCCCGTAGAAATGGAATTTGTAGGATTTGATGGCATTAGAACTTCCCAGTAGGGCGGAATTGATTCTGGCTGGGTGGTGGCTCAGTACGGCATCAACGTCATCGAAAAATCCATCACGGACCATGAACAACTTGCCACCATAGTTTTCCTCGGCGGGCGTGCCGTAGAATCGAATAGTGCCTTTGATATTTTGTTGTTCCATGGCCATTTTCGTGGCGATGGCTCCTCCTAGGCCTGATGTACCATGGATGTTGTGCCCGCAGCCGTGTCCTGGAGCGCCTTCGACTACTGGGTCCCTGGTAGGTACGGCCTTTTGAGATAGCCCAGGAAGGGCATCGTATTCACCCATGATACCGATGATGGGGTGTCCTTTGCCATAGCTGGCGATGAAAGCCGTAGGCATATCGGCGACACCGCGTTGTACCTGGAAGCCGTGTTTTTCCAGGGTGTCCGCAAGGAGAGCTGAGGACTTGAATTCTAAAAGGCCGAGTTCGGCGTATCCCCAAATTTTGTCACTTATTTCAATGAGCTGCGGTTTGTTCTTTTCAATCCACTTGATTGCATCTTGTTTTACCATGTGCCATCCCACAGGCACATTTAATGCGAAATTGTTGGCTTAAATGTTCTGAGAAGATACCCACGCTCAACGTGTTGGGGTATACGCAGACAGGAGTTGAATGGTTCATGCGATTCGTTGTGGGATACGATTGGGAGGCTTACAAAGGATATTATGCAACACTGAATGAGTTACATGCCTATTACCGGAAGTTAAACCTTGATGCTGTGAGTTATGAAGTTGGAGTTGTAGGAGACGCAGAGACACAAATCATCAAGGCGGATTCATCTCATCTTATTGTTTGGCTTGATGGTGATGAAGTCGTGGGTCATGCGGTGTGGCATAAAACTAGTACGGAAGAACATCATCAGGGTAACCCCCGTGATGAGGATGATCGATCCAATCTTCGTAAGATATTCGATGGGAAAAGGGAGAACCTTGTAGAGTTGCATGAGATCTGGTTACGACCCGAACACCGTAGGAAAGGCTTCGGGAAACAGTTTTTCACGTTCTTTGAAAAATGCATTCGCGAAAGGGGATTTGCAGGAATTGTCTATTATACAGAGAATCCCGCTGGGATTGCTATCTGTCGTCAACGCGGATATCGGGAAGCTGACCTGGAGAGTAAAGGGTGGAAAATTTTCACCTTAGCATTGACTCGGTAATACTAGGTTGAACAGATTGCATAACCTTGTTTAACCGCAATTTGCAGTTTCAAGTAGGTTACATCGGATGCAATAGCGAAGAGTTGAACTTGGACGGAGGAACGACAAGAAAGAATGACATATGGACCACTGGTGTAAATTTCAATCCAGATAACCGACTGTGGTGGGAACTGAACGATGATTTCACCGGTTTCCTCGGTGGTTGGTGGAGTCCAATCATTATACTGGGTAAGGGACGCGTCTGACAGTTCACGGGTTTGTACGTGATATGTGGCTTGAGGTGCGCCTTCGAGAGTGATGCGACAGCGAATCGTTCTCAGTCCATGATTGGCAACAAGCACAGTGTAATTGTAAAGTCCTTCTCCCTGAGTGGTTAGGTAGGTTAAGTAGTAGGGGAGGAAGGCCAATGCTGGTTGCGGGATTAAAGTGGTCTGGAGAATGGGATTCCCAGTTACCGTAACGAAGGGTTTCAAGGCATGGTAAATGGGTTTTGGGATTGTCGGATTCCGCGTGAGTAGGCCAAAGTTCGCTTCTTCGCCAAACAACCCACTAAAATCCGGGTGGACAGGAGCATCTTTGCTTACAGCAAAACAAGTGATATTGATTCCTTGGTGAGCTGCCACAGTTAATACTCCGGTGGCATGCAACGCGCCTTGCATTGTTCCCCAACCCACTTCTGATAGAAGATTTAAGCCCCATTCATCGAATACACGTTCGATATCGCCATATCCATTGGCTATCAGTACATCTTTGACTACCTGCATTGACAAAACAACTTGAACGGGATTTTCCCAATAGGAGTGCCAAGAGAAAAAGTCCAAGGGGAGATTGCCTGCACTGACATTGGATAGAAAGTCAGTAGTCCATTGGTGGAGACCAGCATCAGCAAGTCCTGGTCCACCAATCTTGAAGGTTCCTCCCAGTTGATCAAGACGTTGTGATACGACAGCATATAAGTCAAAGAATTCTTGTGACGAGCCATTCCAGAATGGTTCAAGGTTGGGTTCGTTCCCAATTTCAACATAATCAATGGAATAGGTGTGACCTGAACCTCCAGGCCAATCCTGAGTGTAATGCATCAACACACGGGCAACCACTTCTGCATAGACATCATAATTTAGTGGAGGTTTATTGGGCATCCCATCTTGTGCAATGGAGCGCGGGCAACCGTTAAACGTCAGAATGGGTTGGGCACCGGTTTGGTTGACGACTTCAAAGAGGATGTCGAGATATGTCCAGTTATAGAAGTTCGAGTTCTGGGCATCTGCCATCGATGAGCCGTTGAAAATGGTGTGATACCAACCCCATCCTAGCCCCCACGCGAGTTGCGCACCAAATTGGCACCATACCCGCAATCGTTGTAACCCTAAATCACGGAACAAATCATAGCCAACCTGGTCCTCATACAACCCTGTAACGTCTGGTCCGTAATCGTTAACTCCAACCAGCTGGTTGACCGTCCCAATCACGTCAGTAGTCTGTACCTTAAGTTCTCCATCTGGCGGCAATATTACGTAGGTGAGGACGAGCCAACTAACCACACCTAACAGCAGAAACACAGAAACGATGGCTACTATACGCCGTTTCCGCATTATCACATCTCCTTATCCAAGTTCTTACCATCTCTTCTCTTTTTAGATTAACTTGCATTTACAAAAGAACAAACAGATTTCATGAATTGGTACTGAATTCTCCCATCTGTCTCATGGTTTAAATAGGGCGAAGAAATACGAGCTTGATTATCAGGAAAACGTGTAGGAAAGTGACCGCCTTCTCAAAACGGGAAAAAGAAGCCAAAGTTGATCGATTGGCGTGGGAACACATGTATGCCAGAGGTCAGTTTCTCCGTGAACCAATTCATGGGGAAATGACCAACATTGCAAAACGCTTGGAAACTCGGGGTGTGAAACGGGTTTTAGATTTGGGATGTGGAAGTGGGCGACATACCGTGTTTTTAGCGAAAATGGGATTTGACGTATTTGGGTTAGATCTCGCACCAACGGGGTTAAGTGAAACCATCCAACAGCTAGCGGAAGCAGGATTAACAGCACATGTAACCCTCTCAGATATTCAGCGGCTTCCCTACGATGACGGGTTTTTTGATGCTATCATCAGTGTGCAAGTGATTCACCATAATCGCATAAGAGACATCGAGGAAACAATTAGTGAAATGTGGCGCGTCCTCAAACCTGGGGGGCTAGTCTGGGTGACCGTTCCTGTTCCTCAAGGTCATCCAACAAAACGCGGGGTAGAAGTTGAGCCAAGAACCTTTGTTCCCTTAGAAGGATTCGAAAAGGGACTTCCACATCACTTATTTTCAGGAGAGGAACTGCGAACGGTATTTCAAGATTTTGGGATTCTCGATCTTCATGTACACAAAGACCGCCATTACTCGCTGATCGCTGAAAAACTCAGTGAGTGAAGAAGTTCGATTTGTATGCCTCGAATGACACCGAAAGATAAATGAGAATGCACCATGCTATCTGCGCTTGGTGATATCATGGTAAAATCGGTCACGAAGAAATCTGGCGACACCGAACCGTTCATTAAAGAAAAAATTGTTGTTGCATGTGTCAAATCGGGGGCTCCAATCAGCCTTGCCCGTGAAATCGCCGCACAAATTGAAGCGGATCCCTCGGAAATCATCGAAACAAAGTATATCCGTCAACGCTCGCTCGAAGAACTTGCTAAAGCAAATAAAGCATATCCTGAAAACTGGAGGCGTTACGACCGAACACTAGGTCGCGCATAACAACTTCAGTTTTAAACGGTCCTGCGAACCCCGTAGTGCTTCACGGGGCAAGGAAGAGCGAGGTTCAGATCTAGGTGAATTAATAGTAGATATTGTGCATGCTGACTTTTCCAGTATTAGTGAACTGGACACCTTCTTGTGCAAGGAGTCGCTGTTTCATAGTAATTCCCCTTTGGTAACCACCAAGACTGCCATCCGCGATGATAGCACGATGGCAGGGAATGATTAGGGGAAATGGATTTCGAGCCAATTCACCCCCCACCACTCGGGCACCATGTCGCATACCAATATGCTTCGCAATGCGTCCATAGGTACTAACCCAGCCTCGGGGAATCGCTGCTTCCGCGAGTAAAACTCGTTTCTGAGTCTTCGAACAACATTCCCAATTAAGTAATTTGAAATTAAAATCGACGGGGGTTCCATTTAAAAAATCTTGAAGCAGTTTTCCAAGGGCTAATATCTAGTTGAAGTGCCTGGAATGGCCCGGGAAAATTTCTTGAACATCTTCTCTTCTGCAGGGAGTTTTGGACTCGATAGGAAAATATGTTGTACTAGGACTTGGGAATCTGGTTCGATCCAAACGATACTCATCTTGTCAAATAATTTCTGGTATCGTCGAATAGTGTTCAATCATTTTGCATTGCTATCCTGTAGTGAAATTCAATTGGCACTACACACATCTTTTTGGTTATAATTCTTGAATTTTTATGAAAACTGGGCGGGGAATCGATGTTGTGGATTTTTATGGTAGGGAACGTTAGTTTGCAAACATGAGCTTCCTTATCGATCCTTTTTTGCTCATATTGTGTGGGGCAGTGACTGTATGGTTACGTAATCGGTGGTTGTATCGCATTTCACGACATGCCACCAAAATGCTTGGGGTCGTCACGGCTCTGTTGTTTTGGGTTGTGGCAGGATCGCTCTACTTGAACTTGGGGTGGTTCGATTGGATCTGGCAATGGACAGGAAGAGCAGTCAACGGACGAGATTTCATGATCAACAGTGGCGTCTTCCAATTTGAATATCTCAATACAGCAGGGCTGATTGATTTCATCGCATTGTTTCTCTTTTTGCTGTATTCCTTGTGGCTCTATCTGGGCATTTTTTTAGGGTATTTGCTGTTTGGCCAACATGAGCGTCAAACTGGGATGGTGGGTTTGCTGTAACTAGACTCAGAGGGGGGTAGGATGAAGAAACGACAAGTGTTGGTGACTGGTGCCTGTGGCTTCCTAGGGAGCCATTTAGTGGATGCCCTGTTAAACGTGAAAGGGCTCGCTGTTCGGGCTACAGATGTATCAGAAGCTGATAAGACCTATCTCAATCCAAAGGCAGACTTTATTCCCAGCAATCTCCGTAATCCCAAATCACTTGAAGCCATCCTCCGCGGAGTTAAGGTTGTGTATCACGCTGCAGCCTTGTTCAGGTATTCAGCAGAATGGGATGACTTGTATGCCGTAAACGTTGAGGGGACTCAGCACTTATGTCAAACCGCTATTAATGCGGGCGTATCACGACTGATGCTTATGAGTAGTGCTGGGGTATACGGAATTCCCAGCACGTCTCCTGTTCGAGAGGATGACCCGAAGAACCCGTCTAACCCGTACGATCGTTCGAAATGGGAGCAGGAGCAAATTGTTCAGAAAATATGCGCGGATAGCAAATTGGCGATCACAATCTTACGCCCTGCCCCAATCTATGGTCCTCGCAACCGCTATGGTATTGGCACAATTATTAGAATGGTTGCCAAGGGGCAACTCCAAGTTATCCATAAGAATATGAACACACTGGTGCCTCTTGTTTCAGTATTTGATGTTGTGGGGGCAGCGCTTTATTTGGCTGATTACCCTGCGGCTGCGGGTGAAGTGTATAACGTTGTGGATGATTCCACATATCGAAAATATGATCTTCTTTCCTATTTGGCACCGCTACTAGAGACAAAAATCCATTACAGTCGAGTCTCCCTCCCTCGATTCCTGTTGAAGCTGTTGGCAGCTTGGTCGGAATGGAGGGCTCGACGGGACGAAAATCGTGAACCAAAAGTCGAGAAGGCTACAATTGACCTCTTGTATAATAATTACTGGTTCAGTAACAAGAAACTGAAAGAAACGGGCTACAAACTGTTAATTCCTGACGCCCGATTTGGCCTTAAGGACACTATAGGCTGGTATAAACAAAATGATTGGTTGTACATGTAAACCCGTTTATCACAGAATGTGTAGGCTGCATCTGGTTCAAGAGAATAGAATCTGTGGTTGTGATGTCACGCTTTATAAGGGGTAGTTCATTTTATCGTAAGACAAGAACCATATATGGGTTTGAATAATATTCTGAGTATCTTTGTTGCAGGAGGATTTGTTTTTGGCGTCCCCAAGTCAAACTGGTCGAAAATCTGAGGTATTATGGGCTCTACCCTATGTTGTCAGTTTAGCACAGGATGTACTATCGGGACCCGAGTACATTGAGGCAGAAACGACTGCTGTCTATCTCGTTCGAACGAAACAGTTGCATGACGCCGCAATGAAACGGCTGATAGGTTTAGTGGCCCCACCGCCTAAGCATCCATTATCTGAAGCCCAAGAAGCGCTCAAAGGATTACCCCGGTTTACTCGGGGTGCAATTCAGTACTTGGGTGAGTACATTGAGCTTCTAGTACGGGCTTGGTGCTTTGAGCTCACGGGTGATGCTGCCTCGAAATCGCGGTCACTGGGTGCTAACATTCGCCGGCTAAAACCCAAAAAGTTAGGCACCCCCGAAGAACTTGTCGACCAACTCCAACGATATAATTCATTCCTCTATACCCCAGCGAAACACGACTTTACCATATTTAAAGGGCAGCGTCATCGGTTTACTGCCCGAGAAGCAGTCCTGGTTGCATATATCACGATGAAACTAGCAGAACGAATAATGGAACTATCTTCTGCAGCACGGTTGCAAGCAATTGCTTTCTAAGTTGTATATCGGGGAATGTTATCTCGGAACCAATACGGGACCCGGGCATCATCCACTCTGTCAGATGATGGCATATACGGTTTGATGTCAACCACCGGAGTGTCATCGAAGGCATCAATCTGATCAATGTAAATGCGGCACCTGCCATTATCGATCTTCTCAATTGCCACAATTGAGAGCCCAATAGGTGTGGGGCGGACAGGAGACCGACTGGCGAAGACACCTGATAACTCCGAGTTGGATTGGGGAGGATAGTCCTGAAGATGGCTTCGTGATGCCCCGTCATCACGTCCTGTTATCCACCACAACACAATGATGTGGGAGAATTTGTCCAATTGATAGGTGGCGTCCCAATATTGCTTGTTTATTTCAATGAAAATTGAACCATCCTCGGGTTTTCTGACATTTCCGACGCTGCTAGCAACGAGTTCCATATCTGGAGTAATTCGCTGTTCTCTGGAATAAGCTTCGCCTTGAAGCATAGATTTTACTAGGCACGATGTCTGTTAGAAACGGGGGGTTCAATAGAGTTCCTTCTCATTTTACGATACACTTATATAATATTGTAATATTATATTCTCATAGATTGAGATTATTATCTAACCTGATGAGTTGGGTTGGACAACAAATCGAAAAAAAACGGTGAAGAAAAATGTTCGCACGAAAAAATAAGGAAAATCATCAAAACCTTCATAGGCACTATGCACACGCAATCGCATCACGTCTTCGATTAAAAATTGCTTAGAACAAATCGGAACCCTAACAGGGTAGTCAGAAGAAAAATCTGGTGCCCAACAGGGTGGGTGAAAAACTTGGTACGGCTGAATGGCTGGGCCATGTGAGGGGCAACACGTCTTGTGTGCCCCTCCCTTTACTCTTTTTTTGATTTTTATTTGATTTTTGGAATCTTTCCTTGGAGTATTTGGGTTAGTGTTGAAGCGTCGATATTTCCTCCAGATACGATGCAGCTTATTATGCCCGTTCCTGCGTGTCCTGAAATGGCTGCGGCAACAGATACGGCTCCGGCCCCTTCAGCGATAATGGAATTTCGTTCTGCAAGTAGGCGGATAGTTTTCATGGTTTCTTCTATCCCTACAACAAGTGCCCCGTCTAGAAGCTCTTGAGCTAATTTCCACATCTCGGGAGAGAGGAACGGATATCCTATCCCTCCCACGAAACTGGGCGTGTAAGGGATCTGGTCAGGGGTTGTTCCAATCTTGTATGCTGTGGCAAGAGGTGCACAGGTTTCGATTTCAGCTGCGTAAATTTTCACGTCTGGTTTTAGAGGGCGGATGGCAGAGGCAATCCCACAGGCGAGTCCTCCACCTCCCCAGGGTATGACAATGGTGTTGAGGTCAGGGAGGTCTTCAAGGATTTCTAGCCCGATGGTTCCATTACCCGCCATGATCTGAGAATCGCTATATGGGTGGATAAACTTGCCATCCATTCCTTCGTACCGCTGGGTTGATAAGACTGGGAGTGCATCCGAAACTGGAAGTGGGATTGTTTGAGCCCCTAACCGCTTGATTGCTGCTTCCTTTACGGGAGATATTCCTTCGGGTACAAGGATCGTGCATTTAACGTCTAGTTTGCGAGCGAACCATGCAAGGGCTTGAGCAAAATTTCCCGAGCTTATTGTCCAGACTCCTTTCTTGAGTTGTTTTGTGTCTGTAAGTTTAATGGCGTTACTAGCTGCACGGATTTTAAATGACCGAACGGATTGGAGATTCTCCAGCTTGAGGTAGATGTTAGCCGGTAGCTTATCATCGATTAAAGGAACAAGAGGTGTACGGATAATCTCATCTGATATCCGTGTCTGAGCTGCTCTAATCTCCGCCAATGGAATGGGTGTATCCACTTTCATGGCGTGCCCTCTGTTCTCTGTATGCTAAAGGTCTTTATATTCTCTTCAGATTACGGCTTGAGGGAGGGGAGTTCGGGATAGTCAACAGCTTTGATAGCATCAGGTACATTGGTTTTTGTACCCTTTGTTGTAATTAATCGTGATACGGGATGGACCTCCATTCTATGGGCTTCATAGGGAACGAGTAAATCATCGATCGCTTCTCGATCGAGCTTCAATCTCAGCCAGGGCTTTTCGTCAGCTTGGTGAAGAATTACAGGCATTCGTTTGCGTCTATTGTGCACCTGTTCTAGAAGTGGATTGGCCCAAGTCGTGATGATGGTGAACGTTTTCAATTCTACCCCGGTTTCGGGGTGAGACCAGTTGTCCCAGAGTCCAGCAAAAGCGAAGGGTTGGCGGTCTTTGAGCTGGATGTAATAGGGGTATGCACGTCCTTGGTGGTGGCGCCATTCAAAGAAGCCATCAGAAAGGATAAGACACCGGTTAGAATTGATGAGGCTTCGAAATGTGGGTTTGTCGTGTATTGTTTCAGCTCGAGCATTGAGTGTACGGATTCTAAGTTTATTGGCCGTTACTTCATCTTTCACCCAGTGGGGAATAAGCCCCCAAGTGAGTAGCTGTATTCGATCAGTATCTTCTCCTGTGATAACTGGGAGCTGAGGTTTGACAAAACCAGAGATATGATAGATGCGAGAGAATTCTTTGGGTGCGTCCAATTCGGCATGGAAATGCTTTTCGAGTGTGTCAATATCAGGAACAGTGTAGTGGTAACACATTGACCTGAACCTTCCAAATCTATCTAAATCCACGAGAAGATTACTTTCTATTAAGCGAGGGGGAATCGGGGAGATTAAATACATTCCTGCATCACTAGGAGTGAGGTCCCGGTGTGTGATCCGAGAACCAAGGCGCACGTGACCGGGCAACATCGCCGGAACGGCGAGTAGAGCCTGTGGACCAGTCAGCATGAGCCGATGGGATGAAGCAGGAAGCCGCATACTTTCAAGGTGCGGTAGTTCACTGTGGTCTAAGATGTTTTAGTTGTCGAACCATCAATAGACCGATTACAGCTCCAAGGATGCCCAGGACAACGTCTCTGATTACCCCAAAAGTCCAAATAATTAGGATTATTTGCTGCGGGAAAAAGCCAACTAGGGTAAACACAGCCAAAGCGACAACCGACATTGTCATACTGGCAAAGAATGTCCCCATGATGGCTCGTATTGTGAATGACCCGGATTCTGGTGACTTGACAATGTTCATGGCAATGTCAAAGATTAAACCATAGGCGAGCAGAGAGGGAAGAAGGTAAAATCGTACAGGTGAGGGTACAGTGAATTCGAGTATTAGCCCAGAAATTCCTCCCATCATAGTGCTATAGCCAAAGCCTGTTGTTAGCCCTGCAAGAACTACGAACAAAAGGGATCGAATGATGAAGTTGTCTATGCCGTGTGTAATACTCCCAACTAGATAACTTGACAGGAAAGCATAGGCAACATATACTGCAGCTAAGATTGCGGTTAGGGCAATGCTTTGGGTGTTGGATTTCGTCTTTAGAGTTTTCATTGTAATAACTCTTCATGGGTGACATCATTGACTCAGCAAAAAATCTGTTGGTATTATCATTGCTTTCCATTTGCAAATCTTTAAACGCCTGAATTCTGAGCAAGGCTTAGTAAATAATGGAGGAACTTCTAAAATGGCAGATGAAGGAACATCTTCAACTTTGGTTATTGTTGCAGCAGTTTTTCAATTGATCCTGTTATTTGTCTTTGCTGGACTTGCAGGATTATTTGCAATCGCTCTTCCTTTGCTTTCACTGATTCCCCCGTCTGAATTACCCCCTGGAATCTCATTTGCTGAGCTAGTTTTTGTTTCCCAGGCCCTGTTTGGCTACATGGCAATTGCCGCAGTCCTGTCATTACTCTTTACCATTTTCTGGTTAATGTGGCGAGGTCAACCTAGCCAACATCGTGTCGGGCTTATCATCACAGGCATAATCGGTCTCATCCTAACTGGTGTTCTACCAGGACTGTTAGCATTGATCGGTGGTGCTATCGCTAAGGAAGGCTATGAATCCCCTCCTGTGGCTCGTCCCGCTCCGAAAACTGCAGCACCTCCGGCTGAGGCAGCTACATACTGTCCATCCTGTGGCAATCCCATTGATCCACCAGGAGCACAGTTTTGTGGAGTCTGTGGAGCCGCAATAACCTAATCGTTGAAAATCAATAATTGCACTACGAACTACTGAACATACGGGCCTTCACCGTCCAGACGATGTTAGGTGAATTTAGAGTCTCATTGATGTTGGCCTTCTGGATTTTGCACACCAGAGGAGTAAGCCTCAAAAGGCATCAACACCAATAGATAACCCGATTTGGAGAATGATTGACAATGTTACAATCGGATAACATTCGACAAGCAATCCGAGAAAAACTCGCCATCGATACAACACTTAAAACCCCCTCGGGTGCTGAATTTTCAGTGGAAGCGGTATCACCTGTACAGCTTGTCCTTCGCGTTGGAGAAAAGAAACTCCGTCTTACACTTCACCTCGATGCAGTTGATGATCTGGTCAAAGAGTTCAAATTTATCCCCCCTGGTGGGTGGCTCAGAATAGGCGCGGTTGCTAGCAATCCTCAACCAAATACTTTAGGAGCTATTGTTCGACCGCACACTTCTGGTGGGAGTTCAGCAAGTCAGTTTGCAGCAATACTTGAACACATTCAAGTGGCTGAAATTAACCCGAGTAGACCTGCAAGAATTCGCTTAACTGTCTAGTCGATTCTAAACTTCTGAATATGCATTTGAGTCGAATTGAAGTCTGAACCATTTCCGATGCTGAAGCGTATCGAGGGAGAGAGAATTCTGTGGATTTCAATCAAGTCCAGATACGCATTAGTATGTTTTCTATGTGAGAACCATCTCAAAATTTTCACATAGCAAAGTTCTTATTTACTACAATTCGAAGAACCCCTACAAAGACGAACTGGAATGGATGAAAATGACTGAAACCGAGAAACCAATGAAGGGAGACAAATGGAAGCAACGGGTCTATAATTGGTTAGCTGAAGAGGGTATGTTTCGTAAAGAAGTTGAAGATCCCAAGGCTGCCTACCACTTTGGTGTGAACTACCCGGTCGGGTCTCCCTATCATATCGAGGTCATTAAGCCACGAGATATGAAAGATGGTATCCTCGTTGTTTCAGTTCTCCGGATTGCTCCCCCTCATGTAACGGCCCTAGCCAAGTTAACGGATGAGAAGCGGAAACCTCTCATCTATAATCTACGGCTTCAACTCCTTCAACGGCGTCCGGGATTCTCTGTGAAAGAGAAGGACGGGGTTTGGGATGCGGTTCAATTTCAGGCTCGTCTATTTTATGACAACCTGACCAAGTCTACGCTCATGGCTGCCCTTGACGACGTTTTCCGAGGTATACTCATCGTCATCTGGACATTCGGGCACCATTTTGGAATCCCCTCTGGTCAAAAGCAACAACCAGGTTTCTATACTTAAGACGTTGGCAAGACTGTTTTTATTCAACCTGAAAAACTTAAGAGCTTAGACTTAGATGGTAGAGCGAAGGTGACATCCTATGACAAAACGTTGTGCCGCGTGTGATTATGAAAACGATGACGATGCTGATTTCTGCGCTCGATGCGGCGCCCATTTGGAGGCTGCAGAACCTAAACCGGCTGTGATTGAAAAAGAGGACAAAGACTGCTACGGATCTGAAGAAGACGAGTGTTTCGGGCTCCCCCATGGAGGGGCAATTTGTGGAATTATTATCGGTATAGTAATCATCCTTTGGGCTGGCGGGTTAATATTTGGTTGGAATCTTTTCGATTTCTTCTGGCCATTTATTCTCGTAATCATTGGCGTGTTGATTGTTGCCGGAGCAATTTATGCAATGCGCCAGAGATGAGCGAAACTCTTTATTATGCTTCTGAATAGGGACATTCGGGTCTATTACATCGACTACAGATGAGTCGGTGTGATCGCCGAGACATAACTATCCGGGTAAAGATCCAATAGAGAATTAACAAGAGTGAGTAGATCGCCAGAATAAGGCTATTTGTGAGTTGAGTCAGGCTAGCCAAGAGAAGGAATGATCCGACAACAAATAGACTATTGATAATAAATCGGATGATTCCGCGATTTAGTTTTAGCAGTTGGTAGAGGGGATGCTGTAATAATCCAATGGTAACGAATATGAATCCAAGCCAGAACGTGGCTTCTGGATAGACGATTGGGAAGCTGAGGAAGAAAAACAAGATGGTTCCGATGATTGCAATTATTGCTCCCGTGACTAGTCCGTTACATCCTGCACAGTAATGTGAACCCTTGATAGTGATAACATGACCCGAATAATGATTACAGGTGGGGTGATGGCCTTCTTTTCGTATACTCTTGATCTGAGTTGAGTTGGTTTGCTCTACAATCTCTTTTTGACTCTGTTTTTTCTTTTTCCGTGTGAGTGAGCAGTGTGAAGGTGAAATTCCCGCAATAATTCCCAGAATGCAGATAATCATGAAAGCGAATCCAATGAGTTGTGTTTGCCAAGGAAGCACGACGACCGGAGGGGGTGGATTGAGTAACATTAGTGATAAAAGAACAAGCCCTAGAAGTGATAGAATTAGAGAAATCACTGAAAATTGAGAACTATGTCTTCGGTTCGTCATAATCGGAACAATCCTTTCAGGGTGCCTAGAAAACCCTTGAGCATCATATGTTGATAGTAGGCTCGCTTTACTTTATTGCGGGCAAAGATTCCGAAGATTCGCCGTCGCCACCCGTAATATGACCTGTAAGTTGCAAAGAGCTCGGTTTGAACCTCCTCACGAGTCAGGTGCTCTGTGGGAATAATTGCGTTGACCATATCAAAACGTTTCCATCGTGGATCTTCAATCCAGCCGTTTTCCAAGGCTTTCTTGTACATGGGTTGACCCGGGTATGGTGTCATCGTCATAAACACGGCAATATCTGGGTCAACCTCTTTGATCCATTCACGAAATGCTTCGAGTGATTCATGAGAATCTTGTCGGTGACCAATGATGGCTGTTGTTTGGGCAAGGATTTCGTGTTCTTTTAGCAACTGAATCGCTTCCTTGCCCATTTCGATATCAATTCCTTTTCGATACTCCTTGAGCCGTTGGGGGTCGTGGCTTTCTAATCCGGTCATAATCCACTGTAACCCTGTCTCACGTAACTTTGGGAGAAGTTCCTTTCCAGAGATAATTTCATCCGCGCGGGTCTGAAAGAACCACATTAAATCTTCGGTGATTTCCCGCTCAAGTAACTCGTCACATAGGGTTTCCATCCAATCATCTAATTGAACATAATCGTCGGTGAGCCATAGAAACCGACTACCAAACTCGTTGTATAAGTACTCAAACTCATCCGCAACACGTTGTGGCGATTTCTTTCTGCACTTCCCCCAATACCGCCATTGACCACAAAACGAACACGAATGATTACACCCACGTCCTCCCTCAACCAAAGCATACGGCAAATCCTTTCCTGCAGGAAAACAGTACTTCTTCATGTGATCCTTAACAAAATGATAGCCAGGAAACGGCAAGGTATCTAAATCCCGAATCAAGGCTCGATTAGCGTTGTGAGTGATTTTACCTCCCTGGCGAAAAGATAATCCTTTCACATTACTCAGGGTCGACCCCGATTTCAAGGCACGGACTAGTTCGACTAAGGTGACTTCTCCTTCTCCTCTTATTATGAAATCTAGTTGGGGGAACGCTGCCAATGTGCCCTGCGCGAGCGCTGAGAAGTGCTGCCCTCCAGCCACTGTCCAAATCTCATCGTCGATTTGTTTGGCAAGAGTAGCAACCTGTATAGTGATGTTGGCATTGCATGTAGAAACTGTGCTCGGAGCAACTAAATCTGGTTGAAAGGTTTCAATACGTTTTGTCACATCTTCCCATTTTGCTTCTTCAGCTTGGCAATCCATCACCTGAATCTCAGCGTCTGGGTAATGTGCTTCAAGGTATCCCGCCAAACACAGAAGTCCTAACGGAGGGGGAATATACTCTCCCATAATAAACCAGGGATCCTTTGGTGGCTCAACAAAGAGAATTTTCACAAATCCACATTCCAACGAAATGTGAATGCGCTATCTTCTGCTTGACGATTTAATCCTTATGTCTTTTCAGCATCGAACTATGAAAAGTGGAGGGGACCGGAGTTATGGTGATTCAGACACTTCCGAAAAAGGACACAATTGGAGGGGAGAGGGAATGGTTTCTAGGGGAGAGGAAGTGCCTAAATATTCGCCACTCCGGCGGGGTTTGTTTTCCCGGGTCCCCATGTAGANCCTTANGAATTCACTTATTAAAACTTCTTATTGTCCAATTTCTTTCTTTGATGATTTTTGGGGTTTCCCCAAAGTCTTAAGAAGAGAAGGCACGCTACTGCTGGGTGAGGTGTTCCTCATGGTGTATTGCCAGAAATGTGGATCAGAAAACGTTGACACAGCAGATTTCTGTAAGAAATGTGGAACTGCTCTCGCCCCGAGGAAAGATTTCGAAAAGCGTGCGAGCGCTTGGGGGCGTAGGGTCGGTGAACGTGCTGAAGAGGAATGTTTTGGTGTCACCGGAGGAGGAGCCATCTTTGGCATCATTTTTGGTGTAATCATTATCGGGCTTGGATATTCTCTTGTCTTGGGAATACAATTGTGGATGTTGATTGGTCCCATTGTAGCACTTATCATTGGGATTCTCATTATCGTCTGTGCATTCAATTCAATTCGGAGGAAGCGTTCCCTAAGGGGACAGGAGTGATAAGAATAATACCGCGGAGGTTTTTATGTTGTCAAGAAAAATTGATGAAGGACCAGATATTTTGGGCGCAGTCACTTTTGGCTTAATCATAATCCTACTAGCAATCATCTATATTATTCATCCGAGCTTTCTTTCCCAACTCATCGCATTAGTCACAGATATTGTTTGGCAAGAAGTGGTTCCTGGATTCTGGTGGTGGATACCTGCAACCCCCTCAGCCCATATCGAATTCTACACAATACTCTACCAGTTATTCATTGGGATTGTAATCATCAATATCATTGTGCTCATCCTACGTGTGATTTTCAGCGATTCCTATCGTCGTCAAATCGAGTCCGTTGGCGGAATCATTTTCGCTGCGGGTGTCACTTGGGCTTCATGGAACCTACTGAGCCCTCCCTATGCCTGGACTGTTTTTACCGGCTATTTCATCGTCTTCGCTGGTGTGAGTCTCATTATTTCCAGTCTTGGCTACTGGGTTATTCGAACCCGTGGGTCTAAGTAGTGATTTCCGTTGTGCCACAAGCATTCGCTTTTCTAATCACACTAGTGAATACTTTCAGGTAGGACACAGAGAGTGGAAATTAGACTCATGAAGTAGAAAAGATGGGCTCTGTTTTTTTATTTCTTCTTCTTAAGAACCTGGTCTGGTGGTGTAGTCTGCACCGGAGCTTTCCCTAGTTCTTCATGGGCAATACGTAAAGCCTCTTCAGATATTTCTTCAGCCGTTTGATGGGCGTAATAGGTGTCATAAATTGCTTTGTAACGTCCACCAAGCGCAAGAAGCTCATTGTGTGTCCCCTGCTCAACCAATTCTCCATGTTCAAAAACCAATACCCTGGATGCATTTGCAATTGTCGTTAATCGGTGGGCAATCACAACGGTCGTGCGATTCGCAAACAGTTTCTCTTGAGCTGCCTGTACCAAGGATTCTGAGTAGGCATCCAATCGGCTCGTTGCTTCATCCAAGATTAGAATCTTAGGGTCTGCAAGCATAGTCCGAGCAATCGAAATCATTTGCACTTGTCCAACACTCAGGTTCTTTCCCCCCTCGCTTAACATCGTACCATAGCCTTCTGGTAAAACCTCAATGAAATCATGGGCTCCAATAAGACGAGAAAGTTCTATGATCTCTTCATCTGTGGCATCGGGTCGACCATATCGAATATTCTCCAATACGGTATCATCGAACAAATAGGGTTCTTGGGCAATCAATGCGACCGTGTCATGTAATGATTCCAAAGTCACATCCCGAATATCCTGGTTTCCAATCAGAATACGCCCTTCTTGAGGGTCGTAAAACCGATTGATGAGTGCTGCAATAGTTGTTTTACCCGCCCCAGTGTGACCCACTATAGCTACAAGCTCTCCTGGTTGCACTTCGAAGGTTGCGTCCTTGAGAACCTCTGTGTCTTCGATGTAGGCAAAGCTTACTTGGTCAAAGGTGATACCATCGCTTGTAGGTTTGAGTGCTGTCGCATTTATCCTATCAGTTATGGTGGGCTCGGCTTCAAGAACATCCATGAGTCGATCCATTGAGCTGAGGGCTGCTTGGAACTGTGTTACCATCATACTCAATGCAAGTAGAGGCCACAAAAATCGTTGAATCAAAATAATTCCCAAAAAGACTTCACCAATGGTGAGTAATGGAGCGGTTCCCACAGCTAAACTGCCAGCTACGAAGAGTACTGCAGCGGTGGCAGCGATACCTGTTGCACGGACTAGGGGTTGCATCAAAGTCATGAGCATCATAAACCGGAATCCATGGCGATAGGATTCCTGATTTAATTCTCCTAAAATGTTTGCAGTTTCATCTTCACGGTTGAAGGCTTTAGCGACATGTATTCCGCTGAGGTTTTCAGCGATTTGCCCTGAAACAAAGCCAGTTGCACGCTGAGCGGCTAGCATCGTATGTTGTCCGACGGTTCCGAAAAGGATGACAATAAGGATAACTACTGGTACAACGACTAACGATGTCAGTGCAACAGCTGGTGCCACTAACCACATGATGATACTTGTCGCGATGAGAAGTAACAGCTGACTGCTGATGTCAATAACAATCTGGACGCCTTGAGCGAGATTATCCGTATCCGTAGTTACTCGAGAAGTAATGTCACCACTCTGTTTTGCTCGAAAATAGGAAAAATCTGCTCCAATAAGTTTTTTATAGACATCCTGCTGGAGGGACCGGACGAAACCTGCCTGAGCCCCAGACAGAATCCAAGTATAAAGTGAGCCTAGAATCCAACTAATGACTCGGAAAATCACATACAGTGCCCCTAAATAGATTACACCAAGAATTGTGCTTCCTGGTGTGAGCACCAAGTCAATTCCCAAAGCTAGTATCACAGGATCAATCGCTCGAAATACGGTAGCGATTATCGTAAAAACAGAAGCAATCGCTATTAACTTCTTGAATCGTCCGAGATACCCAAACATGGATCCCCATAGCACACGAATAGAACGACTTCGTTTACGTCTTTCACCGGCTAGGGCTGTTGGACCTCGACGAATCGCCATTTAGTTTCCCTCCTCCTTTTGGTTTAATCTTCGAACATAAGATAATGCGCCGGGTAACCTCTCAAAAATTCGTTGGTAATGCTGTGAACTACGCATCAGTTCATCATGGGTGCCCGAAGCGATGAGCTCGCCTTTATCGACAATTAAAATCAAGTCTGATTCTAGAAGTGTTCGGAGTCGTTGAGTTACTGTGACACTGGTTCGATTTTTCATAACCTCATTTAATGCCTTTCGAAGGGAGAACTCAGTTTCTGCATCTATGGCACTGACCGAATCATCCAGAAGCAGGATTTTCGGATTTTGGACAATGGTACGGGCAATGGCTAATCGTTGACGTTGACCACCACTAAGGGTCATTCCCCGTTCTCCGATGATTGTGTCATAGCTTTCGGGTAATTGGGTGATGAATTCGTGTGCTTGTGCCTTTTTTGCTGCCTCCACGATCTCTTCTTCACTGGCATCCACACGACCAAAGCCAATGTTATCGTGAATACTCATTCGAAAGAGAAAGATATCTTGCTCTACGAGACCAACAGCAGCTCGAACATCCCGTGTTGTTAAATTGTGGAGGTCAACGCCACCAATCTGTATGCGTCCTTTGGTGGGATCATAAAGGCGCAAAAGCAGTTTCAGAATGGTACTTTTTCCGCCTCCGGGTCCCCCAATGAGGGCAACACGAGAGCCACTGGGAATAGTGAAGTTAATGTTTTTGAGTGAATAGGTTCCATTATGCCCGTTTTCGTTTGAATATTGAAAACTCACATTATCGAAGACAATGTCACCAGTCCAGTCAACATCAGTGAACGGCTGTTTGGGCTCTTGCAATGGATCTTTCCAGTTGAGTAGATTAATAATCCGTTGGGCATTGACATGACCACCTCGAATAACGAGTAGAAATCGGGGAAGCATGAAGCTAAATCCCTCGACCGCCGCAAGAAGTCCAAGAATGGACACTAATGTCCCCACAGTGAAGACCCCGGTAATTACTTGAAAGGCACCGAAAATGAAGGTACTTGCAGTGATTCCGGTTAGAATTAAGGTCGGAATATAGAAGGATGCAAGTCGACCTTCACGCGCTGTGAGTTGCTCATAAACTCCGGTTATCTTGCTGAATTTCTCTTCTTCTTCCGTCTCTGTGCCAAAGGCTCTCACTACTTCGATACCGCGAAAGACTTCTTGGCTCACAGCGGTGAGTTTCTCGTTTTGTTCCGAACGAGCACGCCTTACGGGCTCTACTTTCACTGCATACCGATATGCAAAGAAAAGGTACAGGGGGGCGCCAACAAGTGTGATGAGTCCTAGCCATGGGCTGATCAATGCGAGTAAGAAAATGGCGATGATTAAGGTTCCAATTGCTGTGATGATATTTCGTAGAGCTGGATTCAACGAGAATCGAACCCAGCGGACATCTTGCATTGCAACTGCGAGTAATTGTTTACTATCAACTTGGTCATGAAACGTCATGCTATTTTCCTGAACCAACTCGAAAAATTCCTGGCGTGCATCCCGTTCCCATCGCAAGGTTATCACTGCAAAAGCATAGCCTACCAATAAGATTGTAACAAACAAGGCACCTGCGACAATCAAAATGAGTTGAACTTGGCTAACGAATGCTGGTGTAAAACCCGCAGTTTCAAGGATATCTATTGCATTTCCAACAATCAAAGCTGGGAGAGTCGTCAGATAGGCGGCAAAAAGTGCGAGAGCTGTCGCTAAAAGAGTGACACCGGGATATCGGCGTAATGCGGCTAATTGGTAGCTAGAGGCACTCTTGTATTTCACGTCAGACACGAATTCAGACTCCCTTGATTGCTGTACCCAGCACATTCACCTTACTTTTAGAACCATCGGTTTTACAGAAATGGCGATAGCCGATACCAATTCATATTTGAAGAAGGAAGTCCTGTTAATACAGGGAGTGAATATTTCTTGAGGCACAGCAATCTCAGGCACGATTACATGGTAGCCTTGGCGCTTTGTGGTCTGGGTTGCCTTTTCATTGGATCAACAATTGTGTTTCCCATTTTTGTCTCTTCTAGTTCTTTAACACTTCACGGTTATGGAGGACGGTATTATGGTGAGGTGGCTCCGTATTTTGGTACCGTATCCGAAAATGCCACCGAATTTGTCGTTACTCCTGATCCCGATATCTATTGGGATCTCATAGTTGAAATCAGGAACTTCTACACAAATAATTCGTCAGTAACACTCATTTTTGCCACGCCTACCCACAACGAGACCGTTCCAAATTTCTATAATCTTACAAATGAACCAATCAATCGTGAATTCTATGTATGGCATTCTGATTTTTCTCTTATCATTCAATACGATATGGCTCCAGCAAATTTTTCCTTTTGGGTCTTAGTGAACGGTTCACTCCCACTTCCTCCATCACCTCTAATATCTTTGAGATTTCCTTTAGATATCATTTTGCTCGTTTTTGGAATCCTACTTATTCTCATTGGGTTGAGTAAATACCGCTTCGAAAAACTGTTTATCCAGAATCGACTANGGAGACGAGCCTTGATATTTTGTAGTCTTGGCATCCTTTTTCTCAGTCTGAGTTATCCTTCACTCACAAGATCTCACTATTTTCTTTGCTATCATCCTCAGGAATATACCGATTTCGGTGAATTTTCAGGCATAGTTAGCCAATCTGTTCCTCGTGTAAATAGAACCCTATTGAATATTGAGGATAGTACAATTGAGCTTCGAACGTTCTTCGTCAATCATTCCTCGGTTACCGTCATGGCTTACACTCGAGATGGTTCTGTAAATCAGACGTGGAATTATGTCAACTCGCAGTATCCAGGATATCAAACCTTTGAGTGTTACACAACTAATGATACAATAATTGAAATCATACGGGAAACTGGCGATGTCGAGTTTCGCAGTTGGATTCTAGTTAGGCAAAACAGGACTGAGTTTGTGCTTAACTATGCAGGTGCTTATGCACCATACGCGTACCTCTTCTTTGGGATTGGGACCATACTTCTTGTATCGGGTTGTTATTCCGCCTCACAGGGTCTCCGTATCTTATCAAAAATGACGAATAATCAATGAGCCAAAGGCTGAAATAATACTGAAGGGCATTTTCTATCCCACAGTTTGAGGCGTTACGAATATGCAGATCCCAACCGACCCCATTCAAGCCTTAATCCAAGGATTAATTGAATTCTGGAATACGTGGTGGCCTTGGATCGTACCTATCATTGTATTAATACTCACCTGGATTGTTCTGGCTATCATTGCTAGTCTTTTAACCAGTTTTCTTCGCCGAAGGGTATCACGCGGTGGAATCCCACCAGATGCAATTAATGGACTCGTTCTTGCAATACGGTTGCTCTTTATCTGGCTTGGCATCGTGGCACTTGCAACGAATGTGCCTCTATTGTGGGGCTATGCCCTAGAAATCGTGGGTAGTGCATCTGTAATCATCGGGTTAGCGGGAGGTCTTGCAATTAGTCTAGCAATGCGGAACTTCGTTGCTGGTCTTTATATCATGATATCTGACCCCTTTGATATTGGTGATTATGTTCGAATCGGTTCCAACGAAGGAATTGTCCTTGAAATCAGTTTGAATTATACGAAACTACGCCAGATTGATGGATCCATCACGCTCATTCCCAATAATAACGTCATGAACTCATCGGTTACCAACTTCCGTTTTAAACACAAACGCAAACCAAAGTCCTCTGCCGAATCGCAGGAAGAATCAGTTGAAGGGACTTCTTTACCACGGCGAATTTGGGAGGTCATTAGCGAGGTAATGGATACTACCAATCTCATCCAGTATACTCTCGAACTAAGGTTTCCAGTAAAGGAATCACATGAAAAATATGAGCCAATCCTAAGCGAAGTATGCAAACGGTGGAAGAAAAAATTCGGTTTTGAACCCGTATATGCGCTTACATCAATTTCTCATGTAGCTTTTACATACGCATTCACAATTTTCGTTGAGGATCCACAAGTTCTCCTTGAATACAGGTCTGCTTTCATTGAAGATATCGGACGGGCAATTTACTAGCATGTAACTGCAATTTACTGCTTTGTAATATCTTCGAAATCTCGATATTCATTTCAATTTCTAGATGACTCAATCTGTCTTAAACACGATAATTCTAGCCTGTCAAAAGCCCTTTATGGAAAAAACAAGTCATAGGCCTGGTTACTTGATTTTCCACTTTCTCCATCGCATTTGGAGGCAACTTTTTGGATATCAACCCCTTCACTCGAAAAGAAA
>JGI2171J19970_10000208_pt1 | contig 27810 bp, 22 predicted proteins | sample DeeMarSWOR324_28_FD_19970 | JGI IMG/M metagenome (IMG submission 19970) | reverse complement strand
CTGCGATAAGGTCTGCTGTCGAAAGAATAACTAATCGGAGGAGAACTATGTTTATTGGAAGTTGTTTTAGAAGTTTTAAATTATCTGGAAAGGAGAGTAAGATGAAGAAACTACTTGCATGCATGTTAGGTACGCTCCTTGTATTCAGTATGGCGGTTGCTGTAGGCCCTGATGCACCGCCACCTTCGCCTACTGGTCCTGATGCACCACCACCTTCACCACTGCTCATAGCCGTAGGTCCTGATGCACCGCCACCTTCACCCACTGGTCCTGATGCACCACCACCTTCACCACTGCTCATAGCCGTAGGTCCTGACGCACCGCCACCTTCACCCACTGGTCCTGATGCACCACCACCTTCACCACTGCTCATAGCCGTAGGCCCTGATGCACCGCCACCTTCGCCCACTGGTCCTGATGCACCACCACCATCGCCGACAGTATAGGCAGGAGCGTATATAATAATGAAAGTACTGCATCTTTATCAAGTAAAGATGCTCGACGGCTCGCAATACCGCGGTGAAATCGCTTACCGGGATGACGAAAAGATCGTGCTTAGGCTCAGGCACCGTGCGCCCGAGCAGAAGCTGCGCCTTTTCACGAACAGTATTGCTTCGGTAAGGGATGTGGGATACCGAAAAGCGTACGCTCTAAGGTAAGAATAACAGCTGCATTGCCATAAAGGAGCGGATAGCGAGTAAGAGAAAGGTTTTTGATTAAATAACCCTTTATAAATAGGGCGTTTGGTCATAAACAAAAGTACGGGACGACTGCGAGCCCAAGCCGATTCAGTGACAAAAGTGTGCCACTTTGGCACACCAGTATTCACGCAGGCGTTATAGATTTAAGCGCTACAGAATACCCCCAAATCGTGCCATTCTGGCACACTATTGAGACTTAAACTTCGATATATTTCCTTAAGATATTTCGATATTTCATCATAAATGCACCTGGCACGGGTATTGCTATATAAGAGGCCGGAGACTAAGGTGATAATAATCCTAGCAGCCATAACCCTTCAAGTGACAGCAGCCATCCTGGCGCTGAGGCAGAGCGGCAAGAAACCGGCCATCGGGTGGCTCTTCATCGCTATTCCTCTATTGCTTCTGGGCGCAATCAAAACGCTAGACTTAGTCGGCATTCCAACCGGAATCCAACCGGAAGTCCTGACCCTCTTTGTAGGCGCATCAATGTTTGTGGGTCTGGTTTTCGTTTCCAAGATATTCAAGGCATATCATCAAAACCTCACGTTGCTCAAATCAATACAGGACATTGACCGGGTAATGCTGTCGAGCATAAGCTATAATGGCGTAATCAACGCGATAATCGACAAGTTAAACCAAACCATTAACCCTGATGCCGTAGGCATATACACTTATGACAAGCATGGACACAAATTGAACGTCCTAAAGGCATATAATCTCAGTGAGGAGTTCCAGAAGAAAGTAACCGGTGACGGCAATGAATTCATCAAATCAGTCATTGAAAACAGGAGAACGCTGATCATTGATAGATTCGAAAGTGATGAAGATGTCGGATTCCTTCCTTTATTAAAGCAAGAGGGATATGCTGGTTACGTCGGTACGCCAATTGTATCCAAGGGCGGTGCGCCAATCGGCGCAATGGCCCTATATTTGAGAAAACCCAAGAAATATTCAAAGCATGACATAGATTTCATCAAGACCGTTAGCAGCCAAGTTGGCATTGCCTTGGACCGAGAGCAGTTCATCGATCGCATCCATGAGATGAATTTCGAATCGGTCTATTCGCTCGTCCAGGCAATCGAAATGCGTGACCCGTACACACGCGGTCATTCACTGCAAGTGGCCAAACTTGCATCATCGATTGCTGAGGCGATCGGATTTACAGGCAAAGACTTAGAGCTGGTGAAATTTGCGGGTCTGCTCCATGACGTCGGCAAGATCGCAGTACCCGAAAGTATACTTAAAAAACCAAGTTTTTTAACTAATGACGAGTGGAAAATTATCCAGCTGCACCCAAAACAGAGTGTAGCGATCATAGATCCAATTAAAGGACTCCGCCAAATCCGGGACTGGGTTCTATACCACCATGAGCGTTGGGATGGCCGGGGTTATCCCAAAAACATCAAGGGCGACAGAATTCCGATCCAGTCCCGGATACTTTCAGTTTGTGATACATATTCCGCAATGACCGAAGACCGGCCATACCGAAAACGACTCAGTGATCAGGAAGCACGCAACGAAATAAGAAAAGTCGCCGGCAGTCAACTCGATCCGACGGTATCCAGTATTTTTCTAGACCTTGGGGTCAATGGTCGCAATGGAAATTTCATTAATTCATTCAGTAAGGATACGCTACTGGGAGACCTGGACCTGGATTCTACAAGTAACGGAAATGGTAATGGCAAAGCATTCAGCCAGAGTGTATTGAGTCTGTTAGAGAAGAGTAAGCAATGATTAGAAACATGCGGAAAAATAACAAACGTGCCTCTGAGAAACATAATACACCAAAATTTGCAGGCATTCATACCAAAAACAAGGCACGGTTTATCCTAAAATCAAATAAAACACGGCTGCGGAAGATCGGCATGATTTGGCATTGCAGTATGCTGTGTCTACTAAGCGGTGGCCCGAGAGTATACGCCGGACCGCTGTAACCATTGAAAAGGAAGTGAGCCTATAGAATCGAAACAACACACAAAATTAAATGAGAGATAAACTGTATCCGCGGGTACGGTTTTCGGCCATTTTTTTTTGCCACGGGCTTGAGAGAATGAAGAAACGAACTTTACTCTTATTGCGATTTGTACTGATCTTGGCGACGATACTGGTGATGACGTATTCCCAGCGCGGTTTGAATATCGCATCGCCAGGCTATGTCGTTGCCCTGCTTTACTTGCTTTCAAACATGATGGTCTACTTCATCCCAGAAACTAGATTGTCCTATCTCTATGTAACATTTGGGATTTTCTTGATCGACGTTGTCGCCATATCGCTTGCAATCTATTTCACCCAGGGCATGCAGACCGACTTTTATCTAATATACTTTTTGATTATCTTCATCGCTTCGGTAGGCCAGGACATTCGCGGCAGTATTCCCATCGCGATCGTGGCTAGCGTTCTCTACGGCTGGCTGCTTTACCGGGCAAACCCCGACACTTCCATTATGGATCCGGCGATTCTAATCAGGGTGCCCTTTCTATTCATCGTCGCGTTGATAAGCAGCTACTGGTCGGCATCAATGAGGCGCGAACTTAAAAGCAAAAAGGAACTGGAGGAATTCGCTCACAAGCTGGAACAGGAAGTCGAGCGGATCACCACAAAGGAAACCGAGCTGCGGCGCTACAGCGAGACGGTCATCAACAGCGTAGCCAGTGGGGTCATTGCGGTGAATGGTGATGGGACGATTACCACGATCAACCCTGAAGCAGCGCGTGTGTTAGGCGGCAAGCAAGAAGACTTTACTGATACTAAGATCAAGATGATCAAGGGTCTTGATAACCTGTGGCAGAAGATGAAAGAGGCGATTGAATCCGACAAACCGCTTGAGCGCTTGCAGATTTCCATCACGAACGCCCATAGCAAGACTATTCCCATTGGTTTATCAGTATCTCCATTGACCTCGTCTGACACAAAATTTACGGGTTGTGTCGCGATTCTCCGTGACCTCTCCGAGGTCAAGGGATTGGAGGAAAAACTCAAACACGCGGAAAGACTGTCCTATTTGGGAAAAATGGCGAGCTGGATCGCTCACGAAATAAGAAATCCTCTGACCGTAATCGATGGGTTCGCTCAGTTACTGACAAACACAAAAGACAAGGATAAGGTAAGCACATTCAATGCCGAAATTCACAAGGGAATCAAAAGAATAAACCACATTATCGAAGACATCCTCACCTTCGCCCGCACCAAGACACAAGTTAAGCATGACGAACTCAACCTCCACGATCTTCTGCAACAGATAACTGAAAACATAAACAATGTCAAAATATCCATCAAGGGTGATGAAAATCCAATTATCAATGGCGAAGAAGAATCTCTAAAGAGCCTTTTTCTTAACATCATAAACAACAGCATCGACGCCATGGAAAATGATCCTAAGCTCGTCATTAACATTCGTAAGACCAAAGAATGGATCATAACAGACATCGTAGACAATGGCAAAGGGATATCAAAAGACAATCTGAAGAATCTCTTTACACCCTTCTTCACAACCAAAAGCCGGGGTACCGGGCTAGGCCTGGCCATCGTGAAGAAGATCGTTGACGACCATAATGGCAAGCTTGAGGTTGAAAGCGAGGAAGGTGAGGGCACCACGTGCCGCGTGCACCTACCCAAGAAGAAATGAAAGCGCAGGAAACATTTGCAGATACAAAGATAATTGCTAAAAGAGGAGGTGGCATGAAAAAGAGGATATTGGTCTGCGATGACGAGGAGCCAATTCGACTCTTACTGAACGAATCGCTGCAAGACAGCTATGAAGTAGTCGAGGCCTCGAACGGTCGCGAAGCATTGAGGTTAGCGACAAAAGAGCAGTTTGATCTTATCATCATGGATATTAAAATGCCCGATGGGCACGGCCTCGAGGCAATCGAGCGCATTAGGGAACGCAATGGCACCGTTCCCATAATAATCTGCTCGGCCTACCGCGCGATGGAAGATGATATCGTGGTAAAGACTTCAAATGTCGCCGCGTTCATAACCAAGCCGATTGACATAAAGGCTCTGAAAACAAAGATATTCAACCTTATCGGCGCATAGAACATAATATTTTTTGCTCTTTATGCTGTTTTGTCACTTCCATGTTATATGTGACCCAGCCGTCATTTGGTTACCTCAGTAATTTTGTGAAACAACAAAGAGCATAATCACTTAAAGTAACACCCTCTGCCTTTTGACGAAAATTCTGTGAGACTGACTACCGCCCTACTGAACCGAAGCGATGTCTTCCTTGATAGCAGTCAACAAAGTATAGCCCTCCCAGGAGGATCTACGACAGGTTGGTTTTGCTGACTTCTGTTGCCGAGAGAGGGGATTAGTTGAATTTAAAGCCCTTGCCGGTGATTAGCCACAGGCAGGAGTCTACAACATCGGGTTCGTACAATCGACCCTTGTTCTTGGATATCTCTTCCAGTGTAGTGTCAAGACTATGGGCCGGACGATAAGGACGATGTGAGGACATCGCCTCAACCACGTCAGCGACCGCGAGGATCTGCGCCTCGAGCAATATGTTCCCGGTCTTCAGACCCCGCGGATAGCCTGACCCATCCAGCCGCTCATGGTGCTGCAGTACCACATCGGCGATGGGCCATGGGAATTCGATTGTCTTTAGAATGTCATAACCGACACTCGGATGGGTCTTGACTAGGGCAAACTCTGAAGTGGTCAACTTGCTGGGCCTGCTCAGTATTTCCGCAGGCACGTATATCTTTCCTATATCGTGAATCAAGGCCGCAACGTGTATGCCGCGGATCCATTCTTCGGGTAAATACATCTCCTTGGCGATCTCTTGGGCGAGCGCGGCAACCCGGAGCTGATGACCGGTTGTGTATGGGTCTCTTGCTTCCTGAATCTTAGCCATTGCCTGCAGCGTGTTTTGAATCGTATTCTCCAGTTTGACCAGACTCTGCTGCAACTCGTCCTCCATCTGTTTGCGGTCGGTGATATTACGAACCGAAACAAGATTTGCGTCCTCACCCTTGTAGACGATTCTCGTCACCGCAAACTCACAATACCTTATGTCCCCACTCCTGGTAACGATGCGCACGTCATATGCCTTAGGTACGTCCTCACCCATTTTTCGCCGCAGGTCAATGTCTTTAACCTTATCACGATCGTTGGGGTATATGATTTTCCAGGGACTCGTATGATAGAGTTCCTCTTTTGCGTAATCAGTAATCTTGCAGAGCTGGTCATTGACGAACATGAAACTGTTGTTCGCATAGATGAATATGCCGTCGCTCGAGTGTTCAACCAGCGTGCGATATTTCTCCTCGCTCTCCTCGAGGGCAACGAGCAGACGTTCGCGCTCGGTCACATCACGACAGACATTGGTGATCGCCACGATTTTACCTTCTTTGTAAATCGCAGTTCCGGTAACCTCCATTATCGAATAGCGGCCTTCGGCATGTTTGAAGCGCTCCTTGCTAACCACAACCCGGCTCTTGGCACCGGAAGCAAGTTGTTCGGTGTCTTTCTTGACCGTTGCTACATCATCTGTGTGTACGATATCGAGTTCAAGGAAATTACGCCCGATCAGGTCTTCCCTGCGCTTACCAGTAAAATCACATGCAATCTTGTTGACATCGATCAGTTTGAAATTCAAATCGTAGGTGAATATTGCGTTGCCGGCGTATTCGTAGAGCAGCCGGTAGCGTTCCTTGCTTTCCCGTAATGCCTCATCAGCATACTTGCGTTCGGTGATGTCTTCCATGCTGCCCTGGAAAAACTTCGTCTTACCATCCGCGTCGACTACGGAGCGGGCGTTATCGTAAACCCAGAAGACCGAACCGTCACGCCGACGCATCAGGGATTCGAAACCGCGCACAAAACCGTCCTGCTGCATACTGTTTAACCAGCGCGTGTGATCTTCCGGGTCAAAATGCAGATCAGCCATATTGACCTTCATCAATGATTCACGGTTCGGGTGCCCGAACATCCTAATAAAAACAGGATTGGCTTCTAATATCTTTCCCTCGGGGGATGTACTATACAAACCAACCGGCACGTCTTCAAACAGCGCCTGGTAGCGAGCCTCTGCTTTCTTCCGGGCCCGACGCTGCATCAGCCGGTCGACGACCGAGCGCACCGCGGCCGGCAGCCGCACGAAGTGTTTAGGCGATTTGATCACGTAGTCATCGAGTCCCGCCTTCATCGCGGACACTGCGATCTCCTCGTTACCAGTTCCGGTAAACATGATCACCGGACAATCAGGCGCAATTTCTTTTACTTTGCGCAGCACATCGAGGCCGTCTATCCAATGTACCTTGTAGTCGGTTATCACCAGGTCGAACTTCTGGTCTTTCAACGCGCCACTGAAATCTTGAGCGTTCTTGATCTGCTTCATCTCTATGTTAGGAAATTCGAGGCTCAGGGCGCGTACGGTCAGGGCCCGGTCATCAGGATTATCATCGATCAGAAGAATCGTTCTGAGAATACTTCGCACGATGTCGTCTTGTTTACGGTCCTTACTCATCACTCACATCCGCCCTCTTGTTCAAAATCAACCAATAAAGGTTAAGCGTCTTCACCATCTGAACTAGAGAATCGAAGGTTACTGGTTTAACGAGATAGGAATTCGCCCCAAGGTCGTAAGCCAGATTGACATCTGACGACTCACTGGACGCGGTGAGTACGACCACAGGCAATCTCCTGAGCGTTGACTGCTGACGCAGCCACTCGAGCACTTCATGGCCTGATTTGCGCGGTAGTTTCAGATCAAGCAAGACCAACATGGGCAGGGCGCGTTCAACATAGGGTTCGCGGCCGGCGAGATACGATATCGCCTGCTCACCGTCATTTACCACGATAATCGGATTCGCGATATTTACCTTCTGGAAAGCACGCTTTATGAGCAGTACATCGTTATGGTCGTCTTCAACCAGTAATATCGCGTGACCATTATTAGACATCAGAATCCCTTGGTGCGCAGCTCAACCCAAAACTTGCTACCCCTGCCCGGCGCGGACTCGACCCCGGCCTGTCCGCCCATGCGTTCCAAACCTTTCTTAACGATCGCCAGGCCAACACCCGTGCCAGGATAGGTCTCCACTCCCTGAAGCCGTTCAAAAATGCGGAATACGCGATCATGATACTCCGGCGCAATGCCAATACCAGTATCCTCAACCCATAAGCGAACCTTACCGTTTTTTTCTTCGGCCCAAATCTTAACCATCGGTCTCACCCCCGGTTGGACAAACTTGATGGCATTCGAGAGTAGATTCGAAAGCACCTGGACAAGTGTAGCATGATCACCCATCACCTCGGGCAATGGCCGCTCAACTCTTATTTGGGCCCCGATCTTCTGTATCTCGGTATTGAACTGGTGCATGACCTCACCCAGAACACTATCCAGATTGACCGCGCTCGGTTTTAGTGCGGAACGGCTAAGCCGGCTGTAGGCTAAGAGATCCTGAATCAGCGTGTCCATATGCTGGGCTGCGGAAACAACGCGTCGCGCATAATCCTGACCAACCGCATCCAAACGGTCCTTATAATCCTCGAGCAAGGCACTGGCAAAACCTTCCATTGCGCGGAGCGGCGCACGCAAATCATGCGATACTGAGTAGGCAAAGGATTCGAGTTCTTTATTTACCGCCTCCAGCTGATCAGTACGTTGGGCAACGAATTCTTCAAGATGTTTTCGATATTTGCTGAATTCCTCTTCGGCGCGCTTGCGCTCGCTGATGTTACGCACGATACCCTGAATGACCTCTACCCCATTTAATGTAAAAATACTCGATGACACTTCGGCAGGAAAACAATCACCGTTTTTCTTCTTGAAATCGATCTCAAAAGTAGCCGAACCGTCGCCGGCAATTTTCTGAAATGCAGCCTGATATTTCTCCTGCTCATCGCTTTCAACGAACTCGGGCATTCGTGCTGATAGTATTTCTGCCTTGCTGTAGACAAAAAGGTCCAAAAACTTTTGATTCACGTCAAGGATTTTTCCACTCATATCAATAATGAAGATTGCATCGTTTGAATTTTGAAATAGACCACGGTACTTCTCTTCGCTTTCCTTAATTTTCTTGTACTCCTCCCTGAGCCGGCCTTCGATACTATGCGCAACAATCTGCCTACGTAATTCAATTAGTTCTTTCAAGAGCTGTTCTCTTGTTTTATCTTCGTCCCTCATTTTTTTTTATCAAAAAAGAAGAAAAATTTGCTTTAGCCGTATTCGTGAAAGGAAACGTATCGTGTATACGTTTTGCGATATATTTCGACCGTAGCGAAATTATCGTAGGCATCATTATTTTTCTAAATATACACATGAATATTTAAATGTCAATAGCAGAGTTCATGCAATACTTTAACATAACGCTATGGCACATCAGTACCTCGCCACTGCCTGACGTTTGGTTTGATGTTCACGGCTCTGTCCCCTACGGCTGATTTCACTCGAACAGATGCCATTGCTGCCTCTTGCCCTGTGATTTCTCTACCAGACAGAAAACAAGAGGAGAACTACACTTCCATGATCTTTGTGCCTCGTTCTTTTTCCAAAAACACCAGAATAGTCCTAATAGACCTGTCGGGATATATTCTTTCAACGCCCTTTTTATAGACGCGCATTTGGTGCTTATATTCTGGTTTCTCATCGCCCGTTTTGTAATCCATGATGACAATCTCATCGGGGCCAATGAGTAATCGATCGATGTGCGCCGACACATCTTTTTTCTCATCCTCGAAGTAAATGGGCAATTCATTCTTGCATACTACATCGCGCTTGTCTCGGTAAAACAAGAATCTCAGGTCTGGGTCGAGCAAGGTCTCTGTAATTAACGGCAAGATTCGTTGCTCAATGTGTTCCTCATCAGCGGACGAGCGGGCATAAGTGTTTTTCGTGTAATCAACAAGCCGTGTGATCTCCTCATCGATGTCACCTTCATCGAGCCAGGTAACCCGGCTCAGTGCCTTATGTATCATATCGCCAAACTCCATTCCTTTACGACGCGCCGGTTCGATGATCTCAACCCCCCGTTCGGTTGGTGAATAGAGTGCTCGTTCCTCCTTCACCACCGGGCCTTCTTCAACTAACGTAATATGGTATGGTTTGACCTCTACCTCTTCTTTGCGCATCTTCCTCTTTGGTATCTCGTGGCAGGGGTAAGGCTCACCACCGAGTCTTTCCTTTATCGTTTCCAGCCAAAAACCAGCACCGGTCGAGGGACAGGTGTAGCCCAACATATAGACGCCACTCTTTGCCCGTGTCAGCGCAACATAGAGAAGATTCAGACTGTCTTTTTTCAACCGCTCCTGCTCGGCTTCAACCAGCCCCTTAAGATATTTACCGTATTTACGCCAGTACACTTTATCGGGACGCGCGCTGTCGGGTTGATAGGAAAATAGTAACTGTTCGTTCTCTGGTTTACGTAAATCTTGGTTAGTTTCCGGAATAATGACTATTTCAAATTCCAGTCCCTTTGCACGGTGCACGGTGAGTATTTCCATACCGCGGGCATGTGTTTCTTCTACCTCGATGGACAGACCGTGATGTTCAAACCATTTTATGAATGAACTCAGTGAATTGAAACCTTCATTGGTGTATTTGAGAACCGCGCCGAGCAGCGTCGCTAGGGAATATGATACTTTCAGTTCAAACTCCTGTAGGATGCGCCAGATGACCTCATAAGGATTGCTGAAGTATACGCGCGACAGTAGTGCTGTCAGTTTCCTGGTCACCGACCAATCCGGGTGATAGTCAGTGAGTGCTATGTACAGCGTCTTCTTGCCCGCCTTGAGTCGTCTTATAGCTTCTTCGTCCAAGTTGACAACTGGCGACAGCAACACATGCAATAGGCTGAAATCATCTTGTGGATCATCGAGAAACCTGAGCAGCTGTAGCACAAAGCGAACATCGGGCTCATGGAGAATACTGGTCCGAGCACGGCCGACAAAAGGAATACCGGCCTCGGATAATGTGTAAACCAAATCGCGTGCAAACCGGTTGGTGCGGGTCAAGACTGCAATATCATCGGGGGCATAGCCGTAATCACTGATGAGTTCTTTGGCTATGGTCACAACTCTTTGTACCACCGCCTCATTGCCTTCATCCTTCTTTTCAAACGCACCCAGTTCTTCGATACGTATCCAGCCACCCTTGTTGCCCGGCTTTGCCGAATCTCCACGTCCGAGAATTCTGTTTACGAACTCTATGATCTCTTGTTTTGTGCGGTAGTTGACCGACAATCTATCACTTGCAATCTTACCACGATATTTTTCGATCAAATAGTCGAAGAGCTCCGGTGCACCTTCACGCCAGCGGAAGATTGCCTGATTTGGGTCACCAACATAGAAGAGACTCTTATCCTCGGGGTTCACGGCCGTGATCTCATCAATGATTGGCTCCAGAATTTCAACCTGACGAAAACTCGTATCTTGGAATTCATCAATCATCAAATGATTCATCTCAGAACCCAGTTTAAAATAGAGGTAATCGGTTTCCGGACTCCTGGTCAGTGCCTCGCGTGTGAAGAACTCAATATCGTCAAAACTCAAAACACTTGCTCGTTGCTTCTCCTTCCTGAATCGCTCATGAATCTCAAAGATCGGTTTCAGATAAACCAAGATTTCTCGGTCTGAAAGAGATTCCAGGTATCGGTCCCAGTGTTTGGCGACATCATCCACCAGCTGTTGAAAATCGACTTCTGCTGTAAGTCGACCGGCAAAATCTCGCATGTATTTCTTGGTCATGATGCCGTCGATAAGAAAGTATTTCACCAAAGATTCAAGCTCACGCATATCCTGAGTAGTCATGAAATCATCTATTTTGTCCAAGAATTTTTGGAGTCTTGCATTGATCTTGCCCGTACTCTTAGCAAGCGCAGCGTATTCATGGTCGCGGACAAAATTCTTGAATTTCTCAAGACCGCGGGTCAGTTCCGCACCACATACATCAACGGCTTTTCTTACCTCCTCCTCACGCTGCGTCAGCCGGTTGAAATACGGCATCCACGGTATAAGGTTTTTATACAACTTGTTAACCCCAGCTTTTAGAGTACTCTCCTGTTGCTCGAGCATTTCAGAAAGCGTGAATAACACCGACGGGTCTTCGTGAGCCGCTTCAAGAAATTCATCCAACGTCTCCATGAAGAGCAGACTCTCATCAACCTCATCGATTATCTCGTAGTCGGGCATTATACCCGCGGCAAACGGGATACACGACAGAAAGGCAGCAAACAAGCTATGAAAAGTGGAAATGTGTACATCGGAAAAATTGTTGAGCAGGTGATTCTTTCTGGTCATTGCTCTTTTTCTGATATCCGGGAAAATGCTACCGAAGTATTCGACCACATCTTGCTCTGGTTCGTTCTTTACCGAAGCTCCAGCCAAGACATCAAGATATCTGATGATACGGCTTTTCATCTCAAATGCCGCGGCGTTGGTGAAGGTAATCGCGTACAATGATTCGAGGGGAAAATTCTGGTCATGCAAATAAAGCAAGAGAAATCTCTTCGTCAGTGCATGGGTTTTACCAGAACCGGCCGCGGATACCAAGGCTATGTTATTAAGCTTCTCGGCCATGCTCCTCTCCGCACAGCTGGGCATACATGCAATATTCACAGAATTCCTCGTTCTCAGTTTGATAGAAAACAGTATCGCGATCCAACATCTCCTCGATCGTGGGCACGAGTATCTGCTGTTTGAAATCAGTCAGATAGCCAACCGGATCACCAGCCTCGACAACATCGTAGGTCTTTGATTTCTTGCCGATCTCGTAGTACATCATGCCCCCGATGACCTCGAAATGCTCCCTGGAAAATATCAACGCGTACAACGGCAACTGGAAGTCGTTGAAGTCCGGACCAATTTCATAATCCTTTCTGGCCGGTATTTTGCCTGTTTTGTAATCAATTATGTAATACCGCTCATCGCACAAATCTACGCGGTCAATATATCCGTAGACGTGAATCTCGGCTCCCTTTATCGACAGATGATGCTTTCTTTTTCTCTCCAGAACTGGTTGGAAGATCGTAAACCCGCTTGCGAAACGATCAACTTCATGTTCGAGGAACCGACGCAAACGACGTTTGTAAAGATTCAAATCCAAATACGCGACCGACCTTGGCTTCCTGGCCATACTTCGGTTTTTGTCCAGTGCCTTTTCCAGTTCATTTTCCAGCACCGAAGTTGCCCGAGCCAACTCCCCTTGTATAAAGCCTTTCGGAAAATGGTATTGGTAAAAATTTCTCACCGCCGCGTGTACGATTTCTCCCCATTCCTTGGCACCCGGTTCTTCAACAATAACCTTGGGTTCGGTAACTCTCAAGAGATATTTGAGATAGTACCGGTAAGGGCATTTCCTGTAATCGGAAAGAGCGGTTGGACTCAGACCATCTTTTTGCAGACGTTGATAGAGTGATTTGACAATCGACGGACTTTTCTTCACGGCTCTTTTGCGCAGAATAATAGCGCTGCGTGTGAGTCTGATTGTTGATTCATCCTTAATCGCGGCCGGCGTTCCCAGACTAATGAAGCGCGTGGCGACATCCCGTTCTTCCTCTGAAACGACAGAGATGTAGACTTCCCTCTTACCCTTGGTCAATTCGGTATAGTAGTAGTAATAGAGATTCTCCCGCTCCTGGTTGTACGGCAACCCCACGGCACGTCTCACCGACTGGTTGATAAACATATCCTTCTCACTACGCCTGGGGAATATGCCCTCGTTCATCGACGGAAGGATCAGGCAGTCAAAGTCGAGATTGCGCGCCTCCAGTAGACCGATCACTTGGATGCCCCGCATCGGATCACCTTCCACACGATACCGACGATCCTGTAATACTCGCAAAATAAACTCGAGCATACCAATACCTCGGGCATGCAATTTACCATTTATGCGTAACGAGGTGAGATTATGCAATTGCTCAAAGAAATCACTTATATCCGGCGAATTTGTTTTAATAAATTCCTTATTGTATGTCAGCAGGCCGTTAAGATAATTGATCATTGCTTCAACATACTCAGGTAGATCTAAATCGGCTTGTGCCATAGCAAAACCATCCTGCAGGAGATCCACGAGGAACGCAAACCGGTTGTCAACGAAATGCTCGCGTCCAAAGTAATTGAGACGCTGCTTAGTCATGAAATCTTCGAGTTGATAGACCAAAGAACGCAGCGCATGTCCTTTAACCACCGCGTTCTTGAACAGGGGGTGGCGGATAAAGGAAAAGAATTCGGCATAGTGGTAGTCACTTGTAACCACTTCGTGCAGCTGGCCGAGAAAAGAGTATAGAGAAGATTGGGCAAGGGGCAGACCCGCGGATCGGTTGTACTCAATGCCGGCAACCCGAAGGCTTTCGGTCAGGGAGTAGAGAATCGATTCATCGGGTAAGACAATGCCGATTCGGTGCAGGCTCTTATGTTTCTTAATGGATTCCTTCAAAACCGATTGCAGATAGAATGTCTGTTCGGACTCAGTTTTAACCTCTTTGACATGTACCACGGGTTCGATAGCCGCTTTCTCGCCCAGAGTTGTAACCTTCGAAAAATCAACATCCAGTGCTTGAAGCATCTTAAAATGGACATAAAAAGGACGATCCGCTTTATCCATGCTTTTCAGATCCACAGGTTTGCATGAATGCAGCACTATTTCCGATGGTAACTCTTCGAGGATTCTCTTTATTAATTCTATCTCCACAACCGTTGTCGCTGCGAAACCTGCAAGCAATATGTAATCGCAATCAGTAAGACACTGATTATTGAAACGTTCGACAACTAGTCCGTTTTTATCGGCAACGTCCTGATAACCTGATTCTTTGAGCACCTTGCGGTAAGCTTGATGGATTTTCTTAAGAATCGGTAATTCGTTTTGGGCGTACTTCTCGGGGTAATGCCCGAGCTCTGTTACGTGTTCAATATCATCTATTGTCACCCTCTCCTTGGCAAGTTCGTCAAATAAACTCAAAAGCCGGTTGCCAATCGAAACGAATCTAAGAAAAGACAAATCCTTCCAGAATTCTACCTTCAGCCGGTTAATCACATCCTTAAGAATGAAATTCCGCTCAACTGTACTGAGAAGCATACCGCGCTTGCCACCGAGAGACTCGTAGCAGTGTTCGACCAACTCGTCTATGGTCTTCATCGCCGGTGGAATAATGCTCTTCACGCACGCAGCCTCAAGAAGATAACGACGAAAATAGAACTTGTTGCGTTGTGAGGGAAATATCAGCAGAATATTCGAGAGATCCGGCATTTTAGTCTTGAACTTGGCGTAAACATAATCGGCCAGCACACGTAAGAATGGTTGCTCAATGGGGATGATTTTTACTCTATCTTCAAAAGACGGCATTTATACTATTATAAATAGTAAACGAACGAAGTCAAATGTAACGAGGGGGTTATCCTGCGGTTAAGGTACTAACCGGTCGTCCCAGGGTTCATCTGACCGGGAATGAAGGTCGATTTGCCCTCTCTCTTTCCTCTTCTTCCTTCCTACGTTGTTCCTGCTTCTCTTTTATGTATCTTTCGCGTGCTCTTTTGTCTGATTTCTGGATGAGCACTGATATGATCCAAAGCACCACGACAACGCCGAGGGCAATCAATATATAGCGCACGATTTTGCCTCCTATTTCTGCAATTATAACGCTGTGCAGAACAATGTCAACGATCATACCTACGTGGGGACAGGCCTAAATCCTCCAGGGACAATGACCCACGATACACATGAATTTGCAGTCATTTAGTCATTTTGTCACTGAGTCATTTACGCCTACCGTCAATCAGCCGTTCATTGTGTGACTTCCCGATTCATCTCTCGGCAGGTTCCCCTCGGCTTCGCCCGGGACAAGCGGGACGGGCGAGACTCACTCGAAGAATAATTTTAGCAATATTCGCACGCCGATAGGGCATCAGCGTAATCAGTTTGTTATCAGTGGCATCGAAGAAGGCGGAGCCTTCTAACAGAACCAACCTGTCGTAGACCTTCCTGGGAGGGCTATACTCTGTCAACTCTTGCCTGTCCCTGCAATCGAGTTGACACGAGACGGTGCTGAGATATAATGGAGTATGATTAAAAAGTATAATGTCTTCATTTCCTTTGACATAGAGGGCATCAGCGCGGTTACATCCTGGCGAGAGATGAAAAAGGATTCATATGATCTGCACAGGGTGCGTAAGATCGCCACCCAGGAAGTCAATGCCGCGATTCGCGGCATCCGAAAGAGCGGCCAAACTATCGGTGTAATAACAGTCTGTGATTCACACGCGGCGGGTGAGAATATTTTGATCGAAGAACTCGAATCGGGCGTGAACCTCATCAAAGGCACGCCGCGTAAGTACTACATGATGCAGGGCATCAGTAAAGAATACGACGTAGCATTTTTCGTCGGATATCACCCGATGGCTGGCACACAACACGGCGGCATGGAACACACCTATTCTTCAATATCGGTCTATAACGTCAGCATAAACGGTCAGTATGTCGGTGAAACCGAAATTAATGCAGCGCTGGCCGGTCATTATCGCGTTCCCCTGGGACTGGTCACCGGCGACAACATGCTTCTGAAGGAAGTGAGAAAATTCTTTGACGAACAAATCGAAGTTGTACTTACCAAACACGGTATTTCAAGATTTGCGGCACAATGCCGGCACCCCAAAGACGTTCACGAAGAAATCGAAATGAAAGCCGCCCGCGTTATGAAGAAAATACAAGAACTCAAGATCTTCCGTTTCAAAATACCTTTGAGTGCGGAGATCGATCTATCGACTACTCTGATTGCTGATATGGCGGAGTTGATACCCGGCGTCAAAAGGATAGATGGTCGCAAACTAATATTCCGCGCTAAAGATATACTCGAATTCTACCGCATACTGCGCCTGGTGTGTACTCTCGGCTTGTACGCGAACAGCCTTTTAACCTAACCGCGCAGAGACTGTCCCGAACCTTTTAACTCTTGGCCAAGAACTCATCTCCGAATACGCAAAAGTCAACAAAGTATAGCCCTGCTTCTCAGAGAACCTTTGGCAGGCTCTACGACAGGTTGGTTTTGTCAACTTTCTTCAGAAAAGACTCATCTGTGATTCAGTAGGCTTTTCCTCTTCGAATATCTTGACCGTCCCGAACTCGCCATCATAGCCGGGATTGATTATTAGATCACCGCGCCGGGTCCGATCAACGCCGATAGCGACTCTTTCCTGAGTATTATTACGTAAATCCTCAATCGGCGTATTGAGCAAAATCTCAAATTCGCTGCCAAAGATACTGCACAACCTGCGATACTCATTCTTTACCCCAACCGTATCACGACCAACGCCCATTGCCTCAGCAATGATTTCTTCAAGAGGAATCATGTTCTTGTACGGAATCGCATTGTCCGGGACAAATCCCTCTTCCCGATCAGCCAGGCTTTCCACCCGATGCAACACGCCGATGGTGAGACTGCGTGAACACACTGGACATAGATTGTTGTTGAAACGGGATTCCTTGGGTGACAAGCGGACATCACATTTGCGATGCCCATCATAGTGATATTTGCCTTCCTGGGGGTAGAATTCTATGGTATATAGAAACTGCTCGCGATCTTTCTTTTTCAGCGCATCACGCAGTTGAAAGTAATTCAGTTCATCCCGGAATACGTTTACCTCACGACCCATACGCGTTGGCGAGTGCGCGTCAGAATTAGAAATCAGCGAATACTTGTCCAACACCGAGAGGCGCCAATTCATTGCCGGGTCCGAGGACAACCCAGTCTCCATTGCGAAGACTTGGTCCTGCAAATCACCCAAGCAATCATCGATCGAATCAAACCCAGAGTTGGAGCCAAAGAGCGAAAACCAAGGTGTCCAGATGTGAGCGGGTACCAGGAAACTGTCCGGCGATATATCGAGTAACGCCTTGAACATGTCATAAGTATCGAGTGACAGGATGGGCCTGCCGTCGGAAGCCAGCTTTCCATAGCGACCTAAATATTCGGTTATCTTCGCGGCCGCAGTAAAATCAGGCGCGAAGATTATGTTATGCAGACGCCGCAGTTTTCCCTTCTTCGTGTAGATATTATTCACCTCAACATTGAGCACGAACTTGACGCCGTTGTATTCGTACACACCATCACCGGGCTTCAGATATTTTCGCAGCTCTTTGAACCATTCAGGGTGAGTGAAATCGGCGCTGGCAACCATGCCGATGCCCTTCAACTTAGCGTATTCGGCAATCTTAGGAATAATCATCTCGCCCGAAGTGGCGCGTGAATAGCGGGAATGTATATGTAAGTCAGCGATCATCATTTTCTCGCTACCCCCATTATCCTCAAATCATTTTCTGTGGCCGGCGTAAAGGTAAGATGCCTATATAAGGAAATTGTGAAACCCGCTTCGTTTAGCAATTCTTCAACCCGTGATAACGGGTAGCCACGTTCCTGATGATGCTCGCGTAAGACCAGCTCTTCGCCGTTGCGGCGCACGTGCAGGGTGATGCTCAGTGAAGAGATGTCACTATTCGGGTCGAAGCTGTTGGACCATATCGAGAACAGACCCTCGTCGCGTCGCTGGAAAGTATTGTTGCCCCACTCATCGCGCAATGAATGAATAGTGTTCATGTCAAAGACAAAAATACCATCGTCGCTCAGGGCATCGTATACACGCCGGTAACAATGCAGGAGTTCGGCCTCGGTTAGTAGATAGTTCAGGCTATCATAAAGACAGGTGATTATCGGCATTTGCCGCGCCAGCTTGAAATTCCGCATATCACCGTTTATCAGTAACCCACGATTCTTCTCGGCCAGCTTTTTCTTAGTCACCCGCAGCATGTTCAAGGACTTATCCAGCCCGATCACTTCATATCCTCTGTCCAACCATAGGTCTAGACAGACTCCAGTGCCACACGCCAGGTCGAAAATAAGTTTCTCCTTTATATTACTGAGTACGATTATTTTCTCGATATAGGCAACCCAACCCGGATAATTCACAAACGACATTAACTTATCGTAGTACGGCGCGATTGTAGAGAATGCCAAATTATAGAAGTCTGATTTCATAATTGGGCGCTTCTTTGGTTATTGTTATATCATGAGGGTGACTCTCTCTCAACCCGGCAACGCTAATCCGGACAAACTTAGCCTTCGCCTGCATTTCCCTGATATGCTTTGCCCCACAATAACCCAAGCCCTGCTTAATGCCGCCAACGAGTTGGAATATCACTTCTCTAACCAGACCCCGGTATGGAACCCTTCCTTCGACACCTTCGGGCACGAATTTCTTGGCGCCCTCTTGGAAATAGCGATCGGCTGACCCACGCGACATTGCACCTAACGAACCCATTGCACGATACTCCTTGTATCTTCTGCCTTCCAGCCGTATTGTTGCACCCGGGCTCTCTTCGGTACCCGCAAAGAGATTACCAGTCATGACACTCGAAGCGCCGAAAGCCAGGGCCTTGACGATATCGCCTGAGTATCTGATACCACCGTCTGCGATTATCGGGATGTTATGCTTGGCACCCACCTGAGCACATTCCAGTACCGCAGTGATCTGGGGAACGCCAATTCCGGCGACAACTCGAGTCGTGCATATAGAACCTGGACCGATACCGACTTTTATCGCATCGACATTCAGTTTGATCAGTTCTCTCGCCGCCTCAGCCGTACCGACATTACCGACAACGAGCTGGACTTTACTGAATTTCTTCTTGATCCTCTCAGCCAATTGCATTACCCCTTTGGTGTGTGCGTGGGCGGTGTCGATCACTATCGCATCAACTCCAGCTTCGACCAAGGCCGCTGCCCTTTCTTCGGTCATGCGGTCAGTACCGATTGCTGCGGCGCAACGGAGCCTGCCCATTTTGTCGACTGTAGCGTTTGGATGCTCCATCTTCTTGATTATATCTTTGACGGTAATGAGGCCTTTCAGCTTACCCGCTTTGTCGACAATTGGCAATTTCTCAATACGATACTTCTTGAGTATTCGCTGTGCCTTCTCGAGACTCGTGCCTTCAGGTGCCGTGATCAACTTCTCATGGGTCATGATTTCCTTAACCCTACGTCCAAGATTCTTCTCGAAGATTATGTCGCGATTGGTCAATATGCCGACAATTTTTTCACTCTTGTCGACAACTACGACCCCAGATATGGAGTACTTGTCCATCAGTTCCTTGACCAGCCGTATCGGTGCATTCTCCTTGACGGTTATCGGATTCATGATCATCCCGCTTTCGGCGCGTTTCACCTTTTTGACCTCGACTTGTTGCTCTTCAATGGTCATGTTTTTGTGGACGACACCGATACCGCCTTCCTGAGCTAACGCAATTGCCATGGCTGATTCGGTTACGGTATCCATAGCTGCACTGACAATTGGAACATTGAGCTTTATTTTTCGGGAGAATCTTGTCGCGACACTACAATCTTGGGGTAAGACTTCAGAATATTGGGGTATTAATAAAACATCATCAAATGTGAGACCATCTTTGATATTAATGCTTACCATTAACAATTATAATGATTTTTTCAAATTCGTCAAGCTGTACGACGCTGCACGCTTGACGCACTAGCTTTACGCCTCACGCACTACGCTCTTTCTGGTATGCTATCCCACTGTCTTCACAAGAAGCATACCAGAGGATTAGGGTACCAGCATGCAGGATATCAGCGTACCAGCAGATCGGCTGACAAACCGACTGTTCGTAACCTGATACTCTGATGTTCTGATAACCTACCCACTGATCCTCTGATACCCTGATGTGCAGCCTCACCGGGCTCGACTACTTAGGCTGGAACCAGAGTCCGGAAATCTCCTTTTTATCGTTATAAACGACTTTGACATCCAACTGGGTATTTTCGAATTCACAGGTCACCAGTACCACATCGTAACCCTGCTCTTTCTTCTGGCTGACGCCGACTATTTTCTCAAACGGTCCGGTCTTCACAAGCAAGGACTGCCATGCCTGTTCCAGTGTCTCTACAGGCATCGCACCTTTCATCGTTTCATCAAATTTGACGACGGCGTCCGCATAATCGCCCTTGGCCAGCATTCCGACAAAATCCTTGGCTGGTCCGGTCAGTTCTGGCGCGCTGATCGTCTGCTCCCGATCACAGGCGACGAATAACGTGCCGAGCATCAACATCAAGGTAACGAAATACCTCATCTTGCCTCCTTTTTGTTTTCATTACGGGGTCTAAAGTGCGAACATAGTTTTATGCGCTAGTACCGCAATTATAGACACTTCTGTTGATAAGTCAATTATTGACCGAGTGCGACAGTGAAACACCCTGCAAGAATGCTGCGGCAAAGCACCCGGGATCAGTTCTCCGCGGGTATTGACATACTATTCCCGGCAGTTATGATTTTGTATATTATCGTATGTTGTAGGCTTACATGAATAGTCATTCAAATAGGAGGAATTTATGAGTAGAAAAAAGCCAATAATCCAACGACTCCTTATTCCAATTCTGCTAATCACTTGTGCGCTAATCGTGTACTGCACACATGAACACCCGCCATTCGACGAATACCAAATCGTAGGATTCACGCCAATAGATACGGTGACTACAGGAAAACTAATCAGTTATGGAAGCACGCTATATGCACTCTACGATCCGAGTTACACCTATACCTGGGCATACTTGCGCACTTATGACGTTTCTAATCCATATACGCCGACCCTGGTTTCCTCCAGCAACATAGACAATCTGGATCCATACCATTATTTAACCCACGCTGATACCTTTGTCTTCTTTAGAGACTATCCATCTCCATATCCTCAAAATATCTGCGTATTTAACCTCAATACCCGGCAGTTGGTGAGTATTGAAACCGACTTTCACGCTTACTCACTCGCATGCAAAGGAAATCACGTTTTTATCAGTAGTAGTGATGGGTTAAAGATATGGGATATCTCCGCTCTACCAAACTACACTGAAGTATTCACCGATACCTTCAGCCGGTGGAACGGACGGTTAGCGCTCCTGGATACGATCATGTTGGAGGTATATGATACATGGTATGGGAATGCCTTTGCTTTCTGGGATATCACGAACCCTGAACAACCACAAGCAATCGCGCAGGGAGATTTCCCTTTACAGCCTTATTTTATTGAAATGACGCACGACTTTGTATTCGCCTTCAATTCCGGGTTTATTTACCGATACAGCTACGACTTCAGCGATTCACTGTCATTGGAGGATATCTACCATTTAGATTATTATTATGACGACTACATGGTATCCGATACACTAATGTACCTGCTGAGGTACGAGCAAATAAAAATCATCAAGGCAAACGATTTTTCTATCGAGTGGGCCATACGCAGATATCGTAATAATATCGCTTTCCTCTGCCTAGAATTGTACGAGGACAAGATTTACACCCTGACCAGAAACAAGGGTATCATTGTCTACGAAAGGAGGGAGCCGTGAAGAAATCAATTCTTCTGTTGTTCATTATTGTCTGCTCTGCTAACGCGCTGAAATTTTCAAACCGCATTCGTGCGTTAGGCACAGATTTTGCCTATTTGATTCCAGACTATGAAACGGATATCTACAATGATCCGGATCTGCTGGCTCAAAAACTCGTGAGTATTTCATTCAACCCAAACGCGGCCCAGCCGCTTAGACTAATGGCTTTGGCCGGCAATTTCGGATTTTATGGCAAGTATTGGCCAGAATATTCCTACACACTAGTGCCTCGTACTGATGGCTGGCATTCAGAGAGAAACTTTGTATTTCATTTTAGTGATTTGTGGATGCTGAGGGTGAAGAATGACGTTTGGAACATTGCCAATGATGGATATTACGAGCGACGCGAGTGGCGTTACCCTGATAATTATTTCTACAGCGTAGAACGATTCAATTACTTTCTGAAAATGACGAATTCCTACCGGATCGGAAGAACCTTGAAGCTGAACATAAAAATCGGTTTAGGCATCTACCTAGACAACGTAGAGGAGAATGAGTACTCTTTTATGGATCGCTTGACTGCCATATATTCAGCAAGAATCGGTCTTTTCAAGAGAAAACTCGATACCATGAATAAATTCACGACATGGTACATCGACATAGGCGGTCCTGCTTCGGCTTCCGACATGGATTCCTTGCCGTATCTAGTATATTTGTATGCTGATGGACTGCCACAACGGCTGCTTTTCGCAAACAGCTTCATCGCAAAAGGCGGATGGGCCAAGGGATTTCCAGTAACTGAAAAAACAATGTTTGTCATTGGCGGCCGTAATGAATTCACCTTTCAGGCGCTCAGCCACGAAGATACGGACACCAGTCTACGCGCGATGGAAAATGTTTTCTCATTCCCGATTGCTATTGAACACCATATAAATAAGACAACCGTACGAATCGGCGCCAAGGTTTTCCACAGATTCATCAATACGCGTGAAACTGACTCGAATTCAATCATAAGAGAAAGTACCCAACACTCGATTGACTATGCATATTCCTTTGGCCTTGGCTGGAAACCAATTCGGCGTTTGGTGATTGATCTACACACCGATGGGAGTCTTTCCAGCTTAAGGTATTGGGCGATTTACGTGAAGTATTTGTTCTGAGGAACCTATATGGTATCACGATTATCGCATATCTGTGCCGCAATCATCTTTGGTGCGTGTTCCTTTATGGTAAGTTGTGGTAATAATCTGGAGCCAATAGAAGGTGGCATAATATTCAAAATCATAGAAACACACCCAGAGCAGCCGTGCGAACCCGTAATAACGCTCCTCATGGAAACAGAGAAGATATATGGCAACTGCAACAACACGATAGCGGCCGATGTTTCCGTAGACCGAAATATAATTCTCGTGACGCTGGCCGGCATTCGTATCCCTGATGTGTTTCTGCACATGTTAGGCCCGGCTACTGCGTCGGTGCTCCTGCCGCACGCTCAAGGCGAGCGCACATTGCACTTTTTGTATTCTGGAACCTGGGACACGTATATCTGCGAAGTCAACGATTCATTTATTAAGACCGAACCCCTGACGGCAACTTTCACAGAGGCAGACATAAGTCTATACTGGCGTTACCCGGAAAATTCGTTCGCCTATCTATGCGGTACAACACATGAAACAGCCTGGATATACGAGGACTTTTTGGACACCCTGTTAAGTAAAGTAGACCTTATTGAATTCCAATTCCCAGATTCTGGGTCGATCTGCTACCCCTGTTCCACACAAGGCCACCATGCTGATATGCCTGCACGCTATTTCTTGTATAACACGGTAACCGATTTTGAACAAGCCGGCGCCGTATTAGAGGCATACACCGCGTCCATTATCTCTAACTACTCGGGGGTCGGCATATCGCTCTTGAATTGGAGACAAGAAATATTCGCCTCCTGGCTATTCTGATCTGAACAATACAGTAATTCTGTAAGAAGATACTCTTTTGTTGAAGTACAACATTACATTGTGTGCCGTATGCCTAGCATTCGCTCCATAAAGCAATAGCCGTTCTTTGTTGACAAATCGGCATTTCCGGGTAGAATTGACTCTATTGGGGGTTTTATGAAGGATATATCAAGGCGTGATTTCTTGAAATACCTGGGTGTCGGTACGCTTGGCTTGATTGCCAAACCTAAGATACCTTTTGCCGAAATTGCCGAAGGCTTTCGTTCCAGCGATGTAATCCAATGCTTTCATGAAGACGCAACCACTGGAAATACCATCAATCAGGCGGTTGTCCAAATAATGATGGATGAATCAATAAAACACCTGACTGGCATCGATGAAGTGGGAGAGGCCTGGAAATCGATCTTCCCCGGCATCATTGAGAACAACATCATTGGCATCAAGGTCAACGTGATTAATGAATACTTGCCAACCCATCGCGAGTTTGTTAACTGCATCGTCAACGGTCTTGCCCAAATGGAATTTAACGGCTCGAGTTTCAGAAAGAACAACATCATCATCTGGGACCGCACGGATTGGGAACTGACAGATGCCGGTTACACCATCTACACGGGTAACGATCCTAATACACCAAGATGTTTCGGAACCAATCATTCGGGCATAGGCTATGATTACGCGCAGCCGCTCAATGTGAATGGTGTCAACAGTTACCCGAGCACGATCTTGAGTGAGATGAGCGACTATCTGATTAACGCCGCAGTCTTGAAGAATCACGACACAGCGCAAGTGACCCTTTGTATGAAAAATCATTACGGGACAATACATAATCCGGGTTCATTGCACGGCGGCTGGTGTAATCCCTATCTGCCTTCTCTTAGTCAGCAAATACGGGATGTGATAACACCAAACAATATTCAAAGGATCTTCATTGTCGATTCGCTTTGGGGCTCGATACTCGCTGGTCCGGGCGGAAGTCCGAATTGTACTCCCAACAAATTACTTATGAGTTTGGATACGGTTGCCTGCGATTATCGAGGCTGGGAGTTGATCAACGAAGAACGCGTAGCCCACGGTTGGAATCCAATTTCCTGGCCGATACATCACATTGAAACGGCAGCTCAGCCGCCTTATGATCTCGGCTCAACCGACGTCAATCTCATCGAGATAAACAACCCTTCTCAGATTAACGAGTTCGAGACAGTCACACCGTCGCGCCGTACAATACAAATCGCACCAAACCCATTCCGTAAGAACACAACTATTGCATTCTCCATGCCCAAAGCATCACCGGTTCACATCGATCTGGTCGATGCCGCAGGCAGAATTCGCGACCGGATATTCGCGGGAGATCTCCCCCATGGCCAACACAGAATAAACTACCGACTGCAAAAGCGATTGACGTCAGGCAGCTACTTTGTGCGTCTGTACCAAAACGGCGAAAGTATTGTAAGAAAAATAACGATATTAAATTAGGAGATAACATGAAGAAATTAATGATATCTTTGATGCCATTGCTATTTCTTGCCTGCACAGACACCGAGCAGTCGACAAGTATTGACGTCGTTGACCTAATACCCTTGGACAGCGAGATCAGCGGTTGGACCAGAGATGGTAATATGGATGTAGCGGAGAATGAGACACAGCTTTATGCCCTGATAAACGGTGAGGGTCAGGTGCACATAGATAACGGTTTTGTGAAATCCGCATTTCAGGACTTTCATGGTGATGTCATAGGAAACACGCGCAGTCTCAGGCTGAGGGCTTTTGACATGGGTAACGAAACCAATGCTCAAGCAGTGTATCATGACAGCCGAATCGAAACCGGAGCCGAAACACCGTGGACTGAGTCTGGTCATGCTGGCACCGAGGCGCGGATCGATGAAACCTTACTATTTGATTATCGGATTGATTTCTGGGAAGACAGATTCTATGTCGAGATTGTCATCTTTGAAGAAAAAACGCCGGCCGGTTTGAATATTGCCAAGCTGTTTGCCATAAACGTATCAGAAACAATCAAGGGGATAGATTAAAACAAGGGATGCAACATGGATGAGATAACTCGCAGAGAATTCATTAAGATCAGTGCCGGCGCTGCGCATTCGTCACTCTCCTGCCGAAGTCGTTGTTCAGTGCGAATAACCAAAATGTTCCGGTCATCGGCGTCGCACACGGCGAACAGGCTAAACTCGTTCGTGCCGCGGTTGATCTCGTCGGTGGGATCAAGAATTATGTCAAATCAGGTGATGTTGTATGCATAAAACCAAACTTATCATTTGCCTCCAATGTCGATTGCGGTGCAACCACGAGCCCGGAGATAGTAAAACAGATGGTGCAGTTGTGCCTTGACGCGGGCGCCTCGAAAGTCATGGTTGTGGATCATACTATTCAAGACCCCACACTCTGTGTCGAAAGGAGCCGTATCGAAGAGGCAATCATCGATAAGAAGGTGAGTCTCGTGACCCTCCAAAAGGAACGGCAGTATGCCGAGGTCAAGGTGCCTCAGGGTAAAGAGCTCAGCACGATTCAGGTGGCCAAGGTAATTCAGAACGCCGATGTCCTGATCAACATGCCGACCGCAAAATCCCACTCCGCGACCGGGGTGAGCTTGGGCATCAAGAATCTCATGGGGCTGATCTGGGATCGTGGCTATCTGCATCGCGTGAACCTGCACCAGGCAATTGCCGAACTCGCGACCGTGATCAAACCCGATCTGACCGTGGTCGACGCGACGAGGGCACTCACCAGTGGTGGACCGGGTGGCCCGGGTAATACAGCAATTCTCAACAAGGTAGTTGCGGGAACCGATCTCGTAGCAGTGGATTCCTATACCGTGAGCCTTACCCAGTGGTACAGAAAATCCTTCACCGGAACACAGGTTAAATACATCAAGGCGGCAGCCGACTTGGGTTTGGGTGAGATCGACACCAATAACATGCGAATCAAGGAAGCCGCGGTCTGAGCCAAGGCGACTTCCCAACCCATAGGCAGGTGAACCTGAGGGTTACGAAACACCACATTATCAGATGGGCAGTACAGTTTGTCTTTCTCACTCTATTTATCATCTTCTTTATTAATACCCGCTACGGCACGCCGGTATCGTTTCAGAATCTATTTTTCCGCTTTGACCCACTTGTTTTCTTCATTGTTAGTATTGCCTATCGAACGGTCATCAGTGCTGCTCTTTTATCTGTAATTTTAGTCATTGCGACACTCGTCTTCGGCCGTTTTTTTTGTGGCTTCATCTGCCCTCTAGGCACGACAATAGACATATTTGATTTGTTTTCAAGAAAAGGAAAACGCGCACAACCTAACTTCAAGAATGGTAAGTATTTAGTACTCCTCTTTCTCACACTCTCGGCAATATTAGGTGCATCCTTTCTTCATTTCTTTGAACCTTTGGTAATACTTGAAAGATCCTTGACCCTTATCTTCTACCCCGTGGTCGTGTATTTCACCGGTCTCTTCACGCTTATCCCGAGTGTAGTGTATACTGAATCGGCACTCGCGCTTGTAGTATTCGCTATGATCCTCGGATTGAACTTTGTCAGCCAGAGATTCTGGTGCCGCAACCTCTGCCCGCTGGGTGGCCTTCTCGCCTTATTTGCAAAACTCTCGATCTTCAAATTTTCTTTTGGTGAAGGGTGCACACAATGCGGTGTTTGCGAAAACATCTGCCCGACCGGCGCTATTTCAATTGAATCCGCAAAGATCGATGCCGGTGAATGCATCGATTGCCTGCGTTGTCAATATGAGTGCCCGCAGGATACGATCAATTACACAATATCTCTTCGTCCTTCGGGCTTTGACGTAAGACGTAGGCAAATACTTAGT
>JGI2171J19970_10000207_pt1 | contig 27810 bp, 30 predicted proteins | sample DeeMarSWOR324_28_FD_19970 | JGI IMG/M metagenome (IMG submission 19970) | reverse complement strand
GGCGCCCTGGCTGATGTCGTGGCCGTCGTAGTGGCTGCCTACGACGACGTACTCGTCGTCCACGGGCTTCTCGGGCACAACGTCGGCGACCACGTTGTAGGTCACGGTGGGGTGGTTCTTGTCGGTGGTCTTGAGCCTGACGATCACCTCGTTTTCGCGCTTAAGGAGGCGGCTCAGGAAGCTTCCGTCCTCGTAGGATATGCCTACCGCCGGTATCACGGGGCTTATTCCTCCCGTGGGGGGGCCGTAGGCGGGGTAGTGGTTCATGAATATCCAGCCCTTGGCCCCTGCCATGACGCTGCGCATATACTTCTCGCTCCTGTGTAGGAACCGTTTCATGCCCAGAGGGTTGGCGCTGGTGACCATCACCACGTTGCCTTCTATCTCGTCCTTCCGCTTCTCGTAGTCGTCGATGGCTCCGTCTCCGAGGAATACGAGCTTCCCCTCGACGGTGTCCCCGATACTGTGGGGTAGGCTGATGACATCGAAGCTCTTCTTTATTGGCTTCACAACCTCCAGCTTCGCGGGGCCGCGGGTCCACCCGGCTATGGTATACTCCTCGTAGTGCACGTTCTCGCAGCCATACTTCTTGAACTTCTCAACCATGTAGTCCACGCTGTCCTTGTCGCCCGGGGTGCCGGGGAACCTGCTGCCGTGAACATCACAGAGAACCTCTAGGTTGTCCATGGGCTCCGAGCTCGTGTAGACCTCGGCCATGATCTTCTTGTCGACATCCAGATATGGATTAGCCAAAAGTTTCACCGAGGAAAAGACGGCTGCACGGGATATAAGACTATCAATACTTCTTCGGCGGGTCAGTCTCCCCTGCTCTTCAGGACCTGGGGCTCGAAGAGGAGCACGACCGAGGGCTCCGGGCTCTCGGGACGGTGCTCAACGCCCTTCGGTACGACGCAGAGCTGGCCCTCCCCAAGAACCAAATGAGGCTGGGCCCTCAACCTTATAGTGATCCTGCCCTTGACGACGTAGAAGAGCTCATCCTCCTCGGCGTGCCTGTGCCAGTGGTACTCGCCGTGGAACAGCGCCAGTCTTATGACTTGTTCGTTTACATGAGCCACATCAACGGGTGACCATGGCTCAGTGATCTCCGCGGCTTTCTCACCGACGTCGGCTACAGGAATCATGGAGAATAAACGGTCGCACATCCTAAAAAGACGACGATGAATGAGTTCACTTTCAAATCGACATAAATTTATATCGGTGATTAGCGTCTTCAGCGTCCACATGACAAGCGGTGCCAAGACTTGGGTTACATCGATAAGCTACGTGACAGCCTATCCCTTCGCGGGAACGTACCGGGGCTAGTGGCGAGTGGGTTTATCGAGGGCACCGCGTGGCAGATGCATGAACTGGTCTGGCAGCCGTACGTAATCAGCCTAGGCGGCAGCATGGCCACCATAGGCGGCATGCGGAGCCTCTGGACACTCGTAACCAACGGCCTCCAGTTCGTCACCGGGGAGCTATGTGACAGCTGGGGCCGCAAAACAGTGATCACCGGCTACTACCTAGCAAGCATAGCAGGGCTTCTCATCAGCGTCTACGCCAGGGACTGGAGGTGGCTCATACCAGTCATATTGCTCTACTCCATCGCCGATAGCCTCGGTGAGACCAGCTTCTACCCCATATTCGCCGAGTCCGTCGACGCCAAGAGAATCGGGTTATCCATCAGTCTCCTGAGCCTCACATGGTTCCTCCCAGGCCTCTACGGCAAGCTATTCGCCGGCTACATAGGGGACAATGTTGGGCTGGTCAACGTACTCAGGCTCGTCCTCGCAGGGGAGGTGGCGGCGACCCTGGTCTTCCTCTTCGGAGTCGATGAGACCCTGAAAGAGAGGAGGCCCATGGACTGGGCCGCCGTCAGAAGAAACATCGTCGGTATCATAAAACCAAGAGGCGATCTACGTGACGTCTATCTCCTCTCAATACTCGACAGGTTCAGCTGGGCCATCAACCGGGGCATCTTCGTCGCCATGTTGTACGAGTCCTTCGGCCTGAGCCTGCTCCAGATCGGTGTCCTCATGACCGTCGCCACTGCCACCACCTCTCTCGCACTGATCCCAGTCGGCAACCTCGTTGACCGCCACGGGTCGCCAGTCTTCCTAAGGGCTTCTGTGCTCCTAGCCATAACTAGCTTTGCAGGCTATGCCCTGTTCAGATCGTTCCCGGTGCTAGTGGTACTCCAGGTTTTAAGGGGCCTAGCCATGGGGCTGTGGGACCCATCCTATAACAGCTTCCTGGCCAAGGCCGTTCCGGAGGGGGAGAGGGGCAGCCTCTACGGCAGCATAAACGGCCTGAGAGGGATCATCGTGTTCCCGGCTCCCATCATCGGCGCATACATCTTCGAGGGTTTCGGGCTTCGAGGCACCTTCGCGGCGAGCATCGCGGTGAGTTCCATCGCCCTAGTAATAGCCTTAAGGCTGAGAAACAGGTGAAGGTTGGTGTCGACGTGGGCCCGTTGGAGAGGCTGAGGAGATCCGCTTTACTCAAAGGAAAGGTGCCTCACTTCACTCTCAACAGGCTTGTAGACGCCGTCGGGTGGGCATTGATATCCCCGTTCTGGTTAAAGTACATCCAGCTGCAGGGGGCGCCTCTGTCGGTGATCGGTGGAGTCGAGGCCCTCTATAACCTGTTACTCCTGCTGCAGGTCGTAGGCGGACAGCTGTCAGACTCGATCGGGCGTAAGAAGATGATGGTAACGGCTTACGTTCTCAGCTTGGCTGGCATATTGTTCGTGCTGGCCGCGAGGAGCTGGGTGTGGCTCCTTGTTCCGGTGGTCCTCTGGGGGCTGGCGGACTCCCTCCTCGACCCTGTGACCGGCGTTTACTTCGCGGAGATAGCGGGGGGCGACGGGGAGGGCACCGCGTTCAGCCTGCTTAGCTTCACGTGGTTCCTGCCAGGGCTGTTCGCGCCCACGTTGGCCGCGCTCATCTTGGAGCGGTACGAGTTCACGGCCTTGGCCTGGATATTGCTCGCCACCGAGTCAGTGGCCTTCATTATACTCCTCCTATGGATACCCGAGACCCTCAAGAGCACCAAACCGGTGAACTTCAAAACTATGGTGAAGACCGTTGTCGACACCATAAGGCCGAAGGCCGGACTATCCTACTTCTACGCCCTAGCCCTACTGGACGCCTTCACATACGGACTCTACGCGCCTTTCCTAGTGATAATATTCACGGACTACATGGGATATACTGGGCTGCAGTCTGGGTTCCTGCTCAACGTGGTGACATTCATGATCACTTTACTGCTGCTCCCCATGGGCCGCCTCATCGACGTGTTCAGCAGCAGGACCATGATCACCCTCTACACCGTCATATACGTGGCCAGCGCAGCTATCTACCTCCTGACAGGCAGCTTCGGCCTCCTCGTGGTCGCCCAGTTCCTGAGGGGCGTTGCCCTCAGCATATGGAACCCCGTCTACGGGGCCTACCTCTACGCCTCGGTGGAGCCCGGACAGCGGGGCACGTGCTTCGGTAACCTAAACGCCCTGCGGAGCCTCGTCATGCTTCCCGCACCCCTCATTGGAACCTACGTGCTGGCCTCGTACGGACACAAAGCCGTGTTCACCGCCGTCCTCTTGGGGACGGTCGTAATGACGATGATAAGTCTTAGACTGGAGCCAGCGAAGAAAGAGGTGGAGGTGGCTAGATGACTTCCTCCATGCTCCCGGAGAGCCGTTCGAGGTAGACGAGGGTCTCCGGCAGGAGCTCGTCCTTCTTGGCTTTGAGGTACTCCTTGAGCCTCACGCCCAGGCGTACCGTCTCGTGTATCCCGGCGTCCTCGATTATTTTGTCTATCTCCTCCTTGCTCCTATGATTCACTGGCCAATCGTCTGCGTTGCAGAGGCGCACTGCCGCCAAGGCGGCGTTGGCTACGCACTCGCGCATGGCGCGGAGGTTCGCCTTGTCCACGGTGTCGAACTTGGTGTGCCCGAAGCCCCTGCCGGCCCTCATGCGCGCCTCTTCGGGGTCCCCCATGGTGGCGGTGGGCACCCCTTCCAGGAGGAATGGCCAGTGGTCGCTGTAAGGGCCGACGCGGCTATAGAGAGGCAGATCCACTCCAATGTCGGCTATGATCTCCTTGAAGAACGTGTCCAACCCTGGCCAGCCGTGGACGCAGAAACCCTGACGGCCGGCGCGGCCCGCGGCGTCGAAGTTGAGCATAAACCTTATCTTCGGCATCAATTCGGGATGGTCCCCGACGTAGGCCCTGCTGCCGTGGAGCCCTATCTCTTCTGCGCCGAAGAGTATGAACCTCATGTTCCGCTTGAGGCTGCCCCGCTCCTTCGCCAGGATGCGGGCGATCTCCATGACGACGGCAGCGCCCGTGGCGTCGTCAAGGGCTCCCACAGCTATGTCGTGGCCCTCGTAGTGGGCCCCGTAGACCACCCACTCGTCAGTGCCTCCTAAGCCGGGGAGGTCTGCCACGACGTTCCATGTGTCCACTTCAAGGTTCCTGCACCTGGTCTCCAAACTTAACTTTACGTGTCCATTTCTCTCGAGTAGGCGGGCCAGGTACATGCCGTCCTCGTAGCTGATGCCTATCGCCGGCACTATGGGGCTGATGCCGCCAGTGGGAGGCCCGTAGGCGGGGTAGTGGTTCATGAATATCCAGCCGGCGGCTCCCGCCATGACGCTCCTCTGGTACTTCTCGCTGCGGTGGAGGTATCGGGTCATGCCCTCCGGGTTGCCGCTGTTCACCATGACGATTTTGCCCATGATCTCGTCATGCTTCTCCTCGTAGATTCCGAGGGNCCCGGCGCCTAGGTAGATGAGTTCAGCCTCGACGGCGCCCTCGCAGCTCATGGGCAGCGCGATGCATTCGATCTTCTTCCGTTTGGGCTCAAGCATCTCCAGGCTGCTGCCGCCGCGTATCCAGCCCGGGAGGGTGAACTTCTCCAGGTGCACGTCCTCTAGGCCGTACTCCGTCAGCTTCTCCGCCATGTACTCGCAGCTCTCTAGGTCCTTCCCGCTGCCCGGCCACCTGCTGCCGTACTCGTCGCAGAGCGTCGTGACAGTCTCCATGGTCTCGGTGCTGCTGTAAGCCTCCCCCAGTATCCTTTTATCGAGTTCAAGGTAGGGTCTAGACATCACTATCGTCTATATCTGGATGCGGAACAATAGAAATGGTTTGGGTTAGCCCGTCGGCGAGAACAGGTTGATCGCCACGTACAGGATGTACGGCACCAGCGCTATGATGAAGGCCTTTCTCCTGCCTATCGTGTAGTTCTCCGCTACCGCGTACGTGATGTAGACGAGGGCCGCCAACCCGAACACCGTGAACAGGTTGGTGCCTATGACGGCCTTGAGGACGCCGTTCTCTATATCCCTGTTGGCCACGAAGTAGCCTGCCAGCTGGCTGGACGACGATATGAACGAGTCCGCTAGCCTCAGCACGTAGTTCAACGTGTGGGGCGTCGCTGCGAAGCCGTGCATGGCGAAGAACCTCTTCATGTTGCCGCTGCCCCCCGTGAGCGTCGCGACGCCGTGCATGAGCAGCGTGGAAACCACGAAACCTACAAGGATGCTAACAGCGACCCCTATGCCCGCGAAAAGCCCCATGCTGCCGCCCAGCTGGGAGGCGTCTACGCCGGCCTGGCCGAGCTGAGGCATCAGCACCTCCAACGGTATCTTGGACATGTAAGTGGACGCCGACGCGGCGGCGAGCACCACCATCAAGATCACCATCAGGAGCCCCCTCGTGAGGTCTCTCTCAGATATGTACTGGAAGGTCTCTTGGGGTCTCCTTAGCACCCCGGCGACCAGTTCAAAGAATCCCTTTCTCTCTTCACTCATGTCTCAAAGCCTCCACTGGGTTGAGGTTGGACGCCCTCCACGCCGGGTAGAGCCCCGACAGTATGGACGTAACCACGGCGAACCCCACCACGAACAACCCTAGGCTCATGGACGGCCTCACCGTCAAATCGATAAAGTTGCCTATAACTGACCCCAGAAAGAACCCGAAGGCGGCTCCAATGGCCCCGCCTAAGACGCCGGTGACCATGGCCTCGCTGAGGAATATAAACAGCACGTCCCCGCTCTTGGCGCCCACCGCCTTCATGGTACCTATCTCCCTGGTCCTCTCCATGACTGAAACCGTCATGGTATTTATAATCCCGACGCCCGCCACCAGCAGCGATATTCCTGCTATGCCGCCGAGCACCGACTGTATGCTGCCCAACACCGAGCCCACCGTCTCCATCGCCGACTCCGAGGAAACCACTGTCACCCTGTCCCCGAGCCTATCCTCTATCCCCTCGATGGCGGCGTCCACCTCCTCGAGGGTCGCAGCCTTGGCCAACACGAAGTCGAACTCGCCTGCCACCTCATAGAACTGCTGGGCAGTCTGCAGCGGCATCGATATGCTGTTGTCGAGGTTGAACCCGAAGCTGCTGCCCTGCCCCTCCAGGATGCCTATGACTCGTAGGGTGAGCTCCTTCTCGACGTCGTTCACTGTGGACTTGATCTTGATCCTGTCCCCCAGGTCGATGATCCTCTCGTCCGCGTCTACGGGCTTCGCCACGTTGGCGCCTATGACCACTACAGCCATGTCGCCGCGGATGAAGTTCCTACCCTCCTCTATCACGGTGTTCTTGTTGATCTCGGCGTACTCCTCGGTGACGCCGTAGACGTCCGTGTAGAAGCTCCTTCCCTTGACGGTGAAGCTGCAGTACTTGTTGGCGATGATGGGCGTCGCCGCCTCCACCTTGGAGGTCCTCTCGATGATGTCCAGCTCCCTCCAGTCGAGGGTGTCAGCCACTATCCCCTGTCCCTGATGGACCTCGCCGGGGATGACTATTATGTTGGTGGGCCCGAAAACCTCGAGCTGCCCTGTGACGCTGTCGGTGAGCCCCTGGGTGACAGAGACGAGCCCCGTAACCGCCGTGCACCCAATCAGTATACCCACCAAGTTGAGCGCGAAACGAAACTTACGCTCCCTCACCCCCTGCGTGGACATGAGGATGATGTCGAGGGGGTTCAAGCGCTCACTCTCACGGGCCCAGCCCTAAGACCCTGCGTATCCATACCCAGAACCCAGAGGTCCCCGCGTCTTGGCCTGGCTGATTGGCGTCGCCGCCGACGCTCATCGTGAACCCTAGCTGCTCCTCGTGCTCCCTGTTCAGGTGGTCCCTGTAGTCGATGTTGAGGGTCAGCTCGTGGTCGCCCTCCTCCGCGTCTTCAGCCACCTTGTAGTTGATATCGAAGGGGATGGGGCTGTCAGGGTCGACTGCGCCGATGTACTCCGTGCTTCCGGCCACCCGCCTGAATACGTCGTCCTCGACTAGGCTTATGCTCACGAAGTCCACGCTCTCCGTCCCGATGAGGAGGAGGTCTGCCTCAAGCTCCTTGCTCTCGCCCCGTCTCACCGTCTCGGTGGGGGTGTCTATGAGTTCGAACTCTATGAGCCCCTCAACCATGACCGTAAGCGTCTCGGTGAGGCTTCCCGCGACGCCCCTGGAGTTCGTGTATGTTATGGTCGCCGTCACGGGGTACTGTCCGGCGGCGATGCCGCCCGACGCAAGTAGCCGGTAAGTCACGACGGCCGTGCCGCCGGCTTCCAAGTCGCCGAGGCTGCTCGTGGTGGGGCTAAGCGGCGACATCGACGTGACCGTCCCGAAGCTTAGTTTGCTGAGCAGCTCGTAGGCGTCCGCGCCGCTGCACTGGACCTCCAGCTGCACGTCAAATGCGTCTCCCGGTCTCACGTTCTCCTGAACCACCTCCATGCGTTTCAGCGTGATGACTGTGGTCTTCGCTGCGGCCGCCGAGTCAACGTTCACCGGGAGGCTGAAGGACTGGTAGAACCTGCTATCTTCGGCGTCCCTGTAAGACGCTGTGGCCGTCAACGTGTAGACGGCCAGGGGGGTGCCCTCGAGTATGCTCAGAATTGGCTCCACGGCGACCGGCTCTCCGACCCCCAACTCGTCGAGGCTTGTACTAAGCCCGTCGACGATCGATATGTAGCCTGACGTTGAACTCAGCGTGAACTCCACGTCGTAGAGCGTCTCGTCCCAGTTGTTAGTGAACATGTAGGTCAGCAGGTTCTCTGCCCCAGACTTTGCTCTCACGCTCCCCTGCCCCGTGGAGTACTTCACCTTGGGGATGTAGCCCTCGTCGACGACGAGGCCGATGGGCACCGTTACCGTGGAGTCTTGGGCTGCGCCGAACCTTCTGTATATCACAGTAAGGCTCAGGCTGTAGGCGCCGAGCCCCACGTCCTGTCCCACGTATATTGTCGGCTCGTAGGTCTTCGTCTTCCCCTTTTCGATGGTGTTGAAGACCATGTGGGCCCCGCTTAGGATGGATATCCCCGGCTGCGTAGAGGTCAGGAAGCACTCAGCGTCGAACAGGTTGTAGTCCCCCGTGTTCCTGAGGTTGATCTTTACGGTGTTCTCCTGGCCCGCGGTCAGGTAGATGTTTTCGGTGGACACCTGCAGTATGGCAGAGTCTGCGGCTAAACCCGTTGGAAACTGGATGGCTATTAGCATAGCCAGAGTCAATACGAATATTTTCTTTCTGTTCATCGCATGATCAGATCCTTGAAGCTTTTATCGCTCACTATGACGCCGTCATGTAGCTGGATTAGGCGGTCCGTGTTCTGGCCCACCATGGCGTCGTGGGTGATGAGTATGAAGGTCTTGCCCTCCTCCTTGTTGAGTGTCCTGAGCAGATGCATTATCTCGTCCCCCGTTGTAGAGTCCAGGTTGCCGGTTAGCTCGTCGGCGAGGATGAGGTTCGGCTCGTTGGCTAGGGCCCTGGCGATGGCGACTCGCTGCTGCTCGCCTCCGCTGAGCTGGCTCGGCTTGTGGTCGGCCCTATCGCCCAGCCCCACCAGCTCCAAGAGGCGTTGCGCCCTCTTGTGCCGTTCACTCCTCGAGACGCCTGCGATGGCCATGGGCAGCTCCACGTTGCCTTGGGCGTCCATCCTGGGGATGAGGTTGAAGAACTGGAAGATGAACCCGATCTCCCTGTTCCTAAGCTCCGCCACCTGGTTGTCGTTGAGCCCTGAGAGGTCGACGCCGTTTATGTAGACCTTGCCCGCGGTGGGCCTGTCGAGGGCCCCTATCATGTTGAGGAGGGTGCTCTTACCGCTGCCGCTCGGGCCCATAATGGCCGTGAACTCGCCGGGCTCCACGGTGAAGCAGATACCCTTGAGGACCTCCAGTGGCCTCCCGCCCTGTATGTATGTCTTTACGAGGTCAACGGTCTCGATCAGGTGGGTCACTGTGTCTCCTCCAGAAGCTTCTCGACGAGTTTCAGTCTATGTTCCGTCATATTCCGTATCTTATTAAGGAAGCTCTTCTTCACGTCGGCGTCCAGGTTGCTGTAAAACTGGGTGAGCATCCCCTGGGTTATGTCTTCGTCTTTGTCTACGACGAGGCTCATTATTCTGAGGGCGCCCTGCTTCATCTCTTTGGACATCCATTTGAAGAGTACGGTGAGGTAGTTAACGGTGAACCCGAGGGAGTCCGCGAAGTGCGTCTCTAACTCGGGGAAGAGTCTTCTTCCCTTTTCCGTTATGCTGTAGTACTCGGTTCCGTCCCTCTCCTCGGTCTCCACGAAGCCCTTCTTCGCGAGGCTCTTGAGCGCCGGGTAGACAGTGCCCGTCTTAGGCTCCCACACGCCGTCGAACTCATACTTCAGGGTCTTGAGCATCTCGTAGCCGTACTTGGGGCCTCCGTCGAGCTGTATCATGAGTAGCACTTGGAGTGGGCTCACGGGCATCCTGACCGGGGTCTTGCTATTTACACTCAGCGACATTGAGTTGACATCTACCTAGTAGACTTCTTCCATCTTGGAAGCGGTTCTCCTTTTTAAAGGTGTCCCCGACTAGGTTTTAAATGGTTTTTCAAGTTTAATACAGAATTTGATCAGAATCTCTTGATGGGCATACGCGTTAAGAGTTTTGCGTGCCCTCTGCGCGGCGCGTCTCCTCACCCGACACGAATATAAATGGATGCGACACCCTCGATGATGAAGACCAGATGGGCGTCCTCATCTTCACTGACAACCCGAACACCGGCGAGACCCAGCTGGTCCGCCGAGAGTTGGTGGATAGGGGCATAGAAACTGACTACAAGGCGCCTTGGGATATATCTCTGCCTGATTACTATCCCGAATATGACCTGGTGTACGTTCCCAGCAACATGCTTCACAGGGGCACCACCTTCGAGCTGCTGCACAGGCTTCTGATACTGAAGAGGCTTGACGAGGCCGCCGCCGTGATAAACCCCGTGGAGAGCATGCTCCACTACTCGAAGGAGCACCTCTCTCTGCAGCTCGGCGGGCTGGGGCTACCACACCCCGAGACCATGATAACGGAGAACGTCGAGAAAGCGTATGGCTTCGCCGAGAAGTTGCTGGAGGAAGGGCGGGAGGTCGTCCTCAAGCCCATCTGCATGGCCAGGGGCGTAGGCGTCATGAAGCTCAGCAGAATACGTAGCCGCGAGGACCTCCTCCAGTTCCTCGTCTGGTATACCCGCAGCCACGGCGAGGGCGTGTTCTACCTGCAGGAGTTCATACCCAACCAGGGCTACGATATAAGGCTCTTCGTCATAGACGGCGAGGTGGTGGGCAGGGAGAAACGTTCGAACCCAGAGGACTTCAGGTACAACGTTGCCGTCGGGGCTTCGGCCGAGCCGTTCAAGGATCCCGTTTACGACGAGCTGGCCGTGAAGGTGGCCGAGGCCGTTGGGCTGAAGATCACGGGCCTAGACGTCCTGCCCCGGGACGACGGCGAGCCCTTCGTGCTGGAGGCCAACTGCTTCCCAGGCTACAAGGCGCTCATGGAGACGACAGGGATAAACATCCACAAGCTCATAGTGGACTACTTCGAGAGGCTCATCAATGGATAGCGAAAATCTTTCGCCGGTAAAGGGATAGACGCGGCTAAGTAAACTATCGAGCAAAAAACAAGGACTAGCCGAGCTGCCGGCGAGTTCTGTAATCACCTTGGCCACAAACTGGAATATCCATCACTTTTTTCTCGGCAGATGCTTCCTCTGGTAATAGTACAGTCCCTGTAGCGTGGCGTACTGGTACACCGCTGTGATGATTGTCGAGAACTGCTCGATGTAAAAGAGAACAACGTTGAGCACAAGGAGGGAAACGAGGAGCGCCACCGACCCAAGCTCCAGCCCCCAACTGTCTCTTTTCACCAATATGAGTACTGCGCTGAAGGTGAGGGCCAAGCCCACCACTCCGTCAAGCATGAGATGGATGTAGGCCCAAAACATGTCGACCCCCGACGCCGACGGAATTTCAGAAAGTATAGCTGCGAGGTAGTCCCCCCTCTGGAATGGGTCACCCGCCAGCTCGTTGTACTCGAGGAACCTCATGAAGCTTGGCATCCCCAATATGATTAGGCTCGCCACGAGGAAAACCTTGACTCTCTGCTGGTCAAGGTACTTTTCCTCGATGCCGTTACAGAATAGGATTAGGTCGTCGAAGAAGTTGGGCTCCTCAGGTCCCACCTGAAGAGTGTCCGACTCTATAAAGTCCATGAGCTCGACCGCTAGGCTTCTGAAACCTGGGTTACTGGTCTTGTCGAGTATTCCTTGGAGCCTGCGGTGCATGCTCTCGTGCTCCTCTGGCTCAAGGTTGTGGTCGAGAACCTCTCCGAGGGTGTCCAGCACGGCGTAGAGCTCGCCCCTAGCGTCCAGCTTGGGTTCTCTGGAGAACTTCAGATAGAGTAGCATAGTCAAGAGGAAAAACACGTATATTATGGGAGCAGCAGCCGGGTAGAAGTAGTCGTTTGCCTGGGTGATGAACTTACCCACCTCGTCTATGAACAGCCCTATCCCCACCCCTGAGAACAACGCGCTCCAAGTCAGGGCCCACTTGTTGGCGTACATGAGGGGCAGCAGGCTGGCTGCGAACAGGAACACCCCGCCATAGAGCACGTGGGCGATGTGCAGCGTCTGGCTCCCCAGCTGCGGGTATCCCGTGAGTTCNAGGAACAATCTGGTGAGAGACACGCTGGCTGCGAAGCTCAGTAACATTACCTGAAGATACACCTCGGCCCTTATACGCTGGACCGGCTCCCAGATGCGGCTCACTATGCGTCTCATCAAACAAAGTTATCGCTAGAGTAACGATAAATGTGTTCTGATGTAAACCGTTGGTGAGCCGAGTCTTATCTTCGCTCGACCTTGTCCACGTCGACTAAGACGACGATGCAGGCGTTCACCATGACTACGCCGTGGGTCTTCGCCTCCTCGGCGGTATCCTCAGTGGGGAACTCTAGGCCCCCCTTCACCATGGTTATCCTTCTCCTACCCTCCGGGAGCACGTCTAGCACGGCGTCGCCGTCCACCTTCTCCGGGTTCGGGGCAGCCACTGTGACGTCCACCATGAGGGCTTCCTCGAGTTCCGAGAAGCTACCGAACTTGAAGAGGCCGCCGAGCCCCACCATGCTGCTGTGACTGATGGCGTCCTTCACCGCCCGCTGAGCGGCCTTGGTCTCGTCCCTGCCGTGGAGATCTATGCCTGTCCCCACCTCCAGCAGGTATCTCCTATAGTCCATTCTAATCAAGGAGTAACGATGACATCTGCTTTAAAGTCTATCTCGGCGGGGAACAGTTAAAAGCGTGTCCTCGGTCTTTCTTCAAAACTAGGTTAACAATAGCCGGGTGAGCCATGCATGAACCGATCTAGACAGCTAGCCAAGGATAAGATCAAGGAATTCCTGAGAGAAGATCTGGGCTACGGGGACATCACCTCTGAGGCCCTCATCCCCGTCGATCAGATGGCCAGGGCACACCTGTTCTTCAGAGAGCCCGGGATAGCTTCGGGGCTCATGGAGGCGTCCATCGTCTTCGAGCTCCTGGGCTGCACCGTTGAAGGGAACGCCGAGGACGGCGACTCCGTGGAGCCGGGCCAGACACTCTTGGAAGTAGAGGGCCCCGCGGCGGCAATTCTGTCAGGTGAGAGGACGGCTCTTAACATAGTCGGCAGGATGTCTGGGGTAGCCACCACGACTGCAAGGATCGTCAACAAGTTAGTTGAGGCTAGCCCCGGGACAAGGGTGGCCGCGACGCGGAAGACCCTGCCTGGGCTGCGGGACCTCGACAAGAGGGCCGTTGAGCACGGCGGCGGCGACACCCACAGGTTCAGGCTGGACGACTGCGTCCTCATAAAGGACAACCATCTGGAGCTGGTGCCGTCGGTCACGGAGGCAGTGCTCAGGGTCCGTGAGGTGGTGAGCTTCACTAAAAAGATCGAGGTCGAGGTGCGTAGTCTGAAGGAGGCCGAGGAGGCCGCCCTCGCCGGTGCGGACATTATTATGTTTGACAACATGGCTCCACTAGAGATGCGTCGATGCCTCGCCGAGCTGGAGGAGAGGGGGCTGAGGAAGGGCTTCATATACGAGGCTTCAGGTGGGATAACCCCCGAGAACGCGGCGGACTACGCCGCCTCAGGCGTGGACGTCATTAGCCTGGGCGCCCTCACCCACAGCGTTAGGAGCCTCGACGTGAAGCTCGAGTTAGAGATGATGTGATTGGGGCTCAGCGACCTTCAGCGCAGCGTACTCGAACTCAAGGAGGAGAAGAACGCCGTCCTACTGGTTCACAACTACCAGGTGCCTGATATACAGGAGATCGCGGATTACCTGGGCGACTCGCTGCAACTCTGCAGGCTGGCCCAGCGTGTGGATGACGCGGAGCTCATCGTCTTCTGCGGAGTGGACTTCATGGCGGAGACCGCCGCCGTACTCAACCCAGACAAGAAGGTGATTATCCCGAGCCGAGAGGCGTGCTGCCCCATGGCCGCTATGCTCCCTTTGGATATACTCAGAGAAGCCAAGGAGAGGAACCCGGAGGCTCCTGTGGTGCTCTACGTGAACACCCTCGCCGAGGACAAGGCTGAGGCGACGGTGATCTGCACCTCGTCGAACGCCGACAGGATCGTGGCGAAGCTGGGCGCCGATAAGGTTATCTTTGGTCCAGACAGGAACTTGGCCTACTACGTGGAGAGACGTGTGCCCGAAGTTGAGCTTGTTGTGGTCCCTGACGACGGCTACTGCAGCGTCCACAGGCTCATGGGCAGCGGCGACGAGGCCATGGAGTTGAAGAGGCTGCACCCCGGCGCCGAGGTGTGGGCTCACCCCGAGTGCGAGCCCGAGTTTCAGGACAGGGCCGACTTCGTTCTGTCCACCGGCGGGATGGCGAGGCGGGCCGTAGAGTCAGACGCCACTGTCTTCATCGTGGGAACCGAGCAGGGCCTCATCGACAGGCTTAGCCTCGAGCACCCCCACAAGACCTTCCTACCCGCGAAGAGAAACTCTGAGTGCGCCGCCATGAAGCGCATTGACCTCGACAACCTCTACGAGGCGCTGCTCAAGGAGCAGCACGTGGTGACGGTGCCCGAGGACACGGCGTACAAGGCGCGGAAGGCTATCGAGCGCATGCTCCAGATGAGCTAGCAGATACCCTTTTCATGATCCTCGCTGCTTGGTTTTTCTCGGTGAAGCCATGTCAGTGATAGAGTTCCAGGGGAAGAAGCCAAAGGTACATCCCTCCGTGTTCCTCGCCCCCGGGTCTTGGGTTATCGGGGACGTCACCCTAGACGAGGACGTCAACGTTTGGACCAACGCCGTCGTTAGGGGCGACGACGACACCGTAAGGATAGGCTCCCGCACCACGATACTGGAGGGCTGCTTGATCGAGGCCCCCACTGGGAACCCCGTCGAGATCGGGTCGGACGTCATCGTTAGCCACGGGGCCACGGTGCACGGCGCCAAGATAGAGAAGGGCTCAATAATAGGCATCGGCGCCATCGTCTTAGACAACGCTTTGATCGGTGAGCGATCTATCGTCGGCTCCGGTGCGTTGGTGTCACCTCGGGCCGAGATTCCGGCTAACCACCTGGCTCTGGGGGTACCGGCGAAGCCCGTTAGGGAGTGCAGGGACGCCGAGCACGAGTACATGCGTAAGGAGCATGAGAGAACCCTCAGCAAGGCCAAGGTCTACAAGAAGATATACGAAGGGTAGCGTCTACCCTCTCTTGTTGTGCCGGAACGTGAACGCCGAGGGGCAGACGTCTTTTAGCACACAGTTTTCACAGTCCGGTTTCTTGGCGTTGCACACCCTTCTTCCATGCTCGATGAGCAGGTAGTTGGCGGCGAACCACTTCTCCTGGGGGATGAGCACCATGAGGTCCAGCTCAACCTTGTCCCTGTTCTTCTCCTCCGTGAGCCCAAGTAGCCTGCTGAGCCTGAGGACGTGGGTGTCCACGGCGATGCCCACCGTCTTGTTGAACGCCCCGGAGAGGACGATGTTCGCCGTCTTCCTGGCAACGCCCTTGAGCCTGGTGAGCTCCTCCATGGTGTCCGGCACCTCGCCGCCATACTCCTCGACGATGGTCTTGGCGGCGGACTGGATGGCCTCAGCCTTCCTGTTGAAGAACCCGCTGGACCTGATTTCTTCGATGAGCTCCTCCCTAGGCGCGTATGCATAGTCCGCGGCTGTCCTGTACTTCTTGAAGAGGCTGGCGGTGACTTTGTTGATCTGCTCGTCTGTGCTCTGGGCGCTGAGTATGGTGGCCACGAGAAGGTCCAGCGGCGTGGACCAGCTGAGCACCGTGCCATGCACATCGGGGTACGCCTCCTCCAGCCGCCTTATGATCTCTTCCGCGCGTTCACTTTGTTCCATGACAAGGAGTCGTGCGTAGCTCCATAAAAATCTTGGAAGCCTTTAATTTCCACCCATCTCATGCGTTGCTTGAGCGTCTTGTTCTGGATAAGGAAGAATGGCAAGCCGCGGGAAAGGCTTCCTCCGAGGCAGCGCTGGGTCCCCAAGATACTGGGCTGGGGGGTGGAGCACCCCGGCATCGTCCGCACACTCCCCGTCGTCGAGAGGACGAAGTGGAGGCTTGAGGTCTCGGGGGAGATCGAGAACCCCAGGGCGTTCACGTGGGACGAGTTCATGGCACTGCCCCAGACCGAGTCTGTGAGCGACTTCCACTGCGTCGAGACCTGGAGCGTCAAGGATCAACGTTGGGAGGGCGTCAAGTTCAATGACCTCGTGGAGGAGGTGAAGCCAACCCGCGAAGCGAGCCACGTCTCATTCGAGTGCTACGACGGCTACACCACGAGCCTGCCCATAGAGGAACTGAGGAGCGACGACGTCATCCTTGCGCACAGGCTGAACGGCGAGGACCTGCCCCAGCCCCTGGGCGGCCCCATGAGGCTCGTGGTGCCACACAAGTACGCCTACAAGTCTGCGATGTGGTTAAACAGGATAGCCTTCATGAAGAGGGACAAGCTCGGATACTGGGAGTCAGGCATGTACAGCAACACGGCGGATCCGTGGCGTGACGACAGGTACCGGATGCGCTGATGTAACCGTTAAATCCACAGCCACCGAATATTCACCGATTGTTCATGGAGTATGATTACTTAATCAAGAACACCACCATTGTGGAAGGCACCGGCAAGAAGTCCTACAAGGGAAGCCTGGCGGTCAAAGGCGACAGGGTTGTCGAGACGGGCGGCGTCAAGGGCGACGCCGCCGAGACCATCGACGCCAAGGGGCTCACAGCGGTCCCCGGTTTCATCGACGCCCACAGCCACGTGGACTGGGCCCTGCTCTGGTTCCCCAAGACTGAGAGCCACGTCATGCAGGGCATCACCACCTTCGTCGGCGGCCAGTGCGGCGGAAGCCCCGCACCACTCGGCGAGTACATTCAGGTGCCGTGGCTCCTACAGGATCACCTGGTGGACCTTGAGCCATACAAGTACTACCCTAGGACGCCTTGGCACAGGCTGGAGAAGGTCAACGAGTGGATGAAGGAGATATACGGGTGGACCCTGGACTGGGAGACCATGGGAGGCTTCTTCAAAAAGGTAGAGAACACGGGCATCAGTATCAACTACGCGCCGTTGCTCGGCCACGGCACCGTGCGCACCAAAGTGATGGGCCTCGACTACAAGCGTAACAGCACCAAGGAGGAGCGGGAGGAGATGCACGAGCTCATCCACCAAGGCATGGAGGATGGCTGCATCGGCGTGAGCACCGGCCTCGACTACGACCCCGACGTCTTCGCCGACCAGGAAGAGATAGTGGAAGCCGTTGCCCAAATAAAGGACTATGGCGGCGTCTACTGCCCCCACTGGAGGCGGACCGGGCGGAGGCGCGGCGTCGCTGCGGGCCACGTCGCCAACGAGAAGATCACGGCGCTCATGGAGTGCGTGGACGTCTATAAGCGGACCGGCGTGAGGCTCCACTTCGCCCACCTCAGCACAGGCTGGGAGATACACCCCACGGCGCCTCCTGAGCTGGAGGAGGCCAACCTCAAGGCGACCATTGACATGATAACCCGGGAGAGCAAGGGCGAACTCGACGTCACATGGGACGCCATACCTTTCCTAGTCCGCGGCGGATTCAGCGTAATGCCTTACCTCTGCGGCCTCCTGGAGCCTTGGCTCAGGGAGCTGGGCAGCCGCGAGGCCCTGGGCAAGTGGCTGGAGGTCCCGGACTTTAGGGAGGAGCTTCTCGACGCCATAAAGGCTGGTAAGTGGTTCATCAGAGTGGCCTACAACCCCAACACGAACCCCCGCTGGGCCGAGAACCTCACCGTTACCAGTAGCAAGGTGAAGGGCGTAGACGGTAAATCCGTCGCCCAGATCGCGGAGGAGAGAGGAAAGGACTCATGGGAGACGTACTGCGACATCATCGTCGAGGACCCCGATACCAGGGGCGTCACTGGCACCCTGAGCTTCAGCCCGGCCTACCTCCAGTACTACACCCACCCCAAGGGCATGGTGGGCCTGGACACGCTGGTGCAGGACGAGAAGTACCAGGAGAAGAACCCGCCGTGGAGCCTACCAGGCATCAACACCTTCGCCGCGTTCCCCATCTTCTACAAGACTTTGGTGAACGAGCGTAGGGTCTTCACCCTAGAGGAGGCGGTGCAGAAGACCAGCGTCATGGCGGCCCGCGTCCACAACTTGGATGGTAGAGGCACCATAAGCCCGGGAAGCTACGCCGACATCGTCCTCATGGACCTGCCCCGCCTCAAGATAGAGGCAAACGAGATCGAGCCGAGGAAGTACCCGGAGGGAATCAGATACGTGTTCGTCAACGGAGTCCCCGTCGTAGAGAACGGCATACACACGGGCGCTACCCCCGGTAGGGTGCTTAAACGGGCATAAAACCCGTTTTTCACTCATTTTTATGTGAGTAATGACTGTATTTACCGGAGTATTCCCGTATATTCGCTCAGGGAAAATCCTTTTAACCTTTTGTTATGCTTATCTTACGCACCAGCGTAAAAACTAGTGAATGAGGAGTCAAAAATGGAGAGATCTAACACCGTTTTCATCGGGAGGAAGCCTGTCCTCAATTACGTACTGGCATGTATGACCTTGTTCAAGAGCGGTCACGGGGAGATCATCGTGAAGGCGAGGGGCCGAAGCATCAGCCGCGCGGTTGACGTCGTTGAGGTCCTTAGGAACAGGTTCATGCCCAACGCGGAGGTAGTGAAGATCGATATCGGCACCGATAGGATCGAGACCGATGACAGGGGGCCCTCAAACGTAAGCACCATTAACATACACGTTAAGGCTTAGGTGGAACGGGCAGATCATCCATGTTGACCCCTCCGACGCGCCGGAGGACCCATCAACGTGCAAATACAGCTATGCGAGTTCTGTCTAAAGAGCGGGATGCTCTGCTCGAAGTGTCAGCGTAAGGTGGAGTCAGGCGAAGTAAGCGAGAAATACATGGAAGTAGCGAAGACGCTGCTGGGGATGGAGAACCAGAACCAGTTCCTCCAGAAGGTGAGGCTCGACAACGTATTAGACGCGGGAGGCTTCCTCGTCCTCGTGGTAGGAAAAGGAGACGCGGCGAAATTCAACGCCGAGCCGAGGCTCACCAGGGATCTCGGGGACAGGTTTAACAAGCGCGTACTGGTCATCGAGTCCGGGACAAAAGACAGGCAGTTCCTCGAGGAGCTGTTCGCCAACCAGCACATCGTGACCATAAACATCATCTGGCTGCCTGACGGGAGCACCGAGACCCGGGTCGTGCTACAAGGCCGGGGATCGAGGCGATTGAGCAAAAAGCGGCTGCAGGCGCTGACGTCCGTCGCGAAGAGCGTCCGTAAAATGGACCTACGCGTCGAGTACGCCTACTAACCGCCAAACTTTTTATACCCTACAACTGTTCCTAGCCTCGTAAACACTGGAAGCCAGGGACATGTTAGAACGCACCTACATCGAGGAGGTTAGGCACCGCGTGGGTGAGAGAATCACCCTCGCCGGGTGGGTGAGCCGGACCAGGGACCTTAAGAAGATACGTTTCATCGTCCTCAGGGACAGAACGGGGGAGATCCAGATTGTGGTCAAGTCAGATGCCCCAGAGATGTTCAACCTGACCCTCGGCCGCGAGGACGTGCTGTCTGTGACCGGGGAGGCGGTGGAGAGCGACGTGGCGAAGGCGGGCGTCGAGTTCCTCCCAGATTGTATCGAGGTCATCAACAGGTCTCAGCAGCCGCTGCCCGTGGACATACTGGAGAACAAGAAGAGCGACCTGGATACCAGGCTCAACTGGAGGTTCTTGGACTTCCGCAGCCCCACCACTAACGCCATCTTTAGGGTGCAGAACGCGCTGGTCAAGGGCTTCAGGGATTACCTCACGGACGACGGCTACATGGAGTTCCAGCCGCCGTGCATTATCGGCAGCGCCAGCGAGGGCGGCGCCGACCTCTTCGCTATTCCCTACTTCGAGAATGTAGCTTACCTGGCTCAGAGCCCTCAGCTGTACAAGCAGATGTGCGCAATGAGCTTCGAGAAGGTTTTCACCATCACCCCGATATGGCGCGCAGAGAAGTTCAACACACCGACGCACCTCAACGAGGTCAGGCAGATGGACATAGAGCAGGCTTTCGCAGACGACGAGACCGTCATGGCGGTTCTGGAGAAGACCCTGGTCCACATGCTGGAGGAAGCGAAGGACAAGACCGCCGACCAGCTGGAGCTTCTGGAGCAGGACCTAACCATACCGAAGACGCCGTTCAGGCGGGTCACCTACACAGACGCCATAGAGATGCTGCAGGGCGCCAGCGAGACCATACTATGGGGGGACGACTTCACCAAGACCCAGGAGGCTCTCCTCACGGAGCTCGTCGGTGAAGAGGCCTTCTTCCTGAAGGACTGGCCCGGTGAGCAGAAGACGTTCTACGCCATGCCCTACGACAAGGACGACGAGAGGGACGCCGGGTACCTGGAGGAGACCTACGGCTCCGCCGAGATCGGCGACAGGGTGGTCAGGGCCTTCGACTGCCTCTACGGCGGCATAGAGATAAGCAGCGGCACCATGCGCATCCACCTCCCTAAGCTGCTCAAGGAGCGCATCAGGTACAAGGGCCTGAACCCCGACAACTTCGAGTACTACGTGGGGGCTTTCAGGTACGGCGCGCCACCCCACGCAGGATGGAGCATCGGCATGGAGCGTATAACCATGACGGTGACGGGTCAGAGCAACATCAGAGAGTGCTGCATGTTTCCCCGAGACCGTGACAGGCTGGTGCCTTAGTGTTGGCGCGCCCCCACGACTACAAGATGGTCATAGTGATCCGCACCGACCTGGGCATGAGCGTCGGCAAGATGGTGGCCCAGGCTTGCCACGCCGCGGTCATGGCCAGCGAGAAGTCCAAGAAGACGAAGACCAAGGACTGGCGCAGATGGAACGACACTGGGGGGAAGAAGGTGGCGCTGGAGGCAGAGAGCCTGGAGGAGCTGGAGGCGTTGGCGCTTCAAGCCGAGGAACTGGGCATCACCAACGTGCTCATCCAGGATGCTGGGCACACGGAGGTTCCGCCTGGGACCGTCACGTGTCTCGGCCTCGGGCCTGACCAGGTCATGAAGATCGATAGAGTCACCGGCGATCTTCCATTGCTGAGGTAAAACGTCAGGTGACTGAATCGATTTTATGCGTGATTATACTTAAGGTGAAGCGAGGATAAAATCTTTGACACTGGTTGAAATTAAGTTTCTTTGAAGAAAATGTTGATTGAGGTACTGTGGGGGCTCTACTATTTTGAGACATAATCTTCTCGATACGGGTGAAAGATGTCCAGTACCTTCACCTTCTCATCTCCAATGCCCCTAATCTCATGATACTCGTTGGGTTCCAACAAGAAGGACGAGCCTGCTCTCAGCGTAACAGTCTTTCCTTCAGCTGTTAGCTCTGATGTTCCCTGTATTATGTAACCCATCTGTTCATGGGAGTGGCTATGCGCTATGGGTGGTCCTCCAGGTTCAGCTTCCGTATACATCAGCATTAGATTCTTAGAGTACACTAATATTCGCCTGATGGCTGTTTCTCCCAGTTTCTCTCCTTCTACTTCATCAATGTTCAGTACTTTCATTTCAGATCTCATTAAGATAAGAGTGAAGTGAGGATAAAATCATCGCCCCAGACGTACATACTTATTATAATTTCAAAATTTTTACAGCGTTACATGGAATATATAAAAATTTCAATACTTGCATTCCAAGTTGTATGCTCAGATAGCTCTGTGTGACCAAGAACCCATATGCAATGTTACCTATAAAAGGAAAAAATAGCTAAAAAAAATTAACTTGGCTCGCGGAAAACGCTTATAACAGGTAACCAATTATAAGGGAAAAGCCGACTCGTCCTCGGAAAAAACGCTTATCGTAAGTAACCAACGATTAGGGAAAACCAAAGTCGTCGCCCGCTCACCACGATAAACGCTCCCCCTAGCGACTCTGCATCCCTTGAAGAATTTCTGAATAGATTCAGCACAGTTTGTGATCCAATTCTGAAATAATCCTGAAATTCCCTTAAAAGCCGGAAACCGTCTCCGAGACCCGTGAAACAAGTTGCAATACTGTAAGAAATGTGGAAAGGAGGTGGAGGACGGAGCCGAGTTCTGCCCCCACTGCGGAGCCGACCTCAGGGCAACGGACATACTGTACACGAAGCCCGGGAGCGGCGGCTGGGACGCAGGCAAGGTTTTAGTCGTACTCTTCGGCGGCTTCTTGGTACTCGTGGGCGTCCCTCTCCTATTCAGCGGGACGGCCCTGATGGGGGTCACACAGAGCCTCAACGACGGCCGCGGCTACATCGGCGTCAGCGGCGTAGACTTGGAGACAGACACGCAGGCCATCGTGTTCAGGCCCATGCACATAGACGAGATGGTCATCGAAGAGATCGATGGACCAATGGAGAGGTACTGGCACCCTGAGCCGGGGGACTTCATAAATCTGAAGTTCACGCTGGACAGCAACAACGGCAAAAACGTGTTCATTGGAATAGCGGAAGAGTCTGAAGCCAGCCCCATATTCGCCGGGAAAACGTACAACGCCATCATCGACATAGACATGGACGGCCCCCGAGACAGCAGCCCCCAGATAACCTACAGGAAGTACAGCGGAGACCCGATCGAGGGCTCACCGACCGACCTAGAAATATGGACGGCTCACGCCTACGGCGACGAGTTGACACTAGAGTGGGAGCCCCGTGAAGGCGACTATTGGATAGTCATCATGAACCTCGACGGCTCCTTAGGCGTTGACGTGGACGCCGGGCTCGGCGTGAAGGCGCCGTTCCTCGACCTTATAGGCAAGGGGCTGCTCTTCGGTGGCCTCGTGTGCTCCGGGCTAGGCGCCCTCATCATCTACATCACCGTCGTCAGGAGAGACTAGGAGGCAACATGGATGGTATACTGTAAGAAGTGCGGCAAGGAGATCAGCGAGGACGCGGAGTACTGCTCCGGCTGCGGAGCCAGGCAGAATGTGGACGAGCTCGTGCTAGCCTCTTGGGGGGAAAGGTTCGTGGCCTTAGTCATCGACTCGCTGCTGGTAGGTATAGTGGCGGGGATGGTTGCATCGCCCCTCAGGTGGCACGACCCATTTCCCTTCCTCAACATAGGCGTGAACAGCATATTCCTATTCCTCTACTGGACGTACCTGGAGGGCACCGAGGGACAGAGCCTAGGTAAGAGAGCCATGAAGATCAGGGTAGTCGATCTACGCGGCGAGGCCATAGACATGAGTACAAGCATGTACCAGGCCGTCGGGAAGGCCTTCCTCATGCCCCTAGACGTCATAATAGGCTGGCTCCTATACCCGAACAAGCAGCAGAGGCTCTTCAACTACCTCAGCGGGACCATCGTGGTTAAGGAGTAGAGGCCTCGCCACCAACCCCAATTTTATTATTACATCTAAGCACTCCCAAATTGGAGCAACTCCCCATAAGTTGATTAACTGAGCCATCGCTAAAACCTTAACAAGATAGAAATACATAGGAGCGGAGCATACTTGGAGAGTATACTCGCTGAGGGCCTGACCAAGAGGTTCAACGACTTCACAGTTATGGACAGCCTGAGCTTAGAGCAACTGAGACCTCATATTTTTATATTATCACACCCATCACCTCAGGAAATGACTGTAGACTGTGTATCTAGAACAGTAAACGTGGGAAACTGCGCCTGCACCAACGAGGAGTGTGAGAGGAGAGGCGTCTGCTGCGCATGCGTAGCCAACCATCACTCCCACGGAAACCTGCCAGCGTGCCTCCGACCTCCAGCCGACTAGGCATCCTCAAGCTTCTAGTACATTATAGAGGACCCTGCCCCGTCGGACGCCCTCGAATAGCCTCAGCCTAGGCACGGCCTCAGTCAACGCTCTTCCAGTGCTCGGCGATCTCCCGCGCCGTGGCGAACCAGACACCCGGGAACCGCTTCATATGGTTTATTGTACGCTCCAGGAGCATGATGTTCCCGGGCTTACCTATTATCTGCGGGTGAAACATGCTCGTCCAGCAGAGGCCGTAACGGTAATAACCCTTGAAAGACGTGGCCCATATCTGGTAGCCCGTCTCCGGGCTCAGCATCCGCGCCTTGTAGTTGCCAAATGGGTAGTCAGCGAAGATGTGGAAGTCGTCCATCTCGTAGTAGCTGGGCACCTCCACGAGGCCGTTGGGCAGCGTGTACGGCATGTCGCTTCCCCTGAGGCTGCTGTCGTAGACGAACCCGTTCTCCGCGAGTATGTCTAGGGTGTTGGGGCTCAGCTCGCCGCCGGCGGTCCTGTTCCCCACAGGCCTATACCCCGTGGCGTCCTCTATCGCCTCTACACACTTCAGCAGCCTCCCGGTCTCCTCCTCCCTGCCGAGATTCGTGATCTTCTCGTGCACCCAACCGTGGGTGGCTACGTCGTGTCCACGCCTAACGATCTCCGCCACCTCCTCGGGGTGGTTCACAGCGTTCATAGCCACCACGAACCAAGTCGATTTAATCCTGTGCTCATCGAGGAAGTCCAGTATTCGGGGAATGATGCCTGCCCTCCATACGTAGTCTCCCTGAGACAGAACACGAGGCATCTCCGCGACCTCGGGCATGTTCCCCATGAACACGTACTCGGCGTCAAGATCGAAGGTGAAGCACACGGCGCACCTCTTATCGTCAGGCCACACAGAACTCATGACAACTCAGAGAGTACTCGCCCTCGGCGTGTATAAGGTTCACCTCAGGGCTAAGCCTATATCCACAGAAACGGAATCGTTCACGAAAGCCCTTATGACCGCCTCAGGCGAGCTGCTCTACGGCGAGGACTACGACGCCCATCCCTTGTTCCACATCTTCTTCGCGGCGGTAATCGTCCTGTTGACCTACCTGTCGCTGAGCCCCTTCAACCTCAGGCTCCCAAGATCTTCACAGGCACTCGTCGTCTTAGCGGACTTGGCCGTGATATTCCTATACTTAAACCTCAGGACACTGAGGATAAGGGTGACGGGGAGAGAGCTCCGCGTCGCCTTCGGCGTCATAGGGACCAGCATAACGCTGTCGGAGTTCCTCTATGTCGAGGCTGAGAAGCCGTCGTTCTGGAGGTACGGCGGCATGGGAGTAAGGTGGGGGTGGGATGGAAGCGTGGGCTACCTCATAAACTATGGTGAAGCCGTTAGAGTAACCCGCCGCAGAGGCAGGGCCTTCCTGTTCAGCACACGAAACCCTGAAACAGTGATAAACACTCTCGAGTCTTGGATACAAAAACAGAATAATACATAATGACATGTACGAGAATCTATCTTTATTAGTAGAGTAAAATATCTTTAAAAAGTGAAAGTGATCCCATAGAACGCCCCCTTTCTCACCGGTCTAATTAGCGTCCTAGCTGCGATGAACTCGCACCTTTTCCCTATGAACAAGCGATAAAGGCTCTCACCAGAGAAAATGAGTGAAGTCGTAGAGGGGCGCGTTGGCTCGAAAGGAGAGCTGTTTCCTCCTAAAGAGATCAGGGAGAAGCTAGGGCTCAAGCCCCACACTAAGGTGCTCCTCCACGTGGCTGACGGAAAACTCATCGTGGAGCCGATTCCATCACTGGAGGACCTGATGAGCCGTGAACCCGTCGTCACTATAACCATAGAAGAGTTCAGGAAGTTCAGGGAAGAGCTATCACGGCAGGTAGAGGAATGAAGGTCTTCCTTGATACCACGTACTTCTTACCGACCCTCGGGGTCTCGCTTCAAGGCATCCAATGGGACATAGCGTTCAAAGTCCAGAGAGAAAACGAAGCCCTCGTCAGTGAATTAACCCTGTTCGAGCTCTCAGTCAAAGGATCAAAATATGTGAACAGTGGCATCATACCCGTCGAGAACGTTGTCCTAGGCGTCAACTCCCTACTGCGCGACGACAGGTTCAGGAAAATCGGCTTCCATGAACCCCCAATACAAAGAACCGCGATACAATTGAGAACGAAGCTGAGAGACTACGTCGACTGCCTCATCCTATCCACGGCAGCTCACACGTGCGATGTACTCCTAACTGAAGATATCAAACTCAAGGATATGGGTTCAGAAATGGAAAAGGACCTTAAAGGTATAAACCCAGGTTTCTCGATAAGAACTTGGGATGAAACCAGACTTGGTTTCAGTGATTAATTTATCACGACTGTGTCGAGCTGGAAGTACCGGCTCGCGAGGAACCTTATCTTCTTGATGTTAGACCCGTTCTTGCCTATGGCGATGCCCTTGTCCTTGGGCTCCACGTTCACCATCGCTATCTTCTTGCCCTCCATCCTGTCGACGAGACGAATGTCCTTGACCTTCGCCGGCTTTAACGCGTTCCTGATGAACTTATCAGGTTCGGGCAGGTACTCGTATATCTCCACCTGCTTGTTGGTCATGCTGCGGAAACGCTTTATCTTCTCGCCGCCCTTGCCGACGGCGAGGCCCACCTCTCCCTTCTTAACCGTGAATATGATGGTGTCCATGTCCTCGTCGACGATGCAGTCGACGATAGTCGCCCCCGTCATGTTCTGCAGGAGCTGTATATACCGCATCTCAGTCTCTGTGATCTTAATGTTGTTAAGCATGCTCTAATCCTTCACCAGTTCTAGTATCCTTGAGTCGCCCGGGTCGTTGATCACTATCGCCGATACGGGGTAGGGTCTCCCACACAACACCCCCAAATCAACGCTGTCTTTAGCGTGCGTGAGCACGGGTATCTCGCTTAGCCTTCCATAGGTCTCTATGGCTTCAGCGTTCTCGGCTGGACAGTTAGAGCTGAGGATAGCCATCCTGGCCCTGCCACGCCTCATCTCCCTGACCGCCATCTTCGATCCCAACTGGACCCTGCCAGTGGAGAGAGCGAGTCTCAGCTCGTGGTCTACGCTACTCATCGCTTCTATCTCCCTGATTCATGAACAGCTCGACGCTTCCTGTTCCTAGGGGCATCGACTGTCCGACGATTATGTTCTCGATCACGCCTTTAAGGGGATCGGTCTCGCCCTTGATGGCCGCTTCCACGAGGTGCTGGATGGTGAGCTCGAACGCCGCCCTGGCCAATACGCTGCTCTTATCGCCGCTGATGCCGTGACGGCCGATCTGCTGCACCTCGCCAGTCTTGGTCATGATGTCTGAGACCAGCATGACGTGGCGGATGTCGACGTCCAGCCCCTGCTCAGTGAGGACCGCGTGGGCCTCCTTGATGAGCGTGTTCCTCGCCGCCTCGACGCCGAATATCTCGGCTATCTCGTGGATGTTGTTGGTGGAGGTCCTCGTGGGGTCGACGCCCTCGATGCGCAGCACCCCCTCCAAGTTGCTGCCATCCGTTCTGATCACCCACTCGCCGTCCTCGACGGTAGTGAGGACCCTCTTGATCTCGGGGATGCCCTTGATCTTCGCCTCGGTCACATGCATTATGATGGGCTCGGGGTCCCTAGCCTTATCCTCCTCAAGGCTGATGAGGTAGGTGTTGTCCTCCTCCACCGTGTAGCTGTATGGTATGGCCTTCTCGACGTCCTTGACGTCGACCCCCAGGGTTTCCATCCTCTCTGGGTCGAGGATGATCCTGACGGCCTCCTCGCGGAGGTCCACGTTGACGCTGTCGATGACGTCGTCGATGACTGTGTAGGTCAGCTTCTGAGCGACCTCCCTGGCCTTCTTCTCGCTCCTCCCGTACTTGCTCATGAGATAGATGTTCATCACTGGCGTCGACGGGCTCTTGCGGGCGTCCACTATCTCGATGAGCCGGGGCAGCCCTAGGGTGACGTTCAGCTCAGCTACGCCCGCGTAGTGGAAGGTCCTGAGGGTCATCTGCGTGCCCGGCTCGCCTATGCTCTGAGCGGCGACGATGCCGACGGCCTCGCCTGGCTCCACGAGGCTGTAGTCGTAGTTCCGTAGCATGGCCGCAATGACGTCCTCGACACCCTGCTTGGTAAGCTTCGCCTGCTTGAGCTGGCGTAAGAGCTCGTCCTTCAGGAGCGGGGGTATCTCCTCCTCTATGCCGTCCACCAGCTTGTCTATCGTTGAGTCCGCTGCGGCTC
>JGI2171J19970_10000204_pt1 | contig 28067 bp, 24 predicted proteins | sample DeeMarSWOR324_28_FD_19970 | JGI IMG/M metagenome (IMG submission 19970) | reverse complement strand
ACCAGATGGAAGGCTGGCGTCTCCATACGTATCAAGCTCAAGGGACTCCAACGCTTGTCAACCATTACTTGCTGTTTGAAAGAGGAACGTAGCAGTAACAATTGGCACTTCACCACATTGAGGTATAGATAGTATTTGTCTTTTACGCCAGTGGTACTACAACTATTGACAGAATGTAATCATTGATATGTACTTTTTGTGAAAGAATGAAAAATGAACCATGTATAAGAAAAGTATAAATACCAAAAGTNAGAAAAAGATACAATGATTTCAGCAATAACCTTATTGGACAANATCAAAGAAATTAACAACCCGTGGTCTCCTGTTGATGTGGTGAAGGTNAATAACCACGTTGTCAGGCTTGCGCTCTTTGATGGTGAATTNCACTGGCACAAACANACNCANGAGGATGAACTGTTCTATGTAATCAAAGGGCAGATCGTTATTCAGCTGAAGAANCAACNTNACCTAGCGTTGAGTGAGGGAGAGATGGCAGTTATACCGAAAAATGTTGAGCACTGCCCAAAAGGGTTAGAACCTTCCTACGTGTTAATGGTTGAGCCATGTGTTCTCAAGTCACGTGGTGATCCGTGAGCATAAATAGGATTAACTGTCGGCATTGTTGTTACACGTGTAACATTTTTTCTGGTTTCCTTTTTGTTCCTTGCAGTGTCCTCCAGGTATGCAGATTCTGGACAGTGGTGTGGGGTCTGAATTCCGTTTCAACAGCTGTGAGGATCTTAGGTAGAAAAATAGGAATTCTCAATTCAAAACCTAGACCCCTTTATTTGTCCAGATTTTATGTTCTCTTTCCTTATCGTTGAGGAATCGAAATCCATTGACTCTCACTCTTTTCCCGTTGTGGGTGAGAACAATAATCTTTAAGAGGTCCGCAAGCTGGCATCTCACAAAATCAACAAGAGGCTCGTCAGATTTATCTTCATCTTGAGGAACATCTATTCCAAAACGGAAAATATAATCTCCTTTTTCATCTACTAATTCGGGGTTGGCTGCCTCTTTCTTTTCATGAGAACGATTTACCATTACTACACCTCCATTCTGAAAGCCTCGAAGGCATTACAGAGATAATACCGCATCTGAGATAAAACTGAAAACACCTGAAAGCTAAGGGTTACTAGGGCGGAGGAAGCGGTAACGTCGGCGCCATTACTACTGACATTTTCTCTTTTTGTGCATCCTTTTCAGCTTGCACAATATCAGCGAGCTCCCGTGATGTTATAACCACTTTTTCTCTGGCAGTAGCTACCTCCTTCAAGGGGACTACAGGTACGATAGGCCTCAGAACGACAGCATTTCTTTCATGACCGTGGACTTCCTTCTCAGCTTTAAGGATCTCAGCCAGTTTCGGTGAATCTATTACTATCTTTTCCCCCTTCGTGTGTATATCTTTTAAGGAAACCTCAAAAACTATATGCTCCTCTTTATTCATGTTATCACCTCCTTTCTTGAATTTTCATCCCACTNCATGTTACCTCTCTTTTTACATTTCCATCTAAATGNCATGNACTACGTATATATGGGCTCACAGCGCAAAAACTCAATTGGAACTGCGAACTGTCGTTCAATGTCGGCAAAAGGTTCATCAGAAAGGTCGAAGCCCCACCTTGAGGTGGAAGATACGGGGATGACCAGCAGATCGGGGGCTGGGTTCTGAGTCTCGAGAAGGGCACTAATGTATTCTGCATAATCTTTGACAGTATAAAGGTCGCCTAAGAGAATATTTCCTCCCCAAAAATGATGAGGCGGCACGTGAATGGCAAGGTTTTTCTTTGAAAAGTAATTCCTGAAATCCTCAACCATTTCTATAGCTTTTACAACAATAGGCTTCATGATCTTTGAGGACAGAAGTACAACATTGTGTGCATTATGGTGCTCAATAGTACTGATTAATTCTTGGATATAACTGAGCTTGAAATCATCGATAAAAAATATCCCAAAATCAGACGCAAATGGCGGTATTCCCTTCAACTTGTAAGGATAACACTCATCATCGGGAGTCTCTTCAAGATCGACTGTAATTGTTTTCCCCTTTCTTAACACAAGAAGATGACACGATCTCGATTGGTTATAACTATTTGATAACAGTCTGGCAGCATGTACTCGGGTGTACACCTGTTTATCGTTAACTGTTAAAATTCTGTCGCCTACAGTCAATCCTGATTTTTCAGCAGGTGATTTCTTAATTATGCCATCCACAAGGGGCGTGAGGGGTTCATTCCAATAAAAGCTTGGCTGGCAGTATAGTGGTGTATGTATTTTTTGTCTTACATCACGTACAACATTCACGATATCCTGCCAAACTGTGTCTGTATCGAAAAGGTGCTGGTCTGAGAAATACTTTGTATAACCGGGAAGTAACACCCTTATTGCTCTTGCATCGTGTCTATCAAGAAATTTGATTGTCTTTGCAAAGTCATCAAGAGGTATTGAAGGCCACGCTACAATACTTCCTACGAAGATAATTCTATACTCTTGAAGGAGAGGTATGCTTTCTATTGCAGTCGTGGTGTGCGGAATTGGTTCTCTCATCACTCTGTTTCGAATTGAAGGATCAGCACTATTCAGGGAGACACATAAGAGAATCGGCTGCAACCAAGATAATTCTTTGATAACGTCCTCAGTTAGAAGTCCGCCGTTTGTTATTATCCTGAGAACAGAATTGTCTGATTCACGAATGAGCTTCAATATTTCCAGAAAATGGGGATTACAAAATGGTTCAAGGAAAACCCGGGTGGGAGAAGGCAGTCCTTTCTCTTTTTTGTGTGAAAAGTACTTTATTCTTGTTCTGACCTCTTCTAAAGATATGAGATCTCTCACAAAAGGAAGAGGGTTTCCCTTCTCATAACAAAATGTACAATTGGAGTTGCAGTAGCCTGACACTGACCCTACGTTAGTGTAAAGTGAACTCGCACAATCGACCCAGTTGGATAATTTGAGGCGAAACCCATCCGCCTCAACGATTTTTCCATCTTTCTCTAAGTCAACTAATTTCAAGATATTCTCGAGTTGACGCTTGATGACCCAAATTCTCGGTTCAGTTTTGAGATACATTGAAGTATCTTGAACACTGCGTGTCATGGTTTCACTCCAATTATGTGTGTGATTCCTTGATTTACATGGTTTTAGTCTGAGTTATTGTTTATTCGGAAAAACCAGTATATAAATCTTCCGAAAATAAGAGATTGCCACCCCTCTAGGGGATGATGCTGTTACACGTGTAACATTTAGTTGATTTATCTTTATTACATGTGTACCATCGACAAAAAGACAATTCATGAACCCAGAGAGGTTCCATCTCCTGAAACCTTGATAACTCCTGAATAAGTGGAACTAAAAAAATGTCGATGTGCCCGGGTGTCCCATTCATTCTCTTTAGCTTCCAGTGCTGCATTCCGTATTTTCGATAGTGTCACAGGTGTGCTTTCTTCTGTTGGTGAATCACAAAGGTATAAAAGAGTCTACAGAAAGCTCAGGTATGGACAAAAAGAGATACAAAGGTAGAGGGTACAACTCCGGACAGAAAAGGAGGATACTATGCACGAGATTATTGACAAAAAATTTGATGAATGGACCAGAAATGTAGATTCAGAAGAGAGGAGAATACAAATATTCGAACACATTAGAGATATTCCTTACGTCATAACAGGGATCACAGCCCCTGAAAATGGTCCTGTAGAGCTTCTGAGGCGGAATGAGGGTACATGTTCGCCAAAACATTTTCTTCTGGGTGCAATGTACCAAAGATTGGATATCCCTGTTAAATATGCATCGTACCCCTTCAGATGGGGTGATCTGAGCGTGGAATATCCTGGAAAGCTCAGAGAACTAGTTAATAACCTTCCTGTGATGCTTCATCTTGCATTAAGAGTGTACATCAATGGTACGTGGGTTCTCCTTGATGCTGCCTGGGATTCTCCCCTCAAAAAAGTGGGATTTTCTGTCAATGAGAACTGGGATGGCATCAGTGATATGCTGAATGCAGTTCCCTCACTGGAAGAGGTTATCCACGGAGATATCCAAGAAAGGTTGGACTACCTTGACCACTTTGAGTCAAAAATACCAGATACTGAAGAACAATACAAATTGATTGAAGAATTCTGTAGTGAACTCAATGACTGGTTAGCAGAAGTGAGGACAGAATAGAATCTAGAGGGGTAGTTACAGGTTATAAAAGATAGTGGGCCATGAATAAAATGGCCTTCGAGAAAGGTTTTCTTTCCAAGGTCTCTCAGACTCACATGATCTGAAAGTCTTATGATAACATGATCCAGAACTTCTATCTCAACTATCTTGCCGCACATGCAGAGCTCCCGAGTTAAAAGGTGATCCTGTTCAGAAGGAGTAGGATTTCCTGAAGGATGATTATGCACCATAATGTGAGAGTAAGAATCTCTTCGAATTCTTAATTAAACGAGGAAGATGATGCAGGAAAGCTTCACAGTACCTACAAGCCCTGAAAAGAAAGTCCACGAAAACACAAATTTCATGAGCAAATTGTACATTCGTCAAACAATGTAACAATTAAATAAAATATGCCAAAAGACTTATATAGTTGTGCTTCGTGAAAGCCCTATCAATAAGTGGAAAGGGAGGTTGAGAATGAGAAAATTCAGAAAGTCTTGGAAAGGGATTGCTGTTCAGACAGTACCCTTAGGGTTTCAACCAACTGGCTTCTGTCAGGGGGATCCAGGGTGCATTGGATGTTGCGGGCCTGGAGGATGTTGCAGCTGCAGCGGATGCTGCTGCGGTTGCATATACAGCGATCACCCACAGTAGTCCCAATTGCTGTCAATACGGTTCTGCAGACAAGTTTTTTCATTCTTTTTTTCTTCTTTTATGTATCCTGGGATATACATGACAATGATCTTTCTTGTAAAGGGCTGTTCATCAAACATTATAGCCATTTCAAGAAGGAGCCGTTCATGTTAATCATCAGCCCGAAATCTTTTTAAGTTTGATCTTGTGGTACAATTAATGATAAAGGTCAGCTTCACAGAGGAGGGACAGTCGTGAGGAGAAAAATCAGAATAGTTACCATTGGGTGCATGGCTGTTATTCTGACTGGAGTGAGCCAATGTGCGGACCTGGCGCATTCTTCTTCATATCAGCCATGGCCTCTAGATGAAACCTTAGAAACGTCCCACTTCATCATTCACCACAAACATGGTCACGAGATGTTTGCCCAGGAAGTTGCAGATATAGCAGAGGGTATATACGAGAATGCCACCTCATTCATGAAGTGCACCCCGCAGGAAAAGGTAGATATCTATATGTATCCTTCCGATCTCCTAAGCACTTTTGCAGGTGAAACTCTCGAAGACTACAGCGGATTTGTGATGTATTATGCATGCCCCTTTAGCACACAAGCTTTGGGATTGAATTATTTTGACGAAAAAGGGATAATAGCCCATGAATTAAACCATGTTCTCTTAAACCAGAGATTGCCCATAAGTATCGGTGTACTGCGGGAGAAACACGAGTGGCTTGTGGAAGGGATAGCAACATACTACGCACGGTACCCTTCTGTAGCCCGGAGTGGAGACGACCCCATGCTGCCTGTCATAGTTCAGCACCTTGAAGAAACCAATGATTTTCCAGCCTCTCTGGAAACGATAACTTTCAGGAGGTATGAAAGACTTGCCTATCCTCTATCCTACAGTGTGATAAAATTCATTTTTGACGAATACGGAGAAGGAAAATTCCACACATTCCTAGATTCTCTCGAAGAATGGGATCCCCTTCAATTATCTACAGAAAATGTAGATAGGGGTCTGCAAGAAGCTTTTGGCAAGACAAGAGATGAATTCGAGAGTGAGTGGGTCTCCTATGTAAAGGGACTGCCTATACCTGAACAGGAATTCAAAGCAGTACAGATAACATATCCTCCAGACAGGAGGATGGTGTCCAGCTGGTATGATGACAAACTTCTTTTCACTCGTTATTCTGAAAAGAGCCACGATCTAGACCTCTATGTCATGAATCCAGATGGAACCAATGTCCAGCAGCTGACAGTAGATTCTTACTCTATTTTTGATCCTAAATTCTCTCCTGATGGGAAAAAGATTGCTTTCACAGCTATATGGTTGGTGTATTCGGGCTATTACTACGATATCTATGTGATGAATGCTGATGGCAAGGGCGCATTCCAGCTAACCTTCTCAAATACTCTCGATATCATGGGATCTTGGTCCCCAGATAGCAAAAGGATAGCTTTCACCTCTGTCAGAAATGGCAATTACGATATCTACGTGATGGATACGAATGGGTCCAAAGTTGTCCAGCTGACCAGACACAAAGGAGATGATGGGTGGCCTGCCTTTTCTCCAGATGGTCAAAAGATCGTGTTTGTCTCCGATAGGGGTGGCAATTACGACCTGTATGTCATGAATTCTGATGGAACAGGTGTACAGCAGCTGACTGACACGCCAGAAGATGAAAATTATCCTGCATACTCTCCGGATGGGACAAGAATCGCATTCCTTTCAAGAGGAGAGAGGGGAGGAGAGATCTGTGTCATGAATAGTGATGGAACGGAGAGAGAAACAATTACTACGTCACCAAACTACGTTGTGGACAGAAATCTTATGCTGAACCTTTTTGGTTGCCCTGTATGGTCGTCGGATGGCACAGAAATAGCATTTTCTGCAGTAGATCAGATCTTTACAGTTTCTGTTCCTCACGTGTCTGCGGTTCCTCTTCCTCTGCAGGATTTTGATTTCTGGTGGGTGCTCGTGCCTGTTGTCATCGCAATTGTGTGTGCACTTTTGTGGAAGTTTCTGAGAAAGAAGTGAAATGAATGTGGGATTTTTGAATTGAATTTTCCCTGTTTTCGGCTAACAGAGCTTTTCACTGGTGATCTGCCTTCCCACAAATGTTGTTCATCAATCATTTGAGGCTAGCACATAAATCAGGGAATGGGTATGTGGAGTGTCATGAGTTCTATCTATTGATTCAAAGCAATTGAATCGAACGATTGTCATGCCTTCCAACAATTCCTCCATTTCTGAAGGAGTGAAATAGTGGAGGCAGATGCCTTCTGGCAGGTGAAAGTTCCTATTTCCCAGAGATTTTCCCACTTTTGCCCCTTCATCTTCAGATGACATAACAACAATCAACATAATACCGCCGGGTCTCAATACCCTGAGTGTTTCTTTGAAGACTCTTCTTCGCTCAGGTTCATTGAGAAAGAAGTTCATCACATTGAAACTCGTGACAGCTCCAAAGCTGCTGGAGTGGAAGGGTAGTGAGAGAATATCTGCACAAACAACGTTCAAGTGTTTGATGAGAGGGTCCTGTGACAGACGATGGAGAACGTGGGAGGCTTCTACAGAGTAATCGACGCACGTTATCCGAAATCCCAGACGCGCCAGAGTCTCAATCTTTTTACCACTACCGCTCCCAATGTCCAACACAGTGCTGATGCTGCGCTGTAACATCTCTTTCAAAAAGAACGAATCAATTCTGATTCGACTTTCTGTTAAACGATCCTGCCAGTGATTCCAAAACTCCCTGGACATATATACACCTTCAAGCAAGCAATAATAAACATTGTGAACTGTGAAGCGAACCATTTCAACGTCACAACCTATTGAGCATCTTCTTTGCTTTCTGTCCACATTCTCCGCCTCACAAACAGAGGCATTCCATATTCAATAAAAGCTCTGTACCGTTCACAATATCCCTCGTAGATGGTATCGTGCAGAAGGTAGCCCTCATATGCACATCCACCGCCGCACAGTAATGCCAAATCGCAGCTCCTGCACGTTGGAATGGACAGAACGTCACGGTGAAACCACTGTTCATAATTCTCATTGAATTGCAGCGTGGGGACAAAGCGTCCGATAGAAAATCTGCGATCTCCTACAGCTCGTGGACAGGAATAGATGTCTCCAAACAGATCGAATGCATATCCCTGGCAGTGGGCAGAACAGTAGAAAGGCCGTGGCTGCAGTTCAGCACCATGCAGTATGGCGTGTGATAGATACCCTTCTGTTATGTATTCCCATTCATACGGCATGATTCCGAGAAGAAATGGCGATTCCCTCATGAGACTGATAATTCGTTTGGCCATCTCTGGATAGGTCAGAAATGCTCCCCACTCACTGCCAATTCCGGGTCGAACAAGTGAAATAGCGAAAGTAACATCTCTTCGGTACGCCCACCCATGCTCTTTGATCCAGTCTCCAAAAGCAGGAAGATGAGGAAGGTTCTCCGCATCAACATTGATTCTCACGCCGACAGGAATTCCCTCATCTAAGGCTGTGTCTATGCCCCCTACTATTCTGTGAAATGTTCCACTTCCATTAAGCCGCTTTCGCCGTGCATTGTGCACGTCAGCACATCCATCCAAGGTGACTCCTATGGCTGCTATGTCATGTTGGGCCAGAAGTGGAGCAAATAGTTTCAGATGAGTTCCATTGGTGTTTGCGTGGAAAGCGTATCCCCTCTCAGATCCCTTCTCAAGAATGTAGCGAACAATCGACAGTGTGGAAGCTAAAAAGGGTTCACCTCCATATAGGGACATATACTTAACTGATTGCAGTGCAGGTATTTGTGGTATAACATCAAACCCAGCATCTACAGTCTTTTCATCGATGACTGTAGTACACTTCTCGTCACGTGAAAACAAATAACCTGACCAGCAATATGTACAGCGTAGATTGCACTGATAAGTAATAACAAAGGAAGCTCTGGGATCTTTTGGCTTCTTCTGAGCCTCGTATCTTTCTTCCATTAGCTTTCTTTCTTTTCCATCTGTTAAATTGGTTATATACCCTTCACTTCTCAGATCGGACACCACTGTGCCTTCATCGATTTCAGGGAATTTCTGGAGTATTTCATATTCTTTCTCGTCAATCAGAGAGGTATTCCCATACAGTGGATTGGCCAGAATGTACAGAGGTTTGTCTGATTTCAGTACGTGGGAAGAAAGTGGAACAATAATATTATAGCTACTCTGCCTGAGTTTTCCGGAATTTCTTTCAGTCATGAAATCACCATCTGCATCCACAGCAGCACGCCCATTTCCTGATGGTCAGTCTTGAATCTTGGGAAAGCATTTTTGTTAGTCAATGGAGTGTATGCAGAACTACAGTTATAAGTTTTTTGGCTTAGGTTCAGATGTGAGTACAGTTTCTCTACATACCTGCAACTGGCTTTCATTTCATAAATGCAGCCCAAATAGTGTTTAAAGCATAACATATACTATAAATCCCACATAACTCTGAAGAATCCTTGAATACAAAAGAATTCCTTCCAAGTCCTTATACATTACAAAAGGTGACTATCTGGGTCATGCTGTACTTGAGAAAAGACCACCAAAGGCATTTCTTCTATTGTGCCAACAGGTCCGCTGAGCTATTGTGGAGCTGATCCACCTCCGCCACCAATATGCTGTGTTAGCTGTTGTTGTGGCTGTTGCTCTGCGAGTTGCGGACTCATTTAGGCAAAGGAGTTTGACCGCTTAGGTCGATCTATCCCACACGCCAGACCATTGAGAGAATACTTACAGATTAAAAAACCAAAAGAAGTAATAAATGCCTTTTTCGATGAAAGTGGTTACCCATGTACTGAAAATGCTATCATTGGCATGAGCAGGTTTGACATCTTTAAGTTCGTAGAATTGCAAGATGTCACTCTTGAATTTGAAGTAGTAGTAGAATGTTCCTTTAGCTATCTTTGCTTTTCTAACAATTTCCTCTACTGTCGTGAGATCATATCCCTTCTCCATGAAAAGGGCTTCTGCTATGTTTATCAACTCATTCTGTCTTTCTTCTGGTTCTTTTGTAACTCTTATCATGTGTACACCTCGTGAACATTTTTCTCCACATAAGCAGCAAAGACCAGAGGTAATACGCAGACAACAGGACATTGAGGAATTAGGATCGGTGTAGAGGACTATATATGTCCTGAGGAGTAGAGGAGAAAAGTTCTTTTTCTTATTTTCAAGTATTTTCTTCCCTAGACAGCAAGAATCATCATATGATGTCATTAATCCTCGTATCAGTCCATTGACCAAAACATTTTTATAGAATAAACGAGTTTTCTATCCAGTGATATTATGAGCGATAAAAACGATATTGATCTCTCACAGTATCCACGGTGGAGTGACTTCTGTATATGGAGACCAAGCGATGATGGAATCTACATTCTTAGAATTGGTGAATCTGGAGAACGTCGTACATTCCAAGCAGTTAGGTTAAATTATGAGGGTAAGGATACATGGATGCGCTGTACAGGGGAAAATACTATAGGCGACATCATCAGAATCCTGAAAGAAGACTACGAGGGAGATGAAAAGATAATACAGGAAGATGTTCTAAAGATGGTCAGAGATTTACAGAAAGGGGAATACCTCATATTGGAACAGTCCCCAAATCCAGCCAGGCGCCAACTCGATGACAGGGGTTGCCCTAGACGTATCGATGACGTAATTGCCAATGTAGTAGAGGATAACTTTGTGATAATGAATATGAAGACGAGCGAAGTGCATTCTTTTGACAAGAATGTAGAACACTTGTGGAACATATGTGACGGCAGCCGAACAATCGGTGAGATAATCTCTGCAGCTGCAGATGCTGACGACATCTTGTTTCTCCTTCAGCTTCTCATAAGAATCGATCTTCTTGAGTTGAGAGATCGAAAGACAGAAGCATAACTGATTTGAGATGTACAATATTGTGGTGATAGAATGAATGAAAAACTGAGAGTGCAGCAAAGGCCGGCTCGTCGAAGGAAGGTTCACGGTCGCTATCCATTCATTATGCAATTTGGAATCACAAGCAGATGCAATCTCCGGTGCAGTCACTGTTATGATGATACAGAGGAGCATATTCACATGCCGTTCGATCAGTGCATTGCTGTACTGGACAAATTCTTCAGCTTCTGCAACCACTGGAACCGATTTCCCCACATATGGTTGACTGGAGGTGAACCTATTATTCATCCTCGTTTTTGGGACATTCTTGACTACATAGATGATCACAGTAAAGACTCGGATACTGGTTTTCATGTTTCAGTTCTCTCTAATGGGTTCAAATTTGATGGTGCTCTCCTAAAGAAACTGGAAAGGTATCCAGTAGTTCATGCTGTACAGATAAGTGTGGATGGAGCTCGTGCTGAGTCCCATGATGCCATACGTGGGAAGGGAAGTTTTGATAGAGCTATTCGTGCTCTCAATCTCCTGGTGCCTTCCCGGTTAGAAACCCATATGCACTTTGTTGTCTTCAAGGACAACTATGAAGATGCATTTGAAATGACCGATCTTGCCAAAAAACTTGGAATAGACATACTAACAATCACTCGTCTCGTTCCGTGGGGAAGAGGGGGAGAACTCAGAGAGAGCATGTTGAATACTGATCAGGTTCAAATCCTGTTCAAAAAACTCAGCGATGATTATGATGTCATTCTTCAGACTGATTCACGCAAGCCAACCATAGGCCGTAACCGATGCGACTGGCCAGTTATCTATCCTGATCCTTCAACTCCTGATGCTTTTGCAAAAAACGGTTACAGGTGCGGGGTAGCTTACAGCTACATCAATGTCATGGAAAATGGAGATGTGTACCCCTGCCGACGAATGCCCATAATTGTTGGGAATTTACTAGAAGAAGATCTCATGCACATCTGGCAGCATCCATTGATGTGGAAACTCCGTGAGAAGCAGAGATTTGTGCAAGGCAAGTGTCGGAACTGCTTTTTTCTCAAAGAGGCTCCTGATATTTGCAGTGGAGGTGCCTCCTGTATTGCTTACGCAGTGCATGGGGATCCCTTTCAACCAGATCCACAGTGTCCTTACAATCCTCCAGAAGGCTCTTAAGGTGGTTAGAAATGAATCTTACAGAGGCTATAGAGAGAAGGCACAGCATTCGTCGATTCACGGCTGATCCTGTTCCACATGAAGACATTGAAAAGATGGTTTGCGCAGCTTCTCTAGCACCCAGTGGAGGTAACTACCAGCCCTGGCACTTTCTGGCCATCCGTAACCTCGACTGCCGAGATGGAATGGTCCGTATTATCCATGATGAATGCATTGCGTTTTTTCGTAGGTTTTACAAGGAAGTACCGAAGCGGTATATTCTGCCCTCCCTGGTGTTTTCTACAGCGCCACTGGTCTTTGTTGTTTTAGTGACACCTTTCCCGCTAGAGAAAGATACATGCTTCTCCTCCTTTCGGAAGCAGAAAGACTTGTGCGGTCGTAATATTGATCGATATGGAGGATTCGTGAGCGTGCAGAGTGTTGCAGCAGCTATCGAAAATCTATTGTTGACAGCCTGTGATCTTGGCTACGGCTCCTGCTGGCTTCGTGTTCCCTACTATGCGAAAGATCACGTGGAGGAATTTCTCGAAGTGGAAAAGCCCTGGGAAATGTTGGCTTTGATTCCTGTAGGTATTCCAGATCAGAATCCCTTACGACCATCTCGTAAGCCTGTAGAGAAAATTCTCACCTACATTGATTAGCCATCGGGCCATCCTGGCTAATTCACTACCCAACCCTACACCGACATCAGAGAAAACCAAGAAGAACATGATTTTATAGAAGTCTTGCAGAAAAGAAGTAACTACACGTATGAAAGGGAGGTTGAGAAATGAGAAAATTCAGAAGACCGTGGAACGGGATATGAATATTGTGAACCATCTTGAAAGGTAAGCCTCATGTTAATATTTGGACCTGGACCGTCATACAAGGTATTACCCATAGGCTTACCATCGGATCTTGAATCGATTTTGCAGGATGTAAGGAATATAAGCTCTCAGGATTCTTGGGTAGTCCAAACACATGGGATTAAAGAGTGATTCATGTTCTTTCAGGCTCTCTGCAGGACACCCACCTCCACAGATCAAAGCGTATGAACATTGCATACACTTCGGCATGCTCTTGATGGTACGAGACTTCAAAATATTGATTCTCTCTCTGCTCATGGAGAACTTTGGAAAGAATGTTCCAGTGGGGTATTGAGTCATGTGGATACATGGACAGAATGATCCATCAGGAGAAAAGAAGAAGATTTTATCGATTTTACAGCGATATATATCTGTTTCAGGTTCTCGACCTGAAAATATCTCCTCAAAAAATTCTTCTCCCTTGAAAGTCACTCTAAAAAGTCTTTGAAGACCATGCTTTTCTAGATAAGAACACATATTCTCAACAAACTCAGCAGGTGTCCATCCGGAAGGATATAGCGAAGTTGGCCTCACTCTTGCCAGACCGAACCTAATTTTCTCATCCTCAAGCCATCCATAGGATCTGAAACGATCTACCAGCCGGTGTAGATCCCTGAAATTATGTCGGTCTACATTAACCTTTACTGTGACGAGAATATCCTCATCACGGGCTCTCCTAATCCCTTTTACAATGCTGTCGTAGGTCCCCTCTTTGGTAATGGTCCTCTTACGTTTATCGTGTACAGATGGGATTCCATCGAGGGTGATCTTCAAATACACGTAGTGTGAAGACAGTAGATCAACAAATTCGGAAACATGAGTGCCATTGGTAGTAATGAGCACTGGGCTCCTGTTTCCAAGGCCATCAAGCAGCTGCTCTACTACGGAACGATTGGATGGAAGAAGCGGTTCACCTCCTGTGATCTCGAAGCTGAGCTGGTCCAAAGACAACACAAGAAGTTCTCTTTTCAGCTCACCAATGGCATCAAGGAGCATCTCGATTTTCTGTGTGTCCAGTGTGGCAGTATCGCTTTTGGCATCAAGAGTTCCTGAGTCAGCCTTTTGAAAGCAATATGTACACTGCAGATTGCAGTCATACGTACATGCAATGGCGAAGTTAACTCTTGAACTTCTCCTTGGAGGCTCGAATCTGCCGTAAATATCGGCAAGTGAAATAGGTTCTTCGGTTAAGAATCCCTGACTGTACAGTGCTTCCAGTGTGTTCTCATCAGGCCTTTTGGCCGATTTCACTTGAGAGAGATACTGAACTACTTCCTCGTCAAGGATGTCTACTGTTTTGTGTACAGGATTGACCACAACCCATTTTTCCTTTGCTAATTGTACGCATATGTTTGCAGGATGAGCATACATTTCTTCTCACCCATCTTCTTTTGATCTATTCAGACTGCAATTGAGATTATTCTGATTCTTTTAAACCTTCTAGTTGACCTTCTTAAACTTATGCTACAATATGACCATTCGGTCAGAGGGTTTACCACTTGTGAGTTTGCATCCATCCTATCATAGTGACCAGCATTGAAACATCAGGATACTTCCTCCTCAATTCGCAGAATTCATCGTCAGTTAAAGGCTGAGGAAACAGACAACGAGAACAGTTGTTTTTAACTGGACATTCGCAGCATCCCCTCTCATTTTCCTTTTCACGTAAGCGTTTCTGTAGGTTCTCCCGGAGTGTTTTCAGGCTGTCTCCGATTTTTCCCACCCTCTTTCCATGGTAACAGGAAAGCACAGTATCACCATCTACTGCTAGAACACCGCCGGAACATGCAGGGCACAAAGACTTTCCCCATCTACAGACACCCACCAGAGTGCACAGATCAACATCTCGTGGAAATACCGTGAGAACACCTCCTATGTTGTGAGTCTTCAGAAATTTGATAAGAGTTTCAACATCCTGCGGCTGTTCAAGTGTGAAGAGAGCATTCTTTTCCTTTTCATATTCACGAAAAGGGATTTCAGGAATAGGAATGTAGAAGTCCATCGCAGTAGTCACCCTCAAAAGTCGAGGGTCCCCATTTCGTAACACTATGAAAAAAGGGCCTAAAGGAACTCCACCGTGAATCAATGAGTCCCTGTGACGAATTCCTTTCTCTTTCGTGACATTTTCTGTAAAATCTGCTGCTGAAAGAGGAAGCGTGCACATTTCACGCAGCCAATCGCAGAACTCTTTGGTACTGTGTGGCATTTTCTTTATGATAAGATACTCAAATCTGTTCTGATTTCTTCCAGCTCCACAAGAAAGCATGTCACAGTAGATTCTTTTCCACGTTCTGATTATTCTGTGCAAGCTTGCATTGGGCAGAAGAGGTACTTGTTCTACATCGTATGCATATTTTGTTATGTAGGGGAGGAAAGAAGGAGAATGAGCCATGGTTAGACCATAGTCAGTGAACGTATGAAAGAGCTCCGTGCCTGCATATATGTGGAGAATGTTGTGTGCGTATTCATCCACATCTAGCTCTTTTACGAAGTTCAAGGTCTTCTGTGCCTCTTTTAGCCCTTCTCCAGGAAGTCCAAAAATAACACTAACTACTGTGATCATTCCTGCTTCTTTTGCCCATGCAACGCAGTTCTTCACCTGAGTTAGAAATTGCTTCTCTTTTCCTGGAGCTTTCTTTACTGCATTCAACACTTTGCAGGATGCGCTTTCCAGCCCAAAACAAACTTTTTGAAACCCTGCATCGCCCATCAATCCTATTAACTCTTTGTCACAGTTATCTGCCCGCATTTCAACGAAAAAAGGGAGGCGAATTCCCTCATCGATGATCTTCTGACAAAGTGTTTTGGCCCTCTTCAAATTTGAGGAGAAGTTGTCATCATTGATGATAAACATTCTCCTTCCCTTGACAGAGGTCCAGTGATCTGCTATCAACATCAATTCTTTTACGACCCGATCCACCGAATGGAATCGGATAGTGTGGCTGAACATGAGGGAAAAGTTGCAGTACGTACAGCGGCGTATACACCCCCGGGAAGTGAGGATTCCCACGTTTTTCTCAGGGGGAATAGCTCCTGAAAGGTATGGTGAAGGCAGCGAATCGAGTTCGGCCCCCTTTTTTCCTCCTCTAATGAGAGGTCGCTCTGGTGTAGACATTAGTTCGTCACCAGACCGAAAGGTGATTCCCTGGATACTCTCCAGATCTGCACATTCTTTCTGTACTAATTCCAGCACGGTCTGCTCACCTTCTCCTCTGACACATACGTCGATCTCAGGAGTGTGTTCCATGATCATGTGATCAGAGAACGTGGCCGTGGGTCCCCCTACAACAATTCGGAGATGAGGATCTTTTTTCTTGAGCATCCTGGCCAAGATTCTCAGGTAATTGTAGTTTGCATCATAACAGGTGAATCCGACAGTTTCGGGCTCATACTCGAGAATCCCAGTTACCAGCTCAGGAATGGTCATGTTTCGGGACGTGGCGAACTGGTGTGTCCCAATTCCATGCTGCTTCAAGTAGCTGCGAATGTATCCTGCCCCCAAGTGATAAGAAAAGAAATCGTTGGTAGATGAAGGGGGAAGTGCAAAGACAATGTCTTTCATGAAATCACACTGTATGGTATGCTGCTGCCAAATAAAAGGATTTTGGGTTGTCAGCATGCGATGATTTCATCTTCAATGTCTACTTCTGCCATCACGACGAATAGACCTTTCAGATACATTCAGATACGCTCCTGTATCAAGTAGGTGGTTCTGCACATCGTGCTGTTTTTGGCAAGACTTCTCTTCCTGCACTGCAAAACCTATTCAGCATCTGCAAAAACAAAACGTTTTTATAAAATGATCGAATCTTCTGATCAGCGGCGACGTAACTGCCAATATAGTAGAAGACAACTCGTGGCGATAAACACGAAAACAAGTACCGTGCATTGGAGGAATGAACAATGAAGGAGAAAATAATCGAAAGGATTCGATGTCCCATCTGCACAGGAAAATTGGCGATAGCAGAAGATATGATCTGGAAAGAAACATCCAATGGTGTAGAAGATGTGTGGGAAGGGTTTCTTAAATGCACTACTGGTAACCATGCATTTCCAATAATCGAAGGAGTGCTTCTTTTGGTTGAAAATCTTTCACACTATATTTCTAACAAGAAAAATCTCTCTGAGACGCTGCCAAAAGAGGATATTTCCTCAAAAATGCGAGACTACCTTATAAATCAAGCAGTTTTCATAGATGAATGGAAAACTGATTCTTGGGAAGAGCGGATATCAGCTTACATCTGGGTACATTACGACGATATGGCCAGCGAGAGCATGCTTGAAGATGCTATGAAAGGTATTAATTTCAACAACATTGAGACTCTTTCACGAGGGAGAAATCTTAATAAGATGGAATACCCAATCACTTCATGAATAACGTGCGCATCCTGATAGCTCCACATAGTTCTTAATCAATTATTCGAGTATTTCTATGGGGATGTGAACGTCTTGTAAGAGGTGTGTGAGATGAAAGATGAAACTGCAAAAGAGACAGCCACATTAGCAGAGGTTCATAAATCTTCCGTTTGGAATACACTGAAAGATGATCAATCCTTTTTAGAGTGGAAGGTGGTAATAAGATGAACCTGCTCATAGTGGATAATAACCAGCAGCACCGCCAACAGATAGTGTCCATGTTAAAGAAAGAAGGATATTACGTGAAGACTGCTCGCCATGGAAAAGAAACATTAACTTTTTTGCACAATGAGCACTTTGATGGTATTATATCAGAAATTGTAATGCCTGTCATGGACGGCTTCCAATTATGCAGAACAGTGAAGTTACATGACACCTTGAAAGGGATTCCCTTTATTTTTTTGACCAACACTTTTTTTGATGAGGAAGATGAACGCTTTGCTTTGGCCCTGGGTGCTGATTTATTTCTCCGAGATACTGAACCTGAAAAGGTTCTCCCAGAAATCCGAAACGTTTTACAGCATCCAAAAAAACCCAAAGAGGTGCTCGAAGAAAAAGTCTACCTCCGAGAGTACAGTGCAAGACTCAAAAAGAAACTCGACAACATACTACAAATGCAGGTACGCGATGATTCTGGCAACATTATCTATGAAGGAACAATAGAAGACATTCCTGAGCGCAAGAAAGCAGAGGAACAATTAAGAGAATCTGAAGAAAAATACAGAAATATTGTGGAGTTGGCCCCTGATGGTATAGTAACAATGGATCTGAAAGGGGCCATCACCTCATGTAATACTGCTACATTGAAGCTGACAGGCTATTCTGAAGATGAAGTTGTAGGGAACCACTTTTCAAAGCTAGGATTCTTACGGGCTAAAGACTTACCTAAGTACATAGAAATATTCAGTTCCATAATAAGGGGAAACGTCCCAGAACCTGTTGAAGTTGCATGGAATCACAAGGATGGAACTGCTCATTTAGGCGAAGTTCATGTGAGTCTCATGAAAAAAGGGGGTAAGACAACAGGAATACAGGTCATTACACGAGACAGTACTGAACGCAAAAAAGCAGAAGAACAATTAAGAGAATCTGAAGAAAAGTACAGAAATATTGTGGAGTTGGCCCCCGATGGTATTGCAACAGTGGATCTGAAAGGGGTCATCACCTCATGTAATACTGCCTTTTCAAAGCTGACAGGCTTCTCTAAAGACGAACTCGTAGGTAAGCACTTTACGAAGCTTCCCACCTTACGTGCGAAGGATCTTCCCAAATATGTAAAGATGTTCAGTCCCATAATAAAAGGTAAGATCTCCGGTCCTATTGAGTTTGTATGGCGTCATAAAGATGGATCTATTCGTTTGGGTGAGGCTCATGCGAGTCTCATGAAAAAAGGGGGTAGGATAGTAGGAATTCAGGGAGTTGCCCGCGACATTACTGAGCGCAAAAAAGCAGAGGAGATGTTACGACAATCAGAGGAGAAATATAGAAGCTTAGTTGAAAACTTAAATGTTGGTGTGTACAGGACTACACCTGGCGAAAAAGGGCGATTCATTGATGTGAACCAAGCATTTGTAAAAATGTTAGGCTACAACAACAAGGAAGAGATGCTAAAGTTGAAGGTATCCGACATCTATATGAATCCAAGAGACAGAATAAAATTCAGCGAAAAGATTGCTCTTAAGGGCTTTATCAAGAACGAGGAATTACATCTGAGAAGGAAGGATGGAACGCCTATTATAACCTCTGATACTAGTACACCAGTGTATGCAGATGGTACGCTCCTGTATTTTGACGGTATATCAGAAGATATTACTGAACGCAAGAAGATGGAGGAAGCACTCAAAGAATCTGAAGAGAAATACAGAAGTTTGGTTGAAAACTCCAAAGATTCTATCGTGATCATAGATTTGAAAGGGAATGTCCAGTTCGCCAACAAGGCTACAGAAGAATTGACAGGCTACACCATGAAAGAAGGATTGCACATGAATGTGAGGCAGATAACGCCTCTAAAGTACTGGCCCAAGAGTCTCGCAATGCTCAAAAAAGCAATTACTGGCGACCCAGTTCCCTACTTTGAGTCTGTAATAAGAAGAAAGGACAAAACGCTTGTTCCCGTTGAATCAGGAGGCCAAGCCACTTTTAAGGACGGAAAGGTGGTGGGTATACAGGTTATTACGAGAGACATTACTGAAAGGAAGCAGGCAGAAGAGCACATCAAACAGGCGCTAAAAGAAAAAGAAGTGTTATTGCAGGAGATCCATCACCGGGTTAAAAATAATATGCAGATCATTTACAGTCTCCTCAGTTTGCAGTCTCGACATATCGAGGATGACCAATTACTTGAGGTGTTTAGAGATAGCCAGAACCGAATAAAATCCATGGCTTTAGTCCACGAGAAACTGTACCAGTCTGAAGATTTGGCGAGCATCAATTTCAAAGAATACATCAAGAGTCTGGTGAACAGCTTGTTTCGGTCTTGCAGAGCTGATACAGATAGAATTGCCCTCGAAATAGATGTGGAAGATGTTTCTCTCGGGTCTGCTTATGGTGTACCGTGCGGGTTAATCATCAACGAGCTGGTGTCCAATTGTGTGAAGCATGCCTTCCCTGAGAATAGAAGAGGTAAAATCACAATTAAGCTCCGTCAATTCAAGGAGAATGAAATTGAATTAATAGTTAGTGACAATGGTGTGGGTATACCAGACAGTATAGATGTGAGAAATACTGACTCTCTAGGGCTGCGTCTGGTTACTATTTTGGCTGAAGACCAGCTCAATGGTAAGATCAGGGTGAACAGGGATAAAGGAACAGAGGTTTCAATTACCTTTAAGGTCACATAACAGTAATACACTGGTTTTTGAGGTTCTTTCATCTCAATAGTGTTTTTATATTTGCCCAGTGCTTGACAACTGTTATCTCTATTCAATTCCTGAAACTCACACAAAATAGAGGTAGTAAAAAGGGAAATTTAGAGTTTTGTTGTCTTCAAAACGTTTTCTGTCACTTCTATACCTCTTTCTCTGAGGCTTTTCATCAATTCTTCAAAAAGCTTCCCCTTGATGACGTATACAGGCCATTGAATACCTTTCTGCAGGATATCTCCTCTGGCGAGCATCCGGGCTACAATAGCTGCAGTGTAACCAGTAGTCTTGGCCATTGAAGTGATCCCCTTTTCCTCGTCATAGAAGTCTACCATCTCATAGGTGACGCACACGTGGGAGTCGTCCTTTTTACCTTTTATTTTTACCAGCAAGATGGTGACGTCCCTGTCCCCTGCCTCCGGGTCGAATCTAACGAGAGGGTAGACACACTCATGGAAGAAGTCCACGGGTACGATTTTGTGACCCTTGTAGATGATAGGCTCCTCACTTATGATCCCTAAATCCTCGAACATCTTGATCTTGTCCACAAAGCCTTTATATCTGATAGTCTTCCCTTCAAAGGTTTTGACGCCTTTTTTAATACACAAGGTTAACAGAGACGACGGATACCCATCGTAAAAGGCCTCCATGTCTTCGAACCCCTTAACAGATACAGGTTCTACATCATCGTACCTTTTTACCTCCACTTTTGCACCATCAAGAATCACGGGTACCTTACCTGGATGTATTGGCATTTTTCTTCCTCCAAAGACGATCTTGTAGTCTAGGGGAGGTTTTGGTTCCTTTGGGAGACCGCCGCAGGCAAAATAAACTTCCTCCACCTCATCCATTACATCCATACCGTGACCTGCGAGGATGTCAATTAACCCAGGGTCGACCCCACAGCCAGGGACAACTGTAATACGTGCCTTTTTCACCTTGTCGTAAAGTTCACCCTCCAGAGGATAGGGGGCACCTGAAAGGTCCACGAGGTTAACCCCAGTCTCCATGGCAGCTTTCAAAATGTCAAGGCTNAACCGGGCTGCTGAAGCATTGACCACCACGTCAAAGCCTTTCATCCTCTTGACAAGGGTTCTGTAGTCTGTTAAGTCGAGCTTGACTTCTTCAAATTTTGTGCTTGACACAAATTGTGAGCACTTTCTCAACTGTTCCTCATCAATGTCACACCCCACTACTGTGGTGACATCTGTGCTCTCAGCGCAGTCCTTTGCGACAGCTGGCCCCATGAGGCCGCAGCCACATACAAGAATCTTCATGTGATCACCTTCTTTTTTTTGTGAGGTTCCCTTTTAATAGTTACTATGAGTCATGGAAAGAAATTGAAGGTTATAAATATAAAGAGAAAGGTACACAAATTTACAGTGCAGAGATAGGGTTGTTGTTGATCATCTGCTGCGAAGCAGGTACTGGAGCCTTTCTAACAGCTTTATTTGTTTTGAAATTGACCTCCGTCCAAAAATCTTATACTGAATTTGATCGAGGGATTGTCAATTCTGGGTGCTTCTCTCACTTTTGTTACACGTGTAACAAAAAATTGGTTTTTATTTAGTTATATTCTAACTTTATGATATTCTAAGACAATTATTGCTACTGTCTCCTCAATCAAAATTCTGTGCCTTTGCTAACCACCTTTGTTCTTGTGTTTGATTTTTGTGCCATCCCTCTTAGTGATCTCCACCTGACCATCCTTGGGTGGATCGACGAAGCGCCACTTAACACGTGTTGATCCCGCTTTCGGATCAAGTCCCATCTGTTCCCACAACTTTTGCGAAATGTCAATTCCAGCTTTATTTGTTTTTCTTCCTCTCTTATCTGTGCCAGATTCTGCCTGGGGTCTAGAATTAGTTTTCCAGTAAGGGTCGTCGAATTTTGTTGGCTCTTTACGGGTGCCCCCACCATTCCAGGGACCTACATCGCCAACAGGCACCACTGCTCGCGTTCCATCTGGTAACACGATCTCAACCCACTTTCCTTTTAACCCAGTGCATGGAAGGGCAACGAACTTATCTGTGTCAGTGAAGAACCCATAGGCAGTCTTGGGGCGAAGACCTTCGGCTGTTGTTCCTTCGCGCGTTGCTTTGATGTTCTCTTGGAATTGTGATGCTTTAAGCTGTTTCTCAAGTTCTCCCTTTAATTTTTTGAACTCTTCCTTCTGCTCATCGCAAAGTTTGTCCTCAACTTTTTCGAGCATCCCAAAGATTCTTTTTGCGAGATCGAGGGGATCTTGCTTTTTAGGAACTTTCGCCAGTGCATCGTTGATTGCCTTGGCTGTTATGGAACCTACAATACCATCCTCTTTCAGCTTTTTTTCTTTCTGAAACTTCTTCACAGCAGCCTCGGTCTCCGGACCGAATATGCCATCAATGGATCCTCGATAATATCCAAGGTTCTTGAGTTCTTCTTGGAGTCGCTTTACGTAAGCGCCTCTCATTCCTCTTTTCAAGGCTCCTTCTATCTTCATTTGGGTTCACCTACTTTCGGTTTATCTCATCTCTTTCCTTTTTTGTCTTCCAAAATTCTTGATCTATTATCCAATCCCTAATCAACTCAAGAGGTTTTCATATTCTGTCATGTCATAATGACAATAATATACTTCTATCCAAGATATAAAAGTCTTTCGGATTTGGGTTTCAGAATTTGATCAACACTCGATCAAATTGAATTGAGACACATAGATATATGGAGTTTTTCCCTTCAAAGTTGAGAGCACATCTTCCATTTTGGTTTCTCTTCCACTTTCATGTAATTACATGTGAATCAACTATGCTGACTCTTTACTCAGTACATAAAGTCAAGAACCGAGGATAGAATTTTTTTGTTTGTTCTCATGGAGGGACTAAAATATTCGCAGGCAAAGTCACAAGGTTCGCAGGAGCGGTCTTTCTTGAAGGCTATTTGGTCCACTCAATAATTTGTTACACGTCTATTGGGCGTTGGTCTGAACTTGATCTGACGCACTTGAATTGTACATCCAGCATTGAGTGTTCTCAAGACGTTTATTCCTCTTTAGATTTCCATATCCTGAAAACATCAGCAGGATATCCCATTGCTCTACATTCAATCTCTTCAACCTTATGTTTGTGTCCTGTAATCCACTCCATCATAGATTGGAAGCTCCCAACAGTAACACCACATACAGGGGTCTGAGATGTAGTTCCTTCACTCATGTAGTTGTCCCTGTCAATGAAAAGAAAGTAGTCTTCTTCTTCCTGCACATCATATCGAGGTGCATCCAGTAAAGAGGAAGTTCTCCGTTCACCTTGTTCTTTGTAATGTTCCAGAGCGAGACGCATTCTTTTGGGTTCAGAAAGGAGGCCGGTTGCTATTCGAGTTGCTTTTGCTATTCCAGGACGTTTTTCAATGAAAATACGTGTAATTCTTTGACCGACCCGAAGTTGAAGTCCCCAGGCACCTTTGCCTCCAAACAAGTCAATGAGAGAATGACGAAGATTCTTGACATCTTCTAAGGGAATTTCCATCTCATCGTTGTCTGGGGGGAAGTTATCAATGTATTTCTGCAACTGAGCGTGGTTGAGAATTGCCTTTGTTCCATTTGATCCCACAATATTCTGGATAGTCTCAAGCCAGATTCTCATCAATAAATTATCAGTTTTTCTTCCCTCAATCATTAATTCTCACCTCACATTAATTGTAATTTCTGCCGTGTGGTCTTGTGATTCTGACATGCATTATTTCCTGTTTTGTAATTCTGCGAAACTCCGGTCTAGACTTCAAATTCCACTAGGTCTCTTCAGTGGATTTTGAAATTCTGAAAACATCAACAGGATATCCCATTGCTCTGCACTCGATCTCTTCAACCTTATGATGATGTCCTGTAATCCACTCCATCATGGCCTGAAGTATTCCTGCATAAATCCCGCATACTGGTGTTTGAGATAGGATCCCATCGCTCTCAGGATGGTCCTTGTCAATCAAGAGAAAGCAGTTGTCCTCTTCTTTGAGCTCAATTCGAGGCTTGTACAACAACGATGGAAATCGTTTTTCAGATTCCTCCTTCCATTTTGCCAGGACAAGGTGCATCCTCCTGGTTTCAGGCACGAGACGGCTTGCAATTTGAAGGGTTTTTGCTATTCCAGAACGTCTCTCTAGTCCAACTCGCACAAACTCCTTGCCAGCTCTGATTTGAAGACCGCGAGCACCTTTACTCCCAAAGAGTTCAAAAAGGGAACGAGCAAGAGTGGTGTAGTCCTCAATAGGAATTTCCAGCTCATCGTTGTCTGGAGGTAAAACCTCAATGTATTTCTGTAGACGAGCGTAGTTCAGAATCGATTTTAGGCCGCCAGAACCAACAATATTCTCAATAGTCTCCAACCAGACCCTCATTGAAAAATTATCGATTTTCCTTACTTCTGACATTGCTAATCACTCCATCTCAATTGTTAAACATGGAAAGACCACTACACTAAGGCAGCAACTTCCTCTGCAGTTCTCTTCATATCCAAGAAGACTAACCCAAGTTTGGCATCTTTCCTCGCTAAAGCTGTCAAAACTGCATTTTCACCTGATGCCATCAAGACCACGTATCCGTTCTCTCCCTTAACGTAGACTTCAGAAAGTTCACCGCGAGCCAATTCAATTGCAGTTCTTTCTCCCAATGACAGCATGGCCGCAGACATGGCAGCCACCCGATCTTCTTCCACATCCTGCGGTAGAGCTGAAGCAATCATNAATCCATCTACTGACACCACAGCAGACGCTTCAATATCAGGGGTAGTAGCTTCTAAATCTTTCAAGAGTCTGTTCAATTCATCCGTTCTTGACTTTTTTGCCATTTTACTCACCTCTCATCTTTACATTCTTGCTGAATTCCCATCATCTTGCTATGAAAGTCCCCCCTTCTGTGTATCACCTTTCCTTTCTAACAAGTAATGGAAATTCATTTACAACTTATTATGATTTCTTTTAACAATATAAAAAGGTATTTGTGAAAATATGTGATTTCTTGTGATTTAATGTGATTTCAGATATTATTTTTACTTCACAGATTCTCTAAGTATGCCTATCGTTTCTTTTTTATTCAGAAAAGTCTAATAAGATATTCTCCTCTTGGGTTTCATCTCGCTCTTGTTAGATAGAAAATGACGTGTCATTCGTTCTCATTCAATATTTTTGTGCGCATAAATCTCAGATTGCAGTGCGTATTTAGGTCTTATATATAATAATATACATATATATTGTTGGTAATTATCAATATTATCTTTCCTCTTTTTCTGGTTTTTTTTGATCTTCGATATTATCAACAGAGGAATTTCTGGATTAAATCTCATATAGAAGTCAAATGCCCTTTTTCTTCTTTCATATTAGATTTCTAAAGCATCTTCATGATTGCCCTCAAGCATTCTTCTTGACAACTACGAGAATCGAATAGTTTATATTGCTGTAACAGTGCATAATACTAACCGACACAGGCAGGTAAACAATGAAACCAGGACAGATCAGACCAATTGCCATATGTGTTTTCAGAAATGAGGACAAAATCTTCACGGCTGAGTACTACGACCCTTCGAGGAGACTGAGGTTCTATCGGCCGCTGGGAGGTGCCATTAAATTCGGAGAACACGCCCGTGAATGTATCATCCGTGAAATACGCGAGGAACTGGAAGCAGAAATCAAAGACCTCGCCTACATTGGCCTGATTGAAAACATCTTCACGTATGACAACAAGCCTGGCCACGAGATCGTACTAGTCTATGAGGCGAATTTTGTTGATTCGCGTCTGTACAAAGTGGAGTCAGTTAGATGTCGAGATGATAATGGCGAGTTTGTGGCTGTATGGAAGCCTATTGGTGACTTCCGAGCTGGAAAGGCCCCCTTGTATCCAGAAGGCCTCCTTGACTTGCTGGATAAGAAGAACAGATCAATTACCAGATAGAAGGTTACAGCTTCCCACATTGTCACATATATGTTACATGGATTTAAACGTTCAAAGAGGAAAAAAATGAAAAGGAAATTAGTGTTGATAAATCCAGTCAATCCCCGTCGAGTAGGGCTCACCGTAAATGTGAGCTCCCGATTTCCTCCTTTAGGATTAGGGATTGTTGCAGCATTAACCCCCGATGACTGGGAGGTAGAAATTGCTGATGAGAATTTTGAACCCTTTACATACAGAGAAGCTGATCTAGTGGGGTTAACTGCGTTTACTGCCTCTGCTACCAGGGCGTATGAGATTGCTGGGGTCTACAAGAAAAGAGGTGTACCAACAGTATTGGGTGGAATCCACGCTTCAATGCGGCCTGAAGAAGCACTGCAGTACGTGGATACAGTGGTCACTGGTGAAGCAGAAAGTGTGTGGGGTAATGTTATTGCTGATTTTGAAGCAGGTGAATTAAAAAGGGTATACCATGGGGAGTGGCTCAATTTAGAGGAGATGCCCCATTCACGGCGTGACCTCTTTCATACAGGTTATATATTCGGTTCAATTCAAACTGCACGGGGCTGTCCTATGGACTGCGAATTCTGTTCTGTTACTGCTTTTAATGGTCTTCGGTACCGCCAGAGACCAGTAGAGGACGTTCTGGATGAGATGGAGGCAATTCCTCAAAAAAGAGTCTTCTTTGTGGATGACAATATTATTGGCTACGGGAAAGAGGCAGAAGAGCGTGCTATATCGTTATTCAAGGAAATAATTGAAAGAGAGATCAAGAAAGAGTGGTTCTGCCAAGCCTCTATGAATTTTGCTGACAATACAGAGTTACTGAAATATGCACAACAAAGTGGGTGCAGAATGGTCTTTCTCGGAGTGGAGGCAGAGAACGTTGATGCACTCCAAGAAGTAAACAAGAAGTTAAATGTGAAAGTAAGAGATACCTACGAAGAAGTCTTTCGCCGGATCAATAAAAACGGTATTGCTGTTTTGGGAGCCTTTATCTATGGAATGGATAGTGATACACCAGAAAGTATCAGTTGTCGTACTGATTACATACTCAAAAGTGGGGTGGATGTGATGCAGACAACGTTTTTGACACCATTACCCGGAACGCGATTATTTGACAGGCTTAACAAAGAAAACAGGCTTTTGTACACTGATTTTCCTGCTGACTGGGATCACTACGATATGACAGAGGTAACTCATAAGCCGCTCTCAATGAAGCCGCAGGAATTGGAAAATGCTATGTCTGAAAGCGTCCACCGACTGTACAGTCGATCATCTCTCTGGCAGAAATTTATGAAAACCTGGCGTGCTACTCAGAATTTCACCACAGCCATGTGGGCGTACACGTCCAATGTGAACTACCGTAATGTAGCTTTGGGGAACTTATGAAATACACAGATTGTCACGTCTTCAGAGTCGAGAACTTCAACCTTCTTGGCTGTCATGTTTTCAAGAACAATGCGATAAAAGACAATAGGTTGTTACACGTGTAACAAAATGAGACGAATACCAATGACTAGACAACTCCTCAAGACTCAAAAACGAAAATTATTTATACTTATGTTGTCTCAGAAGATTTGAGGAAACCAATCCCTCGATCAACGGAGGTAAGAAAATGAGCAAGTTCAAATGTGATAATGGGGACAGGATGATGGTTGTATATCCTTCCAAATTATTAAATATTCAGTACGTAGAGCACTCAACCAGGTGCAGGTTGAATAGTTGTGCAAATCTAACTTCACGGGGGGAAATGAATGAATGAGGAACCTTCAAAGACTTCTTTACTTCCACCTACTGCAGCAGTTCAGATGGTATGGGCGCGTACTGGAAAGTTCTCTAAGGAAGAGAGCCTTCGGCTTCCTTCCTCTTCAGCAGAGGCAGGAATGGAGAATGTGAGGGCTCTTACATCAGAAAGAAATGGAAAAGAAAAGGAGTATGTTGCTCGAACGATGGCCGCTATGGACGCCTGCTCGCGCAGCATACATACAATCTACAAGGGTCGTGAGCTTAATTTTGAGGAAAATAAAATGCTGCGAGGATCCTACCTTGAATCTGTGAAGGAAAGCATAGATTTCGGAAACAAACTGAAGGACTTCTTGAAGTCACTGCCAACCATGACGTTCGGTGCTGTAAGTGGCGCTGCTATCTTTGAAAAATATGTTAAACCATCTCTTGAAACATTGGCTGAAGAA
>JGI2171J19970_10000203_pt1 | contig 28078 bp, 25 predicted proteins | sample DeeMarSWOR324_28_FD_19970 | JGI IMG/M metagenome (IMG submission 19970) | reverse complement strand
TCTTTATATATAATTAATGCATATTATTCATAAGAGGAACGAAAGCTTTATAAGTATCTATGAATGAAATGGTTTCCAGGAGGAGAAAAGAGTGACCAGCGAGGAAGATTTTTTCATATTTGAGATAGGAGAGAAACAACTCAATTCGGTTCTTAACAAGATCTATATGGAATATAGAGACGGTAATCTTAAGATAGAAGTTGACTCTTTCTCATCTGGTATTCGAATAAAAAGTGATACTGTGAACGAATTTCTTGCTGATTTCAAACTGGAAGAAGATGATTTCAATAAGTTGATTCGTGACATTGTTTTCTTTATTACTGCACTAGTAATGAATGACGAGGACAAGATATTCAGGAAGTATACAAAATCAGATAAAACAGAGAAAATACTAAATGTATTCAACCAATGGTCTCAAAAGTTTCCTGACATGATAAATAACCTTCGCTTTAGATCGTTTTGCAAGACACAGTATCTTGAGAATCTCACATGGGAAATCTCTACTAAAATCAAGCAGGATAGTGGAATCAGCATGGAACTTCCGGTTTCTGTGCTGAAGATGAGTTTTTTGAAACCTAGTACATCAATGGCATGTCCATTGAGTGAGGAAAAGACAGTAACTTTTGAGTGCACATTGCAGGACATGAGAGACATGATCAAGTCTCTAAGAGAAGCAGAACGCATAATGGAAGAGTTAGAGGAAAAAAGGAGGTGAGATGAGTGCTTGAAATGATAGACCCTTGGAAGCGATCAGGTTGGATCGATACTGGAAGGCCAGTAAGTTATTCTAGCGCTACCTACATAAAAATCGAAACTGAAAAGCATTATGAACATCATGATGTGTTTCTCTCAAAGAAAGAGTGCAGCATCTTGGAATTGAGAAATTCCTTGGCGGAAAAAGTCGCAAAGATCAAAGATAATTTTGGAGATCTTAGATGTAGGCAAGAGGCATTATCTAATATTAAGAATATTCTCAAATCTGCTAAGAGTGATTTTAGGGGAGATCCCCCTCTTTTTGATCTAATAATAGGTCTTTTTTATGCAACCAAGAATCTTTATTTTGAAAACCTTAGTCGTAAACAGATTGATGTATTAGAAGCTGCAGTAAACAGAATCGATAGAAGATTGACTGAATCTGATGCTTATGAAATTGTCGAAGAACTAATATCTGTAGGATTCATGCCTTTACCACGATTTAGTGGACTTGCAGAAATCTATGAAAGGCAGGGTGAGATTTAATTGGTAGATTTATTTCTTGATACTAGTGTAATCATAAATCGAGAATTTTCTGATAATCAAGAAAAGATCATTGAGATAGAAAATTTCCTAAAAGAAAAGAATAAGCTAATCTCTACCTATGTCTGCATGGAATTGAATAGGACAGTTTTAGCTGATGCCGAAACTTTGAAAACTTATCTCTGTGACTGCATGAATCTTGAAGAAATTTGGGAAAGAATTGAAGCATTAGGCAATTCTACTAGAATGAAGCATAGACTCGGATTGATCTTTCATAGGATAACAGAAGATGTTTCAGACCTCTATGAGGCCAGAAGAATAATGGAAATGTGGCTCCGACATTATCCTTCCATCATTCTTAAAGAGATAAATGTTATCCCAAGTAAGACGGATTGTGAACAAGGGCAATATATGCCAGATTATGGTTGTCGTGGGATCAAATCTTTGTGTAGAGTGCCTGAGAATGTTGAAAAAAACAAAGGCTTATTGAAAATTCTTCAAATTGAACTAGTTCAGGATGTGAACAAGGATCGTGGGAAGTTAGATATTTGCTGGAGTCTTGATGAAATAATCAACAATCCAGAAAGGACAAAAGAAAATCCTAGAAATTGCTTTAATGTAGGAGATATACTTATTGCATTAGATGTTCCTGATAACTTCACTCTCATATCTAGTGATAAGGACTTCTTTCTAATTTGCGAAGTCTTAAGAATTTCTTTCTACTACATCGATCCATAATGTGTTCTGATTCAAACTTAAGCATCTTTTTTGCACAATTTTCTGTATCCACAGTACCTACAATGATTTTCTTTGACTGGTGGAAGTAATTCATTAATTCGTAGAGATTTTAACCTTTCTAAAGCCATCTTCCACAGAAAAAAATTTCATGAAGGTGCATTAAAATGCATTTTCGGAGATACTGCAGTTGTAATTGTAGAATTTTGTGGAATGTCTGATTGCAGCGAAATTCATGAGATTCATTCACAGTGCCTGTTATGTTGGAGTCTTATAGGGGCAAGTTACGGCAGGGCTACTCAATACTTCGATTCAAATCTCGGAGAGGAATTGCAGCGTAGGGAAAACTGGAGTGCAGAACAAGAAACACGCATCTTAGAATCTCTTGGGAATACTGAACTCGTTGATTCGCTGTTTTCAAATATCATTAAAAAAGAATTTGTAATAACTGGTGAAGACAAAGAAATAGAGGAAAATCTTGTCAATGCTGTTCCATGTTTCGACAAAGATCCTAAGAAAATCATTCATTATTGCTATAAAATATTTGGAGGAAATAAGGATGAATCTGGACCAAGTTATGTGGCAGCAATCCAGAGCTTGGCTCTTAATGAATTCAAAGAAAAAAATTGCAAGGCAAAGGCCAAAAACCAGAAAATTCGTGGTTTCAGGTCTTGATAACACAAATACCAACAATAGTCCCAATATTGGAAATAACAAAGGAGGTATCTTACTTGTGCAAGGACAAAATGGAAGATTTTGACGATAAAATTGAGGAGGTCCTATTTGAGGCACCGAAAATCCAAAGGTACACTGCAAAAGAATTAGAAACGATGAGAATTCCTTCCACACCGCTTGGAGTTAATCTGGCAAGTTTGAGAGAATCCCTCCTTGTAGGGCATTTTAAGCATTTGGATAATGTATTGAGCTCACGATCTAAAAGACATTCCCATCTTGTTGTGTATAAGTTGGTAGTTATGGGTGCCATTCTATCTTTCATGTTGAAATCCTTGAATTCTCCTTTTGATATAGTAAATTTGATTAAAAACTCCCAGTATATAATTTGGACAGTTCCACTTGTTGGAATAATTTTTGATATGATAATAATGGGAAATTTACGTAAGATTGCAGTAATTACTGATTATGTTAAGGAAAAATATGAAAATATTCTTTTCTATGAGAAAAAAAGTCACTAGATTCTAATGAAGAGATCAAATTAGAATCTTATACACTATATGACATGATGATAGTCTATAGTCCTACATTGTAAGATACTACATACGAAATTGACCACACAAGATTCTTGAAATCCTCCTAGTCAGGAAGCATCCCTGCCTTTTTGAGAATCTGATATTTTTTTTCCACATCTGGCGTATACAGGTAATAAAAGGCAGAAAATATATCTGGATATTTACGTATCATCTCAAGAACCTTATCCTTTTCCTTCTGCGACAATTTATCCCTGTACATTCCCCACAACAAATTGGGTACAAACTTTTCATCAAACCTCAGCTGATTACAATACTCTCCATACAAAGGAGATAGAGGAGCAGGTGATAAAAACAAGAGCTTAACTACAGAACCCATTTCAGCCAGTACTCCCATCATGTATACTGTTTGAAAGAAATCTCCCATAGTCTCAAAGGGAAATCCCCACATAAATGTTGACATCACGTACTCCATACAATCCACGGACAGGTTAACAACCTCTTTGACCTGCGGAATAGTAATCTGCTTCCCCACTATCTTCAACACGCGTTCTGAACCTGATTCAACTCCATATTGGATCCCCGTACAACCTGAAGAAGCCATTTTTGAAATTAATTCCTCATCCATTAAATTAATCCTCCCCAGACACCTCCAGGTAACATCATTTCTTTCGGCCTTTATCGCATCACAGAAGTCTGAGACCCATTTCCGATTCAAAACAAAGGTATCATCATTGACATGAAAATCTTTAACACCGTACTCATACAGTACGTTGACCTCAGCCATCACGTTCGAGACACTCCGTTGTTCTGTATGGTACCCCCACAGGGGAGCAACCTCACAAAACGTACAGCGATACGGACACCCCCTGGCGGTAATGACACCTGCTTGGACATACTGCGAAAGATCAACCTTCTCATACGCGGGAAAAGGTAATTCATCCAGGTTATGAATGCGCTCCCTTTTTGGTGTAGATACAACATTACCATTGTTCCGGTATACAATTCCCTTTATATCCTGTAAGGGAACTCCTTTTGCCAGATCCACCATTGTGCGCTCACCTTCACCTTTAACTACCACATCAATAAAGGAGAACTTTTCTACAATCTTCTCAGCCACAGAACTGGGTCCCGGCCCTCCAAGAATGATGGTCTTTTCCGGTGTTTCATCTTTCATTTTCTTTAAAATAGGCAGCAAAAAAGGTAATACATTAAATAAGCACCCGACAGCCAGTGTATCTTCAGAAGTTGAAAGAAAGTCCACCATACTCTTCTGATTCAATGGATTTTCACAAGATGCCAACTGATAATCCCGAAAGTCCACAAAAACCCTTTCTTTTTCCAAAACTGATACAATGTACAGTGGGCCTAAGGGGACTGTTGTATTATCTTTCAAGGGCGGCACGAAGTTAACCAGCGTCATTGACTTCATATAATCCCTTCTTTGAACGTGTCCTCTGATACTTATATAGGTTTGTACAGGTAAATTCTCCTCTTGGGGTTGTCTCATTAGTATCCTCATCTTCTGCGAACCCTTTCACTCAAAAAACGCCTTTAAGGAGTTGTCATCTATGGGTGTTGTTTGTTACACGTGTAACATTGGTGGACTTATCTTTATTGTTTCTTTTCAATCAACAAAAGGATAATTTATGAACACTGAAACGTTCCATCCACTAAACCCTTGACAACTCCCTTGTTAACTATCTGCATGACTCATGGAAAAGTATTTAAAGACTAGAGACTCAAGCGGGGAGAGGTGAACACCATGAACACACGTATAGAACAGGCATTGGGACATGCCATGCTGGATGCCACCTTCCAGGAAGAGCTCTTTGGCGATCCTGAAAGAGTTGGGAGAGAAATCGGTCTTTCTGAAGAAGACATTACACTATTGAAGACCATGGATGTCAATGACTTTGTGGCATTCAAAGAGAAACTCGATGTCAATATGGCAAAGCTGCCCATAATACCCATCTTCTGTGCTGCATACTAAGGCTATGAATACCTGCGATAGACTGTATAGGTTCTGTGAATTTGGTAGGGATGTGGTCTACGACACAGTGGGAGCTACTGCATTCTTTGTCAATGAGGTAGAAGCACGGTTCCTGGATTACTTACTGGAAGGTAACCCCCTTGAAGAGTGTATTGCTACACTAAGAAGCGAATACAATGATAACGACATAACAGAAGCTGTCGATCACATCGCCAGTGAAGGTCTCTTAACTGAACCCCACATTCCCTACCAAGATCTTCCCAGAATATATACTTTAGCCTTAAATGTCACCCAGCAGTGCAACCTGCGCTGCAAATACTGCTACGTGGAAAACCCTGGTTCTCAATCTTTTATGAGCGAAAAAACGGCCCGAAAAGCAGTGGATTTCATTACAGAATTCGATGATATAGAAGGGTTCGGCATCTCCTTTTACGGTGGAGAGCCGTTACTACATTTCCCTCTGATTAAATCTGTTATTGAGTACACATCCAGAATCGGTGAGAAAAAAGGGTTCCCCGAAGTGAAATACCACGTCACCACCAATGGTACACTATTAACAGATGAAATGATCGCCTTTTTCACTGATTACCAGATTGATGTCATGCTCAGTATTGATGGACCTGCTCCAATCCATGATGCTATGCGCGTGACACCTGATGGAAAAGGAACCCACGCCAAAGTATCAAAAGCACTACAGAAGTTGATTGACGCCAAAGGAAGGCACAAAATCAGTGTCAGCGGCGTCATCACCAACAAAGGAAGGCTCAAAGACATCTATGAGTACTTTTCCCAGTTTCCTTTACGAGATATTAAATTATCGTACGTGCGCTATTTAGATGAAAATGAAGAAAAGAAATACGCTCTGTCAGATTCCCAGAAAACCCAGTACATGGAAGACATGAGAGATCTCGCACGGGATTGTTTTGATCAGATCATGAAAGGGATCCGGCCTTCTTACTACAACTTTGAAAACAAAGTACTTCAATTGTGGAAACATGCCAAAAAGAACTATTTCTGTCCTGCAGGGCTGCGCCGATTCGGCATATCCCCTGGGGGAGAGATCTATCCGTGCGGGCCTGCTGCAGATTTAGGAGAATTTCAACTGGGAACAATTGATAAAGGTCTGGATAAAGTCCTGGTAGACCGATGGATTGCTCATTCATCTCTTGAAAACAGAGAAGAGTGTAAACCGTGCTGGGCTCGGCACCTGTGTATTGGTGGGTGTCCATTACAGTGGTTGAGAGATCAAGATGAACAGCGGTGTACCATCAGTCATCATTCCACCAGGTTGGCCATTGCCATCTACGCAGCAGTCAAAGAACAGAATGAGATGATGCTTGCTTCCTTTATTGATCCAGAATTTCTCTCAAAAATCAGAAAAATGATTCAAAAAGAACAGTAATATGACGAGACATACTTTTATGACACCCATTCAGCATCAGAAAGACTAATCTCGCTTTTCTGATGGAAAAATCTGGTGTTAAAAACCTTGATTTCGAGTACTACAAATGTTAAAAAACAGAAAAGACAACCCTGTTACACGTGTAACAAAAGTAATCACCAATGATTTGACCCCTTCACGTAACCCTCTAAGTGATTCTTAATATTCCACATTTGTTGACCATAATTCTTTCTATTTTACCTTTTTTTACCTTTCAAGTTCTCTAGAGACGTCTGTTACGTATTTAGAAATGAATAATAACACCACCACCAGTTCAAGTAAAACCATGGCTAAAGCTATCACGTGTGCAGGAGCTACATCCAAGAGTATGCCCATGATACCATACCCTATAGGGACTATCCCTTGAATAACAACCCCTGAAACTGAGAACACTCGTGCTCTGTACTCTGTTGGTGTCAATTTTTGGAATCCTACATTTATGGGAGTATTAACAAAAGCGCTCGACATCCCCATAAAAATGAATGTACAAAATACAGCAGAGAATAAAATCCAGCTCGCATAACCCAGTGCCTCTATAGATTTTGGAAAGATCAAAGCCACAAAGACGAACATAACCCCCATTTGAACGATGAATCCTCTGGTCAACAACTTTTCAATTTTTGTTTTTGCCAATACACCGCCAATGATGAGATTACCAATTAATACTCCCCCCATGAATGCTGTTTGAAGCATTCCATACTGCTCTGATGAAAATTGCATGACAACTCTCATAACATAGGGAATTAAAACCATAAACACAGGACCTAAAAGAAAGTTTATGGCCAACCCAGTTAAAAGGAGAATTAATAATCCTCTGCGGGCTCTTATGAATGCGATACCTTCTTTCAAATCAATTATGATGTCTTTGACCTTTTCAAGTCTTTTTGTTTCCTGGTGATATTCAATGAATAGCTCTGCTGCTCCAGAACCTAAAAAAGAGATACTATTGACCAAGAATGCTGCTTTTACACCACCCAACGCATATATGACTCCCCCCAATACAGGGCCAACAATGTATGAGAAACTGCTGACAGCTTCCACAAGAGAATTGGCCCTCATCAAATCCTCTTCTTTCACAATATCGGGGAGCATAGCTGTTGTTGCAGGAGTAAAGAGTGCATTCATGGCTGACACCACAACCTGGACAGTAAATAATATGGGAATTGTTAGTGCATTTCGTGCTGCTAATACGGCTAAAAGGAGAATTACAGCCCCTCTCCCAAAGTCCATTGAAACCATGATAGATTTCCTGTTGACTCTATCCCCAAAAACACCTGCCAGAGGGTACAATATCAGTGAAGGAACTGTTGAAATAATCATGAACGTCCCCATAGCTGTTCCTGAGCCTGTTACATCAAGAATAAACAAGGGTAATGCAATTCCCTGGATACCACTCCCCACAAATGAAATAAACATTCCTGTTGTGTATAACCAGAAGTTTTTCTCTTTCATGGTTCCTCCTTCTTGTCAATTATAAGAATTTTTACAATTCCTTTCGTCTTGAGGATTTTCCAGACCTTACTCACCAGCTTTTTAAGTGTTTGCGTCGGAAAGGTTATCCTTTGGAATTTCTCTCACTTTGTTACACGTGTAACATTTTTTCCCCTTTTTAAATTTTCCCAATATTTGATAAATGTGAAGATATGACAATCTCGAAGCCCTGAACAATATCCCATCAATGAAGAATTTCTCTCAAAAATGAGAAGAATTCTCCAAAAAGTAAACTGACAACACATTGTAGTAGATTTGATCTTATTTTATATTATCGGTATGACTCACGGAAAAGTATTTAAATATCTAGGTCGTTCTTGGTATAGAGGTGAAGATCGTGCTGGAAGAACCGGACACCAACACAGCGCAAGTCGTATGCCATGATATTGTGGATGCAGATTTCCGGGAACCTCTCTTCGGAGATACGGTACAGTTCATGAAAGAGATAACCCGTGAAAAACCTGACATAGACCTCTTGTTAAAGAGTATGGACCATGAAATCTTTGCAGACTTCAAGAAGAATCTCGATTCTGGTCCTCTGGAGGATTTTTCAATTCTTATCTCTACTGTGTAGGATGAATAACTGGAAGTTCCGAATGGAGGATCACCACAGTTAGGTTCTTCTATATGGTATTCTGCATGAAAAGAATGCTGAAGAATTGTCACTGTATTTGTGAAAAATGTCACTATCAAGATTACTCACGTCAACAAGTTCCTGACATTAACAATGAGCGATCCTGGCCAAAGATCATTCTTGAAAACCACTATGGAAAAGGTTTTAATAGATAACTTCATATAAATAAGTGGTGACACCATGAAAATGGGAACCCTTGAAAAACTGTTCATCAATGCTGAGCAGCACAAAAGGCGGACAGTAGATCGTGTGCGGAACCTGATGAACTTTGTAGAACTAAAGGAGAACCAGAAATTTCTTGAAGTGGGATGCGGTGCTGGTGCAGTTTCTCTATATTGTGCATAAACATACCATTTCACAGTCACTGGCGTTGATGTAGATCCAGAGCAAATCAAGCTGGCACAATCTGGTGCTGGTGATCTAGATATCTGGTTCATAAAGGCAGACGCAACTCACTTGCCTTTCGAAGATGAAACCTTTGACATAACACTATCTTTCGGGGTGATGCACCATATAGCCAACTGGTTGGATGCCTTAAGAGAAATTACACGAGTTTTGAAACCTCATGGTTATTTTATCTACATGGATATCATGTATCCTGGACTTCTGGCTCACATTGGAAAGTCATTTAAACACAGCTACGGTATAACGACCCTCGATGATTTCAATCAATTTTTAAAAGAGAGCAATCTCTCTGAAATCTATGCTTCAGTTAACAAATCATTGGTCTTTAATGAATATGAAGGTGTGTTCCAGAAAAAGTAGTTAATAATGAGAATAAGAGAAATAGAGGAATAAGAGACATACACCGATATATGTCCTGTGAGTCCAGATGCTGTTCTCATATCGTGTTTGTACGTCTTGAAAGGATACAGAAATAAGAATTTAGGAACAACCCTTCTTCTGGCGGTAGTCACAGATATACGAGAAAGAGGATATTGCGCAGTAGAAACATACGCGAGGGATGACTCTCCAAACAACTGTTCTGGGCCTACCGCATTTTACCTCAAAAACAGGTTCAGAATCCTTAAGAGTAAGAAGTGGGGAAGTGCTGTCTTTTCTCTTGTGAGATGTGATCTCAAAGTAAGAGTTTCCACACCCGATCGCCCTGTTGATGTTTATGAGCATTAATTGAGATTATTTTTAGAAAATAGTTTAAAAAGAAAAAGAGAAAAAGATTTTAACCTAATAGTGCCTCTAAATCAGATATGGCATCTTCATAGATTTGTGCAGCTTCCCGTGCCATGTTGCCTGCTGGTATGGGGTTCGCTCTCAAAATTTTCTGAGCCTTTTCCAAGAGCGCATCAGCTTTTTCAATTGCCTCTTCAATCTCTTCAACATCCAGCCCCTGTTCCATTGCCTGATCAAGGAGAGAATGAGCCTTCTCCTTCAATTGAAGAGCATTTCCCACTGCATTGTTGGCAGCTGGACCCATCATGTTGCTGGGGTTTCCGGGTTGGGATGGAGTGGGCGATGGAGGAGGAAGACAGACAGCTTGTACAGCCGCTGGGAAGACTGCAACCACCAACATTGCGAGCAGAAATATTCCTTTCTTTTTCATAGCATAGCCTCTTTCTTTCTTATGTAACTGTAATATTACCACACATAGGTAACACTTTTGACACCACACATAGGTAACACTTCCTTATAAATCATGATAGTCGCTCCAGGTATCGTGCATGAGGCGTACACCCACTGATGCCCATGTGCGGCCGTTCATGGTTGTAGTAGTTCAGATACACGTCTAGTGCTGGTTGAGCTTCTCTTACGATATTGAAGGTATAAAGATCAAAGAATTCTTCCTGCACATTCCGATGCCAGCGTTCAATCTTGCCAATGCCTTGTGGATGACCAACAGAAGTTTTAATGTGCTTGATACCAGCTTTCAAACAAGCTTTAGCAGACTTTTTGGAGAGAAACTGCCCTCCATTATCTGTGTATATCTGTTTTGGTGGTCCATACTGCTCAATAGCTATTTTAAGTGTTTTTACTACTTCTTTGGCTCTTTCTCGTGTATAGAGGTGACAGGCTAAGATCTTCCGAGAACAGTCATCAAGGATGGATATGGGATAGACTTTTACACCATCAATTACAATTTCACCCATAATATCCATCTGCCACAAGGAATTGGAGTGTTTCCTCTCAAATCGTTTGTATTTCTTTTTCCTTTTCTGCCATAACGTGGGAATTCCATGTCTTTTGAGTACAGTGTTGACAGTCTTTGGTGAGATAGTCACTCCCTGGCGGAGTAATTGATTTCTGATCCTGTAAGCTCCCCACCGTGGACACTGTGTCTTGATTCTGACAATTTCAGATTCTGTAGAAGCATCAGTTCTCTTGGGTGAATTCTTCGGTCTACGAGATCTGTCTTTCAGTCCATCAATTCCTTTCTGTTGAAATCGATTTTTCCATTTGTAATAGGTCTTACGAGAGACACCACAGCGGCGACATGCCTCGGTTACAGTGATTCTCTCCTGCCCTGGCAGCTGGATCAAGTTCCAACGGAATGTTACCACATCCAATGAGATCACCTACTGCCAAAGTGTTACCCATGTCTCTTCACACTTTTGTTACCCATGTCTCTTCACATTACATTTCTTTCTTATGTAACCACCTTCTTAAACTTTTCCTTCAGGGTTCATCGATAATTCATAAAGGCTGTCCACTATGAATAGGAAGTGTATTATCTCACGTGTAAACCTCGTGAATTTTTTTACCTGCTTAATTTTCCCTTTTTTGAGTTCAGGTTCGATCCAAAATACCTTTTCAATTTAACAATAATCTCTCTCCATTTCAACCTACAACCGCTACGCTGCATGTTTGGGATCGATGCACTGTTTCTCTTTCTTTTTTCCCATAACAATCAAGGGGGCACCGCACTCACATTTTTCTTCTGTAAACGTTATTTTCCCCCTCTGTGGTAAAGGATATGACCTTCTACATTGTGGATATCCAGAACAACCCACAAATCGTTTTCCTGTCTTTCTGGAGTAGATCAATTTGAGGTTTTTGCCGCATTCTGGACATACACCCACAATTACCTCCTGAGCAGCATGTGTCTTACATTCTGGGTTCAAACAGGATTTCCTTCCGCTGATCTTCACCACAGGTGCCCCACACTCACATACCTCTCCTGTGGGTGTTATCTTCCCTTTCTGCGGAAGAGGATACGCTCTATTACACTCCGGATATCCAGAACAGCCTACAAACCGTTTCTTCGTCTTTTTAGAACGGATAATCCTCAAGGAAGAACCACACTTCGGACACTTTCCTACCACATTCTCTTTGTCCCTCGTTTCTTTTAATCCCTCATAGATGATCTTTCCAATTTCTGCTTCTTTTTCCTTGAATTTTACAAAAATTCCTGTTAAGTCTTTTTTGGCCTCCTCAATGACGTTTTCTCTTTTCTTTTCGCCAGCATAGATGTCATCCATCTCTTTTTCGAAGTGTCTGGTTAGTTTCACCGATGCAATCTGTGGACAGTTCGTCTTCAATGCTTCCACCGTCTTTCTTCCCAGGGCAGTGACCTCTATCTGCTTTCCTTCCACATACCCTCGCTCATACAAAATGTCCACAATCTGAGCCCGGGTGGCTTTTGTCCCTATGCCTAACTTTTCCATCATCTTGACAGCAGAAGCAGGATTATACCGGGGAGGAGGCTTGGTCATCTTACTCAGAATTTCGGGGATAACCAGTACTTCTTCACCTTTCTCCAGGTCTGGTAATGGTTCTTCAGCAATTTTAGCGTATTTCCTGTAGTATCTCAGCCACCCCTCATCTANTGTCACATTGCCCTGCGCGTAAAACGGGTACTCTCCAACAGAAATTTCCACTTTCGTCGATAAATACACACTCACGGGGGCAAACCCTGCAAAGAACCGTCTCACAATTAAATCATACACCTTCTGTAAGGGTGCGGTCAATTTCTTTGGCTGTTCCCCTGTGGGGTGTATCGCAGGGTGAGCAGGATCATCTTTTTTCCCCTGAGTAGATACCAATTTGGTCTGCATAATTTCCTGGGCCAATGCTGTATACTCAGGAATGTGCTGAAGGCCCTCTAAAATCCTCTTAAAGTTCAGTCTGGGCGGAAGCTTCTGGGAAGCAGTCCGAGGATAGGAGATCACCCCCATCTCGTACAGTCCTTGAGCTAACTTCTGGGTATTCTGGGGTGATAATTTAAAGTTCTTCCAGCACTCTCCCTGTAACAGCCCTAAATCCATGGGTATTGGTGGTGCTCTCTTCCTTTTTTTCTTATCAACTTTTGTGACAATCCCTTTCCCGTTCACACATGCTTCATAAATCTTTTTAGCTTCTTCTTCAGTTTTCAATCGTTCAGGGTACTTTGCCTGGACTGTGATGCCATCTTTTTCAAATTCAATGATAACTTCCCAGTAGGGTTCTGGTTCAAACTCTTCAATTTCTTTTTCCCTCTTCTCTAAAAAGACTAACGTGGGCGTCTGCACCCTCCCTGCTGATAACAGCTTGAACTGTCCCACTGCAGTCTTCAACGAGGTGGATAGCGCTTTAGATGTATTCATTCCCCAGATCCAGTCCAGCTCATGCCTGGCCAACCCTGCCTCAATCATGGAATAACCAGGATCTTCCAAATGCTCAAAAGCACTTTTTAACTCTGGTGCAGTCAAGGTGGAATACCGCATTCTCTTGGATTGAGACGTATCAGCTTGGCAGGCGAACCGCAGCGCATTGTACCCGATGACAGACCCCTCCACATCGTAGTCACACGCATTGACGAACAAATCTGCCTTTTTTGCCAGGTGCTCCAGATTCTTTATGTAGCCTTTCGCATATGCTACATCAATGGGCACCCATTTAACTTTAAATAAGGGATAATCTGAAAAAGGGATGGCATTCTTCAATTTGTATAAATGACCCACTGCAGGAGCCACCACCACATCTCCCACCACGTAGTAAGGGGCATCGTATCGCTTCTTCTTTTCTGGTTTTCCTAAAGAGGTGGCAATCTTTAACGCAACCTTGGGTTTTTCTGCCACGATTAAAATCATTAAGTTCAAAGGAATAGGAACCACTTATAAAGGTTTGGTGCCATGGTGGTTGTCAAGTCTTTGGAGGTTAACGTGTTACACGTGTAACATTTCTGATAAATTATCATTCCAACGACAATTTAATTATAAAGGGAAAAATCATAAATTCAAGGAGATTTCATCCACCGAATACTTGGCAACCTCGTGCCATGATGTCCACTGGTTTTTCGAATTGCTGGTGGTCGTCCCGTTTGTTACACGTGTAACAGAAGCGGTCTTACTGCATGTAATGTAAAGTGATGAAGTGAGGTTAAAAGGAGGGTGAGACATGTGCAAGCATCCGAGTTGACACAGCCCACGTCATCATTTGGAGCATTTGGCAGCCTTCTCAAGCTTTCTCAGGCGAAAGATATATAAAGGAGAGCTTCCTATAATAAATGCCCAAGACAGACCTTAGTCTCTCATCCGTCTGGGGTCGTGCCGAAAGGTGAGGAAACTCTTCTTACGACCCCATTTCTTTTTTTGTGAATTTACCCTCTCAAGGGGTTAGAGGGTACCTGTGAAGTTATGCATGACAAAATTGTGTCGAAGGTGGAATTCATCTCACATTTGTTACATGTGTAACAACTCACCACATTTCATATCTTGAAAATGAGGGGATTAAGAGATTTTCACAATCATGCTGCAGAGGCTGCCAAGTAATCTGTTGGGAACTTCTCTATCTCTTGGTATGCATTAAGTGCATCTAATGTCTTTTCCTTTCTTGCAAAGAAAACGGATTTGTTTTCATCCATAGTACTGGATTGTTCACACTTTGTGTTAATCTGTCACATTTCGTGTCCAACTTTCACAAATACCTTTAAATATGAACTGTCAAAAAAATGAAAAGCGAGTGAGGGGCTCGAGGCGAAAGATGTGAAGGTAATCTTCGAAACCCCTCAATCGCATCTTGGGATAGATAGCAGCATATTTAAATCTTACTTAATCGTGACGTGTCATCGCATTCGGTGTAAGAATGTAGAAGGCTTTGTCTTCCTCAAAATGTTGTTATAACTCTGACAAGCCCTCTGTGAAAGGCCATTATAACCGAGGTAATTCTTTCTGAGAAGGCTGCGGGAGATGTTGTAACCTGGGCCACCTCTCAACCTTCTGACAACAAGATATATAAGGAATTGGCATAATAGAAGAAGGATTACATGATTCGAATCACAGATCTCGGAAAAAAAATCGAGGCTCGTAATATATGGAGAAGTAAAACCAGGAGACTTTGATCCCCTAGAAGATCTTATTGGGATCATTAAAACGAAAAAGAATATCAATGTTGAAGACATTCTTCAAGAAAGAGGTCTCGAATATGGGGGCAAAGATATTTGAGTTTGAATCAGAACTTCCTGAAATTCTGTATTTGGATTCAAGCTTTATTATCAATTTAGGAAATCTTAAATCTCATTAAATACCAAAAAATTCTAGAAAACAATCAAAAAAACAACTTTGTTACACGTGTAACAAATGAGACAATCATCCGACAATTTTACAGCTTCATGATACCAACCCTTATAAATTCTCATCATAAGAGAGACCATGAAACAGATGGTCATCTGGTTATCAAATATTGATTCATCCAGAACTCGAATGGATGGGAGAAAGATTGCCAAGGGATTGGCAGTAAAGGAACCCACTCTTTCAGAGATGGAGAAAGCAGCAGAGCACTTGAATTTAAATCCAGAATCAGAAGAGACAGAATACCCGAAAGATCAGGGTCAGGAAACGAGAACTCCGGGGAGAATTCTGGTGGAAAAGAAATATCCTAAGACTAAAACGCTGAAATTGCTTTGTGATGAGATTCGAAGGATACGTCAGGGTAAAGAATAGCGAAACCTGACAAATCAATTAAATAATATAAGATCCAATGAATTTAACCTATTTTAATATCAGTAGCGCCTGGGAGGGCGTCTGTGAGGAGGGCGTTTATGTGGAGGCAGCGTATCATAGGATGGTCGAGATCTCCTCCAGATGAAAAGTGCAACAATGACAACTGCAGTGATCACCAGTATGACTGCGAGTATTAACCGATTTCTCTGTGAAGTGTCATCTGGTTGTTCTTCTCCCTGCTCGTAACCATGTATTTCCTCAATCAAGGTATCACATTCTTCCACTTTTTCAGTGTATCCAAGTCCCTCATAGACTATTTTTGCTTCTTCAATCTTTTCTAGAGCATTTGAGTACTCTTCCTGTTCAAAAAGTGTTTTCCCTTCCTCAAACAGTAAATCACCTTTTTGCAGCAGAGCTTCCTTATCTCCGCATTCTGTCAGCAATGCCACACATTCTTCAATTTTTTTGGCATTCCCAAGACCCTCGTAAATAGTGAAAGCCTTCTCAACAGATTTTGAAGCTTCCTCACAATTCAACTCTTCTAAATACCTCTTTCCCTCCTCAAGCAGTCTGTCAGCTTCCAGCCCCTGATTGGCCCGGATCGTCAGTAAAGCAATCTGCCCCATTATGGTATAGCCTCCCCGATGTGACATCAACCGTACCTCTTCCAGAATATCTTTGGCTTCCTGGTACCTCCCCTGGTTAATCAGCTCCTCTGCCTGATCCACTAACGTTAACGCCAGACTGATCTTGGATTTCAATGACAGCCAACTGAAAATGTTTAAGGCCAGCCGTTTATGATCAAAATACTCTAGAGGATCTCTAGTCCACGGGTCACCTGTTGCTGACTGCCCTCGAAACAAACTAGTATCTCCTAGAGCCAAAATTCTTCCCTTTTCAGATTCTGCATACGCCATCACAATTAATTCTTCTCCCTTTTTCTCCAACTCCCGCTCATATGTTCCTCCTCCATATCCATACATCTCTGAAAGCCTGTCCCCATACGTATTATCCCCACCCCATGCCAACGATTTTGCTCTCTTTGAGAGACGCAGAGAACATCCTGACACCAAAAAGATCTTGTAGACATTTCTGGTCACAGAATGATCTGCAAAATGCTCAATAATAGGTATCTCTGGATAGGGCTTATCTAATGTCATATGATTCTCCGGGTCTACCACCACATCTCTCTGGAATTCGATACCGTAATACCCTGATAACACGTTAAAATCTTCCACATTCTTACTGCTCAAGGCGCCGCTCTCCCCCAACAGTAGTAACCCGCCTCCATTTTCCACGAATTTATGGATAGAGTCCAGTTCTTCTGTAGTGAAAGGCTGCGTAGGAATTGCTATAACCAGAACATCATAAGGATCTAAATACATTATAGTTTTGGTGAATTCCACGTCATAGTAATTAATTTCAAGCTCTTTTACTAAATCGTTCAAAATCCTCTGTATACCTTGGGAACTGTGTCCCACATCGATGAGGATCCTTCCCTGGATTTCCTGTGTCTGGACAGGCTGGATAGAGGCAATTAATACCATGATTAATATCAGGTACAGTTTCATATGAACACCATTATTCTGATGGAGTTTGAACATTTAAGGTTTTCCACCATGAGGGGTTGTCAAGTCTTCGGAGGATGAAGAATTTTAATCTTCTTTGATGTCATTTTTTCAGAATTGGTGCGATAAAAGATTATTTCATGTTACACGTGTAACAAGTGAGACAATCATCTGGAGAAAAGTTCTTAAACGTTAACCCATTGAGAAGACTATGAAAAACCCGATTATAATGGTATTATCATTGATACTGCTTCTAGGATGCATGAGTCAGAAAAAGGAGTACACAGAAGAGGAAAGCCTCGAAATTGCCCGAAAATTCGTGTTAACCAGTCCCACGTACACGTTTGACGGAGAAGGACTCAAGCACGTGAAAACGATAACACTCAGGTGCCCATACTGCTGGGAATTCATTTTTGAGTTCACTTCCCGACATGCAGGGTATGGAGATAGATCTGGCCAAATGGTAGCACAAGTAATCACGCAGCATACCGCAAGAGTGACTGTTGAGAGTGGGGAGGTCAACTCTGCTGTCTTGGATGATAAATGGGACATGATCGATCAGAAAATGATTGAATAGTAAAAGAAAAGGCACGAAACCCTGTAAATGGCAAAAGTGACTAAAATTGTCAAATCTTCAGCAAACTGTGCTACCATAAATAAAAATAACTATGCCCAATACCTCATGATAAGAAAGACAACAATGTTACACGTGTAACAGATGACATCCAGACATCCATAATAACAATCAAAATCAGCCCATAACGAATCCTTAAAAAGGAATACACCCATGTACTTCCATGTACTGGAAACGCATTGGAGCTATTCTTGTTGTCCTTGCAGATGAAATGGCATTCACCATATTGTGGTTTGTGGTAATACCTTTTTTTGGGTATCATCTGCCATTGGCTATATACATTGGTGTTATGATGGTGTTAGTAGTAAAAGACATAATAGTGATCAAACTGATCTGGAACGTGGTGGTTAAACCGCCTGAAATAGGAAAAGAAGCCTTGATAGGAAAAACAGGGACAGCCTCTACTGATATGGACCCTTACGGTATCATTAAGATTGGTAATGAGTTATGGAAAGCTGAAACGTTACATTTCATAAAAAAAGGGGAGAAAGTTAAAGTTACAGATATGAATGGGTTATTTCTGGAGGTAGAATCTGTATATACTGATGAAGACTGATTGATTTCAGAGAAATAAATTTATGAAATCTTTTTAAAATCGGAAAGAGATTTAATCAGTAACCAGAATTGTTACACGTGTAACAAAGTGAGAGAAACCCAAATGATCAGATACCCTGATACGGATAAAGCTTTAAAAGAAAGGTTCCAGGGTTTATTATGACCAGTTTCATTGTGGATTTAGATGGTGTTTTGAGAAGGGGGAACCAGGTGATCGAGGGCGCCAACGAGCTGCTGGAGTGTATGGAGGATTACTTAATTGTCACCAATAATTCTACCCGGACATCACACATGTATTCAGAAGAACTTTCAAAGATTGGGCTTTTGATTCCTCCTGAAAATATTTTTACTTCAGCTAAGGCTACAGCCTTATTCTTGAAGGAAAATCGGAGTTATACTACTGCATGGGTGGTAGGAGAAAAAGGCATTCAGGAAGAGATCAAAGACATTGGGTACACAATTACTGAAGACTGTGAATGTGTTGTCGTGGGATGGGACAGAATGTTGACCTTTCAAAAACTGGAGACTGCCTGTTTAGCTATCAGAAAAGGTGCTGAATTTATTGGGACCAACCCAGATTTAACATTTCCTTCAGAAAAGGGGATAATCCCTGGGTGTGGATCTATTTTAGCCTTTCTAGAAGCGTGTACAGATGAAAAACCCTTGGTAATTGGGAAACCGAATACCTTGATCATGGAATTGGCTCTCAAAAGGTTAAAAGATAAGAATGCATACGTGATTGGAGACCGGCTGGACACAGATATACAGGCAGGCATTAATGCAGGCCTGAAAACCATGTTAGTTATGACAGGAGTAGAGACCGAAGAGAGTTTGAAATCGTCAGATATTCAGCCAGATTTTGTTTTTGAGAATTTGAAGGAATTAAGAGATTTTATTGAAGTTAAAAGGAGATAATGTGAGATTAAAGAAATGAACATTTCAAATGGTTTCCTGTACGTCTGTTGCAGTAGAGAATAGAGTTGCTATTAGATTGCGTGTTCCACTGTGATCTCAGTTGTTTGAACTAAACCGTCTCCATTGGAATCTGTCCAGCGAAGCATCAGCATGTGGGCATCTTGGTAGGTCTGCCAGTTGGATGGGTCTCCCATGAAGGTCGAACCTGCATACGAGCCCTGCCAGCCGTAACCCCAGACTAACATGACATTCTGTGAATTGTCCTCTCCCAAATACACGATGCAGATGTCCTCACTGGGATACTGGGCAAGGTCTAGGTATATGGAATGTCCTTCACAGGAGATTTCAAAGCTTATTCCAGCATTATAGGTAAAGGTAATCCCGAAGATGCTGTCGAATTCATCTGCCACTGGATTGATAGCTGGTCCTCCCACTGGAATTAAATTCCCTGTATCATGTTCTGTTTGAGTCAATAACAAATCAGTTCTCCCTTCAGGATTCTCTGATGTCCCTGCCTGGCCCAGCCCAAAGGCAATTTTGGCAGATCCCAAAACATCGGTACAGTATGCTTGATCACCAGCCACAAAAAAGGAATTAGTTGAAAATAAATCTGCAAGTGAACCAAAGGTGGGGCCAGCAGACCCAAAAAAGTCAAGAATCCGTTCCATCACTTCCTGACGATCTGAAGCAGAACGTATTGCCTCAAACATGAAGGCAAAGAAGACCACTTTATACCCACCAGCGTACGTGATAGCCACATACTGGTTACTCTCGTTGTAAAACGCATACTCTGATGAACTATCTTTTGTAACCCAGTCTGCATAATCTGTGAATGTACACGTCGATGGAGAATTCCAGCACATTTGATAAGGACCCAGTCCGTTACCTACTTGGTTTCCTGCTACTCCTGACACTGTGTTTACACCAGTATCTTCTACTTCTGACGTCGTGTGTAAGTAATTTCTCAGAAATGTACTGGGATACCGACCATCCAGTTTCAGGTCCCATACATAATCCTGGCTGCAGAAGAAGAGGGTTCCGCCTCCATTCAAATACAGGATCAAGTTGTTCTCGTCAGTAGGGGTTAATGTTTGAGTAAAGTCCTCCCCTGTAAACCAGATCACCACAGAATGGGCCTGCAAATACGCGAGAGAGGGAGCACCATTCGTACTTGTATTGTGATAATCATAGGAGACTCCCAATGCATCCAGCGCATCTGTGTAGTATCCTTCCACATGGGTAAAGGAACTGCCTCTATCATCGTCGATGACTGCTACTGCATAAACGGGAGGTGGTCCTGCATAGTAGTATGCTGTAAGAAATTCGTCCCATCCAGTATCTAAAGCGAACTGAGTATCTGTTTCATACCGTGAGAGGTAGTCATTCCCCCCGTAGGGGAAGTAGATAGAAATACCATGGAAATTCGGATGGGAAGCGCCGTGTCCTTCTGTAATCACAGCTGTAGTGACTGCATTCATCACATTAACTGCATCAGTTTGAATTGTGGGATCTGATATTTCAGTATGAATTAACTGGGCAAAATGGTATAAATCCACAAAATCAGGCTCCCATGGAGAGTCTTCTACTTGATCTCTTACATTCTGGATATCAGATTTGTAGGCTGCCATATTGCTGGTCAAATCCACGGCCAACGTGTTAACTGCTGCTGCCAAAGCTGCAATCTGGGATAAATCCACTGCAGATTGGGTTTCATAGCCCCCGGACCCGTAAAAATTCATGTAATCAGTAACAATTTGTGCAGAGACCTGATCGGGAGTACTTCCAGGATTGGTGGTTAACCAGTTCATCGTCGTCTGGTAATCCCAGCCGTCGCCAGGTTCAGTCTCTTCTGAACCCACACAATATAGTGCATAAGGAGATATTTCGTAATCTATTTCTACCATGGCCATTAAACACGCATCAAATCCTACCACATCTACGGGGGCTACCCCTCCGTTAGTGATTGTATCAAAAGCAGTACCCAAATCTGTGGTAGTCAAATAATCATTATCTGTGTCGTCATAGCAGATACCTTTTACAGGCTCTCTTTTTTGAATTCTGGTTATTACCCCTTTTTGGGTAGCAGTGTAAGACCGGGTCTTCCAGCCATCACCGTGGTCCCACAGGACCAGTAAGTAATTATCTGCAGGATATGTCGTTTGTGCCCAGTTCACAAAGTCTATCAACGTGTTGGGGTCTCCCATGTTTTGCTCACCTAAATCTGAAATCAGTGTGGAGACAACAGTACTGTTGTAACCTCCAGGGTCCTGCGTGACGTAGTACCTTCTGGTAGTTGTCCAATTCCCATTTGAGCTGTCATACCCGGATATGCGGTCAATCTGGACCACAATATTCACATTAACTGTTGAACCAGCATATTCCATTTCGTTTAAGTCATCGAGAGCAGCAGATTCTAAATCATTATCCCCATCCATGAAGACCATCACTGTCCAGTTAGACTGACTGGCTGAAGGGGGTACATTTACTGCTGTAATGAAAAAAACGAGTATGAAGGCGAGAGCTTTTCTTTTCATGGTATCCCTCGTTGGATTTTAGGTTTTTTGGAGCTGCGGTCTTTTAAACATTTCGGTAAATACATGCCAATTCGCGAAAAATACATGCCAGTTTTGCGAAAACTCATTTCTTACACTATGCAGTGCTGTAGATAGATTTGTAACGTGATGAGAGGAGAAACTAATTTTGAGGAATGACAGCAACCGTGCAACGTGTGAATTTGGTTAAACAGGAAACTCAAGTTTTCAATTACTTAAAATGATTGTCAAAAAGTGTGATGTCAGAATATTTGTGTCTTAAAATATCAAAAATTCAAATGCAATTAAATAAAAACTAAATTTTTGTTACACGTGTAACAAAAGTGAGATAACCACCAAAGTTGTCAATCCTCAGAAATATTAGTTACGACATTAGGACGCTTCCCCAGAGATTTCATGAATGGTTAAACAATGTCATTTCCCTCTCTAAAAGTTTTAATTGTCTCACATCCACTGTTTGAGGGCTCATTGGGATAACCACGATAGATTCGGTCAGTGATATGTACTCTGATAATGACTGCAGAAATGAGAGAACTTCTTCAAAGCTGGATCTGGTAGCCAAAAACTCGATGCCATCCAGTAGGATAACGCTCTTCTTGCTCTTTTTTATAAAATCCTTTATGGAAATACTTAATTCGGTCAAATCGACTGTGGAGGTGTACTCGTCAGTTTTTAAGGTGCTCAGCCAGATAAAGGGAGTCTTTTTCAATGAATACTGCTCTTTGACAAATTTTGGATTGGTCCTGGTAATACATAGTCCAGAAATGCCGTGGGTGACGTAGTCCACAAAGATGTCAAAGCTCTTTGTGGGGGTTTCCTCTTCAAGTAAATAAGAGAATCCTTGGGTTAAGGAATACTGTTTTTCACCTTTTACCATTTTTTCTACAGCTGGCTCTACCAGAATTTTTCTTCTTTCTATGAAGCGTGCCACCTGGCTGGAGAACAAGGTGAGGTGATCCAGGTCTTCATCGAATTGACGAGATGTGACAAACCCACACACACCTAGCAGTTCTTCTCTGTACAGTAAGGGGTACCATACTGTCCCAGATTCTTTGTTGATGATTGGGTTCCTCTTTTTGAGAACATAAAGAACTACAGGGTCTGTCACTGGTTCTGTTTTATCAAGGGGTCTCAATGTGTCTTCATCCAGGATCAATAAAACGAATTCATCAAATCCCAGATTTTCTGCTGATTTTTCGATAATGGTTAATCCTTCTTCCAAACTCACATCCTTCAGTAAATATTCCAGATCGTACAATACCTTTAAAATATCTGTCTTCTTCTTGACGATAGTTTCCAAATGCCTGGAGTATTCCTCTAGTTGTTGCCCCATCTTCTTGAGATTTGTGATATCTTTACCTCTTAGGAGTATAGATTTTTTGTCGGGGAACAGAGCAAATGTATAATCAATAAAAATCCCTTCGATCTCTTTTTCATCTCCAGTGATGGGTTCTCCAGTTTTTATCACTGATTGTATCTTCTCTTTGAGGTTATCTGGTAACAATTCCTTTAAATCTGCAGGAAGGGTCTCCATGATCTTTTCTGTGGCTGGATTCATGTACAAGACATTGCCGGTTTCATCCAGTTTCATGACCAGATCAGGATTGGTCTCTGGAAACAATGATAGTTCTTTAATTCGTGCTTCAGCATTCTTCTTTTCTGTTATATCAACTGCAGTACCCACAAAATGTGTTATTTCTCCGTATTCGTCCCGCAGTGCACTGATGGATAATAAAACTGGGTGCTCCTCCCCTTTTTTGTCAATGTCTATGATTTCTCCACTCCAGTATCCCTTTTGCAGTATACAGTCCCACATTTCTTTGTACAATTCGGGGGTTGAATGTTCAGATTTTAGAATTCGTGGGTTCTTTCCTAGAACTTCCTCTTTGGTGTACCCGTAAATCCTTTCAAAAGATGGGTTCACATCCAGAATTGTTCCCTCTTTGTCTGTTATCACCATCATGTCATTGGAATTGACAAAGCTCTTGTAGAATATCTTAAGCCTTTCTTCAGCTTTCATGTCTGTCGTTTCATTTGAGGGTTCCTTTGAATTGGTCTTTTCCACGCAGGTCACCTTCCATACTCATTTGCCACAATAATTAATAAGGTTGTTGGAGATTTGGTTTTAATCTTTAACGTGCATTAACGTAAGAGTGGTTATCTAACAGTGGATGGTCTGGTCTAGCCTTTTTGTGGGTGACGTTCATTCTTTGAGTATTCACCATTATACCTCTAAAATTGCCTATTTCTATTGAATCTTAAGGATTCATGATAATTTCCCTGTTACACGTGTAACATGATACTAACTGAAGCTGTAGAACTGTATCTTGAAAGTGCAAAAGAACTTGGAATTTTGGAAGAATCTTCCTTAAAGCAGTGAAATCCTGAATGGACTATCACTCCATTTTTGAGAACATGACTCAGGTTCCTACATTCTCTGAAATGACTGTAACTACATCACTCTCTACTGTTACAGCATTGTTGCAGCTATTACTAGAGAAAGATCACAGCAAGTACAATGGCCACAACCACTATAACCACTACTGGGGCAATGTAGTTTCTCATCATTTTTTTGTGTTCACAATATCCGGGAGCACCACAAATAACACATTTCATTTTATCACCTCGGAAATACTATGGTAAAGGGATCTTCTTCAACCAGTACTACATGGACACCGGCTTCTCTTGAGATTCTGTAGAACCCTTTTAGTTTTGCCAGTTTATCTGCTACAGACTTCTGGGTGATTTCTTCTGCCAGGTCTATAGCCTCTTTGTCAAAAGTGTGAGCCACTAAGAATACTGCACCTACATCTGATTTATCAATACGGGTTTTTTTGAATTTCTCAATTCTCTCAATGAATTCTTGCAACTCTTTTTTTGAGACATGCTCTGAAAATTGAGCCACAAACAGAAGTTCACCCAAAGGATTCTCCATGAGAAGATCCCCATTTTTCGTCTTAAACACGACATCAAATACAAATGTATCAGTTTCTTTCAAAAACTCTATGGTGGAACATTCAGGAATCCAGTACCACAAGTATCTGTAGTTATTCACATTCTTGGTTGCCAACTCCAGGAAAAGATCTTTTAAAACCCATTCTGAAAACTTGTACGCTTTGGTCTCATACACAAATTCTAGGCCAATGACCTCCTTTTTGTTCTCTATAATGTATAATTCTTCCTGATGAGGGTGGAGCTGGAAGGTGCTAATGTCTTCTGCATTCTCTGGCGTGAAATTCTCAAATTCAGTAAGTAGTCTTCTGGGATCAACTTTGTGGGAAACTGTAAAGGTAGTATGTGAGAGAATTTCTTGTGTTACTTCATCTGAAGGGTGTACTGTCTTGACATCATAAGAGCGTATCTGGAAGTTGCGGGGTTCATCGATAATTTTTGAAAGTGCTTCTGAAAAAAAAGATACCCCATCCTGGTCGATGAAAATACCAGTTTTGGGTTCACCATTGTCCAATCTGAGAAATCCTCTGGCTCCTTCTTCAAAGAATTCTACAATTCCTGAGAAATGGCCTCTTTCTTTGACCGTAAGGTATTTTTTAATGTCTGCATATTCTGTACTTAAGATTTCTTTTGGGTTCGTGCCTGAGAATAAAACCATGAGATTCAAAATGTGGTCATCGGTCCTGTAGATTGAGACTGTACCGTTTTTTAGGGTTTCAGCCTCGAAGATGGAAGCTTCTCTATCATTTATGAGACATTTCAAGGGTTTTCCCTTTTTTAGGAGGATTCTCATTTCTTCTTGAGGAGTGGTAATCTCAACAATGCCGGTGAGCTGATCTTTTTCAAGTTCTTTAATGAAAGCATCAAATTTTATGACATCTAGGGGGAAGTTGAAGAGAGAGTCTTTTTGTGATTTTATGGCTGTGGTAAGGTCATCATCAGAGTGGTTCAAGAAATCACCATCCCTGGAAGGGTTACACGTGGTATATGGTGAGTGAGCATAGTGTCTCCATGGGTCAGGGGCAATTTAAGGTTTTCGTTTATAAATTGAGGGTGGAGGCCGCAATACAAGGGAGAATTGCTATTTTGTGACGGAACTGGGTGCTCCTGGTTGGACTTTCAGGTAAGAACAATTGAGATTGTTACACGTGTAACAGAATGAGAAATGGGATTATATCATTTATACAATACTTCCAAAAATCTCAGTATAGTTTCCTAATGTGAATTAAAATTTCTAACTTGCGAAAAATATGGGGGTACCTACCCTATCAGTGGGTGTCAATTTTAATCGAAAAATGCAATTCTTCAAATTATTGATTTCAAAATTTATCGGCTACATCGTCTAATTTCTTGATAGTCTCTTGCAACAATTGATTTGTTTTCATGATTTCCTCATTTGTATCAACTGTGGCTTTTCTTGTACTGTGAAAGGATAGCACAATGGCCAAGCTCGTAAAAGCTACCTGCTGAAAGAAATCTTCGAGAAATGATTCATCAGGTTTATTGAGAGGACCTAAGAGCTTTAGCAAAATGTAGATTATGATAGCAACAATAAGTATCCAGCCAACAATCTCAAGGAGAGATAGTCTTTTGAGTCTGTCTTTTATCGATTTTCGAAACCTCTGAAATTTTCCTTCTTTCTTTTCCTTCTTTGTTATTTCTGCAATTTTTCCATTTTCCTCCTTCTCTTTCTTTGTTGATAGAAATTTTTGAAAAAGTGGTGAAAATATTCTCCATTTTCTATTTTCTCTAATTACGAATCCTTTTTTTTCCAGATTATGACCAACATGATTGTTATTTGAAGTTTCAACATTAAGAAGGAATTCTCTCTCTTCTTTACTCAGATGTTTCCAATATCCTTCAAATACATCTTTCAGTTGATCCAACATCTTATTTTCAAATTCACCTCTAGTCATTTCTTTATTAAAATAATGAAATCCTAGAAGCTGAATAAGCCAAGGATTTCCTCCAGATAGGTCAGCCAAAAAGGAAACTTCGTCCTCTCTGAGTTCCTGTTCCCCCTTATGAAACATGTCTTTGATCATGTCCTCAGTCTCTTCCTTTGAGAAAAGTCCTAGAGAGAGGTTACTAAAGATATTGAAAAGAGGAGACGCAGTGCCGTCAGGGCTTAACTCCCCTATTGTCTTCTGGCTAGCAGTGATTGCCACAACATTCGGGAGTTGAAAAATATGTCTCAACTGAGGAGAAAAATCACCCAAAATAGGCGCAATGATTTCGAATTCATCAAGTGCGATGATCAAGTTCTTGTCATCTGAGGCTAGGTTTTCTACTAGGGTTTTGAGGGTTTCAAAGACATCCACCGATTTAATTTCAATCTCTGTTTTTTCTTGTATATTCTTAACTATAGTTTTAACGAATGTATCTTCTGTGGGCTTATATAGGCTGCTAATACTGAAATATACTACGATATATTTTTCAGGATCCATATTGTGTTCTGATAACCTCTCTTTGGAAAGAATATGAACTAAAAATGAAGTTTTTCCAATCCTTCTTTCTCCAATCACAGAAAAGCTTTGTAAACTCCTTATAAATCCAATTGCCGTCTCTATTTCCTCTTTGCGATTGTAAAATTTATCATTCTTAACAGGTTTACCAAATATGAACGGATTTTCATTCATTCTACTCCTCCTCGCAATGCTGCTATACATTCCACTTTCTCCAATGCTTATATAAATCTATCGTAAATTCGTAATAAGCAGGTGCTCAACACTTTTCCTTATCTCTTTTTTTCAGGTGATATAATACCTCCTCAATTGAATTCTCTCTGTACTTAACTCATACTTCACAAACTTTCATTCTTTTATCTGGAAAAATCTCAAAGCAGAAATAGAATCTTGTGGTGACGAAAATACGATTTCACTTATTTTTGAGTGTATTCTTCTTTTGTGAGAACTCTTGGGGCTTCGGTTTTCAACCCTTGCTGGCTCATTTCGGATGTGGATTATAATGACACTTGTCCTGTTTTCTAAAGTCGACAGTTTGTGCATTCTTTTGCTTCCACAAAGCACCCAAGAAGCTTTGGTAGGATACTTGCTGAGAAGAGATCTATCACAACAAGGAATCTCCACCCAATCAGAAGAAATAACCAATTGGTTTTTTTCATTACAGAATACTGTCCCAAGAACTAACAATGACAATCAAGGAGAGACTAATAATTATGTCCAAGCTATGACTCTAACATATAGAGGTTGTCCCATAATTCAAATTTTCTTAGAAAATAGGTGTTTTCTTATCTTTCAATAGAGATATACCAAATACAAAAGAGAAAAAA